>FSXK01001892.1_pt1 | contig 21135 bp, 15 predicted proteins | sample 1638101 | NCBI WGS metagenome assembly FSXK01 (sample SAMEA3914788, study PRJEB12502) | metagenome | biome: forest; material: soil | place: Canada | collected 2011-07-03 | depth 0.1 m | reverse complement strand
GGTTTACGGGCAGCCTGATCGTCGCCGAGTTTGCGTCGCTGGCTGAAGCTGAGCAGTGGGCAAAAACCGACCCCTACGTCGAGGCGAACGTATACGCCAGTGTCAGCGTCAAACCTTTCCGTAAGGTGCTGCCGGCATGACCGCGGCGATGGTTGAGCAAATCCGGCACCGCCTCGTTGAAGCACTGCATCCCATCGAGATGGAAGTGTTGGACGAAGGCCACAAGCATGCGGGCCACGCCAATGAGGGGAAGGGACATTTCCACGTGCATATCGTCAGCCCCGATTTCGCAGGGTTGGCCCCGCTCAAGCGGCATCGGCTGGTCTATACGGCCTTAGGGGACCTTATGGATAAAGGTATCCACGCTCTCTCGATCGACGCGAGAGCACCAGATTGAGCCGAATCAATCAGTTGAATCACAATCCTCGGGTTGTCCGACGATCCAAACGCATTGCGGCTCCGTCCCGCGTTTGGCACAGTGACCCGTCACCCGCCGCGACGGGCCATCACCTTCTGAGTTGCTGAATCTGCATGCGCCTAACCACGATCAAACTCGCCGGATTCAAGTCCTTCGTCGATCCGACCACCTTGCACCTGCCCACCAATATGACCGGTGTAGTGGGGCCTAACGGTTGCGGCAAGTCCAACATCATCGACGCCATCCGCTGGGTGATGGGCGAGAGTGCCGCGAGCCGCTTGCGCGGCGATTCGCTCACTGACGTGATCTTTTCCGGCTCAAATGCACGCAAGCCGGTAGGGCAGGCGACGGTCGAGCTGATCTTCGACAACGCCGACGGCACGATTCAGGGCGAGTACGGCCAGTACGCGGAAATCTCGGTGAAGCGCCAGGTGACGCGTGACGGTCAGTCCGCGTATTTCCTCAACGGCGCACGTTGCCGCCGTCGCGATATCACCGACCTGTTCCTCGGTACTGGCTTGGGTCCGCGCAGCTACTCGATCATCGAGCAAGGCATGATCAGCCAGATCATCGAAGCGCACCCAGAAGAACTGCGCACGCATCTGGAAGAAGCGGCCGGCATCTCCAAGTACAAAGAGCGCCGCAAGGAAACCGAGAGCCGCATCAAGGCGACGCGCGAAAACCTCGACCGCGTACGCGATGTGCGCGACGAAGTGGACAAGCAGCTGGAACACCTCAACCGCCAGGCGCGCGCCGCCGAGCGTTGGAAAGCTTACAAAGAAGAGCAGACGCGTAAGGAAGCCGAGCTGCGTGCCTTGGAATACCGCGGGCTGAAGAGTCAGCACGAGGGACAAGGGCAGGGGCTTTCCGCAGCGGAAATTGAAATCGAAAAGCGCCTCGCCGGGCAGCGCCAGGTGGAAGCGCAAATCGAAAGCGTCCGCGAACGCCATACCGAAGCAAGCGAACATCTCAATACGGTGCAGGCCGAGGTGTACAAGGTCGGTGCCGAGATCGCGCGCGTTGAACAACAGGTTCGCTACAACCGCGAGACTGCTGAGCGTCTGCAGCGCGCGCAACTCGATGCCGAGCGCGAACACAGCGAACTGGCCGCGCACATTGCGACGGACCGCGATCAGGTCGAAACGCTGCGCATGGCGTTGTCCGAAGGCGAGCCGAAGCTGGAAGCACTGCGACAGTTGCAGGATGAAACCGCGGACGCGCAGCGCGAAACCGAAACCAAGTTGGCCGATTGGCAACAGCGTTGGGACACCTACACCCGCACCGCCGGCGAAGCGAGCCGCGCAGCCGAGGTGGAGCGCACCAAACTTGCGTATCTCGATCGCCAATCCATGGATTTGGCCAAGCGCAAGGAAACGCTGGAAACCGAGCAGAAGGCGACCGACGTTGTAGCGCTCGATGCAGCGGCCGAGCAGTTGCACAACGACCACGACACGCAGCGTGAACGTGTCGAATCGCTAGGTGGCCTGCTCGATCAGCACAAGCTGGGATACGAAAAGGTGCTCGACGAAGAGCGCCAGGTGCAAGGCGTGCTCAATGAAGCGCGCCAGCAGTTGCAGACTGCACGCGGCCGGTTGGCTTCCCTCGAGGCCTTGCAGCATGCAGCGCTTGGGCAAGAAGAAAGCGCGGCCAGCAACTGGCTGTCGAAGTTCGGCCTCGACAAGAAGCGTCGTCTCGGCGAGGTGCTGCAAGTTGAAGCAGGTTGGGAAACGGCCGTCGAAACCGTGCTGTCGGGTTTCATCGACAGCGTGTTGGTCGATGGCGCGCACGACATGGCGCGCGAGTTTTCCGGCTTGGATAACGCCGATGTCGCCTTGCTGGATGCGACCGAAGGTGGTGCGGCCACGGCAGGCACGCTCGCCGCGCATGTGCGTGGTCCGGCTTCCGCTATCGCCATCCTCGGCCACGTTTTAACAGCTGAAACCATCGATGAAGCACATCAGCGCGTTTCCGGGCTTTCGGCGCTGGCGCCGTATCAATCGGTCATCACGCGCACGGGTGAGTGGCTTGGGCCGGGTTGGGCGCGCGTGCGGCGTGCGCAAGGCAATCAAGTTGGTGTGCTCGCACGCGAACGCGATATCCGCATCCTGAGCGAACAGACCGAATCGCTCGAAGCGCAAATTGAAGAAGCGGGCGCGCGTCTCGATGCTCTGCGCACCAGCAAATTCGAAGCGGAGCGAGCGCGCGATGACGCACAGCGCGAGTTGTACAACGCGCACCGTCGTCAATCCGAGTTGGCCGGGCAGTTGCAAAGTCATCGCGGCAAAGTGGAAACAGCACGCGCACGTTCCGAAAAAGTAGCCGGCGAGCTGTCGGCGCTGATTGAACAGATTGACGAGTTGCAGGCACAGACGCGTGAAGCGCGCGCACGCTTGGACGAGTCGGTCAACAACATGGGCGATCTCGAAGATCAGCGCCGCGAATTGGAAAACGAACGCCGCGCGTTGCTCGAATCACGCGAAGAAGCGCGCATGAACGCCCGCGAGGCTGCCGATCAGGCGCATTCGCTGGCGCTGAGCATGGAATCCAAGCGTTCGTCGCTGACGTCGCTGGAACAGGCGTTGGCGCGCATGGATGGACAGATTCGCCAGATCGATGCGCGACGCAGCGAAATCACCGAACAGCTGGCGGCCGGATCCGATCCGATCGCCGAGCTGGAAGCCGAGCGTCAGGCCTATCTCGATCAGCGCTTGCTGGTCGATCGTCAGTTGGTCGATGCGCGTCGTGCGCTGGAAGATTGCGACATCGAGTTCCGCAAGCTGGAGCAGCAGCGGCACAATGTGGAACAAGAGCTCTCCGGCTTGCGCGAAAGCGTGTCCGAGAAACGCCTCGCCGCGCAGGCATTGCAGATGCGCGCCGATCAGTTGGCCGAGGCCATCACTGCATCAGGACTAGAACTGGAGACCTTGCTCGCCGAGTTGGCCGAAGACGTCGACGCCACGCAATGGCGGCATCAGCTGGCCGATCTTGGCCAGAAGATTGCGCGACTGGAGCCGGTAAACCTCGCGGCCATCCAGGAACATGCCGAGCAGAGCGAGCGCAAGACCTACCTCGACACCCAGCTGGCCGACCTCACCAGTGCAATGGAAACCTTGGAAAACGCGATCAAGAAAATCGACCGCGAAACGCGTCAGCGTTTCAAGGAAACCTTCGATCGCGTCAATGCGGGTGTGCAGGAACTGTTCCCGCGGCTGTTCGGCGGTGGTCATGCATATCTGGAACTCACGGGCGACGATCTGCTCAGCACGGGCGTGTCGATCATGGCGCGTCCGCCGGGCAAGCGTGTTTCCAACATTACCCTGCTATCCGGTGGTGAAAAGGCGTTGACCGCGGTATCGCTGGTGTTCGCGATCTTCGCGCTGAACCCCGCGCCGTTCTGCCTGCTCGACGAGGTGGACGCGCCGCTCGATGAGGCCAACGTGGGACGCTTCTCGAACATGGTGCGCGAGATGAGTGAAAAGGTGCAGTTCATCTTTGTGAGCCACAACAAGGCCACCATGGAGGCGGCCAGCCAGCTCTGCGGCGTTACCATGCGTGAGCCGGGTGTCTCGCGTCTCGTGCAAGTCGATCTTGCCGAGGCGGCCAAGCTGGCCGGCGCGGCCTGAGGAGTTACATCATGTTGACTGGATCCGAGTTGGCGTTTGAGTGGAATCCGTACGTCGGCATCCCGATGCTGATTGTGGGCCTGATCGTGTTGGTGCTGGTGTGGCTGTTCGGCCAGCCGAAAAAGGAGCAAGGCACGCGGCGCCCCCTTCCCGAGCCGGGCGCCGAACGGCGCGAGCCGACGCTGGGTGGCGCCGGCGATGAAGCCGATGCCTTCAGGGATATAGCCGACGAACCGATCGATCCGTTGTTTTCCGAGCCGTCCCCACAGCAGGGCGAGCTGGATGTCGGCCTGCGCATGGAGTTGGAAAAGCTGGGCGCCACGCTCGCCAACGAGCGCCACGCCACGGCGCACATGCCCAAGCCAACCGGGCATGCCGCTTCCATCGTGGAGGTATTGCGCTCGCCGTCGCAGCCCGTGGAGCCGACGATCAAGTCGATGCCGATCGTGGAGCCCGCGCCATCCGTGGCCCAGGCGCCTACCGCTTCGGCGCCAGCGTCAGCTCCCGCTCCGGCACCACGTATTCCGCCGCGTTCCGATCTGGGCAAGCGTCCTGCGCAGATGCCGGTGGAGCGCATCGTCAGCCTGTTCGTGATAGCGCGGGAAGGACATCACTTCAACGGTGCCGATCTGATCGTCGCGGCAGAAAAGGCTGGCTTGGAATACGGCGATATGGGCATTTATCACCGCCTGGTCGATGGCAAGCGCGAGTTGGGGCCGATCTTCAGCGTCGCCAACATGCTCAAGCCGGGCAGCTTCGATCTGAGCCGTCTCGATGCCTTGCGTACGCCAGGCCTCAGTTTCTTCATGGCACTGCCAGGTCCGGTTACGGCGCTGGATGCCTGGGACACGATGCTGCCGACCGCGCAACGCCTGGCCGAATTGCTCGATGGGCAGGTGCTGGACGAGGAGCGCAATGCCCTGGGGCGCCAGCGCATTGCTCATATTCGCGATGAGTTGCGCGGCTGGGACCGCGATCACGATGGCGGCGAGATTCGTTTCGGCCGCTGATCGCTTTGCATTTGTGAAAAAAAGAGCGTCCTTTATGGGCGCTCTTTGTATTTAAGCTAAGGCCAATGTTTCGTCTGGCCGTTCGATCAAGCCGCTTTGCTTGCCAGCTGGCCAATTGAGATATGAGCGGCAGCCACCGCGTTGGTCTTGTGCTCGGCGCTCAGGTTCACGCCTTCGGCCCGAATGAACTCCACATCCGTCACGCCAATGAAGCTGAGAACGGTGCGCAGGTAGGTCTCCTGGAAGTCCAGGGCGGCAGCCGGACCGGTGCTGTAGACGCCGCCGCGCGAAGAAACCACGATCACACGCTTGTCCGTCGCCAGGCCTTCCGCACCGGATTCGGTGTAGCGGAAAGTCTTGCCAGCGACTGCGATGCGATCGATCCAGGCCTTCAGCTGGCTGGGAATCGAAAAGTTGTACATCGGGGCACCAATCACAATGACATCGGCGGCCAGGAATTCATTCAGCACCGCTTCGCCGAGCTTGGCAGCTTCGCTTTCGGCATCGACTACCGGCGTCCAGTGCGGCAGGGCGTGTGTGGCCAAGTCGCGGTAGGTCACGCTTGTGTTGGCGTTTTCGCGGGTGATCTGGGCGACCACGGCGGCGGTCAGGGCACGCGATACGGAGTGCTGACCCAGGGAGCTTGCGTCAAGATGCAGCAGTTTCATGGTGATATCTCAGTTCTAGTCGGGCAGGCCGACGACGGGATAAAGATAGAATCCGAACAAACGAACGATAAGATAGGCAAACTTGAACTTATCGTTCCAAATGGGAAACGAAAATGACGGCCTTGCCGGGTGCCATGCAGGACCTGAACGACCTGTATTTCTTTGCGGCCGTGGTGGAGCACGGTGGGTTTTCTGCAGCGGGCCGCGCGCTCGGGGTGCCCAAGTCGCGGCTCAGCAAGCGCATTGCCCAGCTGGAGGATCGCCTCGGCGTGCGTCTGTTGCAGCGGACCACGCGGCGCTTCGTCGTCACTGAGGTGGGCGAGCGTTTTTATGGTCACTGCCGCGCTGTGCTGGAGGAAGCGCGCGCGGCGCAGGATGCGGTGGAGGAGTTGCGCGCCGAGCCACGTGGCGTGGTGCGACTCAGCTGCCCAGTATCGATCGCCCAAACCATTCTGGCGCACATCATTCCGGAGTTCATGGGGCTGTATCCGAAGGTGCAGGTGCGGGTGCTTTCCAACAACCGTCGCGTTGACCTGATCAGCGAAGGTTACGACCTGGCCATCCGTGTGCGTAGCAAGCTCGATACGGATGCCAACATGATCGTGCGCAGCTTCAGCCAGTCACGCGTGTTACCGGTGGCCAGTCCGTCCCTGCTTAAGATTCATGGTCATCCCAAGCATCCGGAAGATCTGGCGCGCTTGCCGGCGCTGTCCATGCAGGAACACGAAGGCGCGCAGATCTGGGAGCTCATCGACGCCAATGGCGAACGGGTTAGCGTAGAAGTACAGGCGCGCCTGATCACCGGCGATTTCGCCATGCTCTTTGAAGCGGCGCGCCGAGGCATGGGCGTCACGTTACTGCCGGAATTCGTTTGTGCTCCTGCCATCTCTCTTGGCGAGCTGGAAGTCGTGTTGCCAGAGTGGAGTGCGCCGCAAGGGATGATGCACTTTGTCTATCCCAGCCGTCGTGGCATGTTGCCGGGCGTGCGCGCGCTGGTGGACTTCCTTGCCGATCGGCTGCCGGAAGCGACCCGCCAGAAATACGAGGAATGCATTAAGCGTCCGCTCGAAGCTCTTGATACATCCAAACAACCATCGCCGTAAGCCATGCTAGGCTTTGCGTTTAGACATCCATACTGCTGCCCATGACTATCGAAACCAAGCTTCCGAAAGTAGGCACCACCATCTTCAGCGTGATGAGCCATTTGGCCGTGCAGCACAAAGCGGTCAATCTCGGCCAGGGTTTTCCTGATTTCGAGCCGCCGCAGGCTTTGCGTGATGCGGTGAATCGCGCGATGGCGAACGGGCTCAATCAATACGCGCCCGGCATCGGCACAGCGGCGCTGCGCGAGCAGATCGCGTTGAAGACTGAACGGCTGTATGGTCATAAGGTCAGTCCGGATAGCGATATCACGATCACCTCTGGCGCGACTGAAGCGCTATTCGCCGCGATCGCTGCCATAGTGCGTGCCGGTGACGAGGTCATCGTGTTCGATCCGGCTTACGATTCCTACGAACCTGCGATCGATTTGCAAGGTGCGCGTGCGGTGCATATTCCGCTCACGGTGCCAAGTTTCTCGATCGACTGGCAGCGCGTGCGTGATGCGATAACGCCTAAAACGAGCATGATCCTGATCAACAGTCCGCATAATCCTTCGGGCGCGGTGTTGTCGTCGGCGGATCTGGAAGAGCTGGCGGCGATCGTGCGCGATACGTCTATCGTCGTGCTTTCCGATGAGGTTTATGAGCACATCGTGTACGACGGTGCTGTGCATGAAAGCGTGCTGCGTCATCCGGAACTGGCGGCTCGCAGTATCGTCGTTTCCAGCTTCGGCAAGACGTTTCACTGCACAGGTTGGAAGGTTGGTTATGCAGTGGCGCCAGCCAAGCTCTCGGCGGAATTTCGTAAGGTGCATCAATACCTGACGTTCTGCACCTTCCACCCGGCGCAGGCTGCCTTCGCGGAATTCCTGGCGAGTACGCCGGAGCATTACCTCGAATTGCCTGCGTTCTATCAGACCAAGCGCGACCGTTTCCGCGATTTGCTCGCGCCGTCGCGTTTCAAGTTGCTGGATGTGCCGGGCGGTTATTTTCAGCTTGTTGATTATTCCGCTATTCGCGACGATGACGATCTCGCCTTCTGCGAATGGCTGGTGAAAGAGGGCGGGGTAGCAGCCATTCCTCTGACACCGTTCTACGACAAGGCGCCGGGCACACGCCTCGTGCGTCTATGCTTCGCCAAGAGCGATGCCACCATGGATGCAGCGGCGGAGCGGCTATGCAAACTCTGAACGTATCGCTCGTGCAGGGTGCGACGCGCTGGCACGATGCGCCGGCCAATCGCGAGTATTACGGCGCGCTGGTACGGCGCGTAGCGGGGCAGAGCGACCTGATCGTGTTGCCGGAAACGTTTCTATCCGGCTTCAGCAACGACACGCGCGCCAGCGCGGAAGGGATGGATGGTGAGGGCGTTGCGTGGATGCGTGCGCTGGCTGGTGAAGTCGGTGCCGTCATCACAGGCAGTCTCGCGATTCGTGAAGGCGACACCGTCTACAACCGACTCATCTGGGCGCGACCCGATGGCACGTTTGCGCACTACGACAAACGCCATCTGTTCCGCATGGCCGGCGAGCACACGCGTTATGGCGGCGGGTCGGAACGCCTCTTCGTTGAGCTGAAAGGGTGGCGCATTTTTCCGCAGGTCTGCTACGACCTGCGCTTTCCCGTCTGGCTACGCAATCGACGCCTCGCATCGGCAACTGGCGGTATGGATTACGACTTATCGTTGTTCGTAGCTAATTGGCCCGCACCACGTCGACAGCAGTGGCGCACTTTGTTGCGTGCGCGCGCTATCGAGAATCTCGCCTACATCATCGGCTTGAATCGGGTCGGCACAGATGGCAACGATCTGCCCTATGCGGGCGATAGTGCGATCATCGATCCGCTCGGCGAACCATTGGTCGAACTGGGCGTGCAGGAACAGGTGGTGACCGTTTCACTCGATCCGGCGCCGCTGCTGGCACGTCGCGAGCATTTTCCTGCGTGGATGGATGCCGATGATTTCACGCTCGCGCCGATGTGATCGGGCGAAACGCATCCTGATCGTGCCATTAAGCAGACGTGCGTGAGATAGACGGGCCAAATCGGACCGAATCATGAACCGAATGTTTCAAGAATCTTCACAAAGAGTATTGACGATTGCTGCCAGTACCTGAATAATTCCGCTTCTTGCTTCGGCGCCTTCCGGTTTCAGGACAGGGCGGCAGCAATTCAGTTTCACAATGCGCCCGTAGCTCAGTTGGATAGAGTACCAGGCTACGAACTTGGTGGTCGGGAGTTCGAATCTCTCCGGGCGCACCATTATTTATCGCTAGGCACGATGTTTTTTAATCGTGACTGCACTGCAGGCAAGACATCGTTTGCAGAACCGGATGAACGTTTTAGAGTCCGGCGTGTTCGATACGGATTGACGGGCCAGAGTGTCACCCGTAGCATTTCAAGGCTTCGGTACGCGAAAGCTGACCGGGTTTCGGAATCGGGGTATAGCTCAGCCTGGTAGAGCGCCAGCTTTGGGAGCTGGATGTCGTGGGTTCGAATCCCTCTGCCCCGACCAGCAGGTGTTCTGCTTCAGTCAAGCGCCTGTAGCTCAACCGGATAGAGCATCGGCCTTCTAAGCCGACGGTTGCAGGTTCGATTCCTGTCGGGCGCGCCAGATTCGTAAGGTTTACGGTGGGCGTAGCTCAGCTGGTTAGAGTACCGGATTGTGATTCCGGTTGTCGTGGGTTCGAGTCCCATCGTCCACCCCAATTCAAAGCAGTTTCTGGGCCGTTAGCTCAGCTGGTAGAGCAGTTGACTCTTAATCAATTGGTCGTAGGTTCGATCCCTACACGGCCCACCAGCTATCGAAGGACTCGCAGCGATGCGGGTCCTTTTTCTTTATGCGGGATGCCATCCCAGGCTGCTTCAGCGCTTGTGCTGGTCCGTCGCACAACCGTAAAATGGACCGCTTAGGTACAAGGTAATCATCGACTTAGGGTCGCAGCTCGGTAGTTTCTCGACGATTTCGCTATATCTGGTGAAAATCGTTGTAAATCTGTCGCTTGCAATCCGGCGAACGATGCGAAAGTGGCGGAATTGGTAGACGCACCAGATTTAGGTTCTGGCGGGTAACCCCCGTGCGGGTTCGAGTCCCGCCTTTCGCACCACAGACCTTGCGTTGATTTTGCGGGCGGCCGGGGCCGCCGCGGCGCCGTCACGGGCCATTACAGGTAATTCCAGGAGACGTCATGCAGTTTTCGGTTGAAAACGTCGGCAAGCTCGAGCGCAAGCTCACAGTCAAATTTCCGGCTGAGCGGTTCGAGACCCAGGTGAGCGCACGCATCGCCGAGATGAGCCGTACGGTGCGCCTGAAGGGCTTCCGTCCGGGCAAGGTGCCGGCCACGGTGATCCAGCAGCGCTTCGGCGCGCAGGTGCGTGGCGAGGTCCTTTCCGATCTGATCGGCAGCACGCTGCGCGAGGCGTTCGAGAAGGAAAACCTGCGTCCGGTGGCCAATCCCGCCATCGATACCACCGGCAAGCCAGAAAATGGCGAGATCGCCTACACGGCCACGTTCGAAGTGATGCCGGAATTCCCTGAAATCGATGTGGCCGCGTTGGAAATCAGCCGTCCCGTCGCCGAAGTCACCGACGCCGACATCGAAAAGATGATCGAAACGCTACGCCAGCAGCGCCGCAGCTTTGACGAAGTCGAGCGCGCGTCCGCCGAAGGCGACTTTGTGATGTTCGAATATTCCGCCATCACGGGTGACTACCGTTTCCCGGCTGAAGGCCTGGAGCGTGCGGGTAGCGTGCTCGGTTCCGGAACCCTGTTTACCGCGCTTGATGCAGCGCTGACCGGCCGCAAGGCTGGCGAAGAATTCGAAACCGATATCGAATTTCCGGCCGATTTCCGCAATGAGCAGCTTGCCGGCAAGACCGCCAAGGTCAGCTTCAAGATCGTGAAGGTGCAAGAGCCGAAGCTGCCAGAAGTCGACGCTGAATTCATCCAGCTCTTCGGCATCAACGATGGCAACCTGGACAACTTCCGCACGGAAGTGCGCGCCAATCTCGAGCGCGAACTGAAGGCTGCGTTGATGGGGCGTCTGAAGGCGCAGGTCGCTGAAAAGCTGGCGCAGACGCACAGCGAACTGGAAGTGCCGAACCTGATGGTGCAGTCCGAAGCGCGCAACCTCGCCGCCGGCAGCGTGCCGCGTGGCCAGCAGCCGCCTCCGCAGCTCATCGATGCAGCGAGCCCGGCGGCTCGCCTGCGCGTCATCGCTGGCCTTCTGATGGGTGAAATCGCCCGCAAGCAGGAGCTCAAGCTCGATCGCTCGCGTTTGGCCGAGCAGCTCGCTGCGATCGCCTCGACTTACGAGGAGCCGGAAAAGGTCATTGAACTGTACAACGGCGATCCCCAACTAATGTCTGGGCTGCAGAATCGCGTGATGGAAGACCAGGTGGCCGAGTGGGTGGCGGAACATGCCAACACCACCGTGCAGAACCTGAGCTTCGACGAAGTGATGCGCCCCGTTGGTGCCTGAGGCGATTCGATCAGGCCCGATATATAGTCAGACCTGATCGTACGAACCGTCATTCAGTCCCCAAACGCGGAGAGTCACATGGCCATGGACCCGATCCAGAACCTCAACCTGGTCCCGATCGTTGTCGAGCAAACCGCTCGCGGCGAACGTTCGTATGACATTTATTCTCGCCTGTTGAAGGAGCGAGTGATCTTCCTGGTCGGTGAAGTGAACGATCAGGTGGCCAATTTGCTGGTGGCTCAGATGCTGTTCCTGGAGTCGGAAAACCCCGACAAGGACATCCATCTGTACATCAACAGCCCGGGCGGTGCCGTTACCGCTGGCCTGGCGATCTACGACACCATGCAGTTCGTCAAGCCCGATATCAGCACCATGTGCATCGGCCAGGCCTGCAGTGCGGCTTCGCTGCTGTTGATGGCCGGTGCCAAGGGCAAGCGTTATTCGCTACCCAATTCGCGAGTGATGATCCACCAGCCCTCGGGCGGTGCTCGCGGCCAGGCAACCGATATCGAGATCCAGGCCCAGGAAATCCTTTACCTGCGTCGCCGCCTGAACGACATTTACGTTCAGCACACCGGCCAGCCCCTGGACAAGATCGAGCGGGATATGGAGCGTGACCGCTTCATGAGCGCCGAGGCGGCCAAGGAATACGGCCTGATCGACGCCGTTCTCGACCGCCGTAGCGTCGAAACGGTCAAGTCAGCCTGATTTCAGCCGATTTAACCTTTAGGCATATTGGGGTCCCGCGTCCGGGTGCGGACTCGGGACCCTGTGCTATTCTCGACCCGTACCGGGATTTACCAGCAGGATCAAACGAATGAGCGACGAGCGGCAGGGCCGTTCCAACGACAGCGGCAAGATTCTCTACTGCTCCTTCTGCGGCAAGAGCCAGCACGAGGTTCGCAAGCTGATCGCGGGTCCGTCCGTGTTCATCTGCGACGAGTGCGTAGAGCTGTGCAACGACATCATCCGCGAGGAGCTGGAGGAGAAGGCCGCTTCCGGGCGCAGCCAGCTGCCCAAGCCCAAGGAAATCATGGAGACCCTCGACCAGTACGTGGTCGGGCAGACGCGCGCCAAGAAAGCGCTCGCCGTCGCGGTCTACAACCATTACAAGCGGATGGAATCGCGCCAGCGCAGCGACGAGATCGAGCTGGGCAAATCCAACATTTTGCTGATCGGTCCGACCGGTTCGGGCAAGACGCTGCTGGCCGAAACGCTAGCGCGCCTGCTCAACGTGCCGTTCACGATCGCCGACGCCACCACGTTGACCGAAGCTGGTTACGTCGGTGAGGACGTCGAAAACATTATCCAAAAGCTGTTGCAGAAGTGCGACTACGACGTCGAGAAGGCGCAGTCGGGCATCGTCTACATCGACGAGATCGACAAGATCTCGCGCAAGAGCGAAAACCCGTCGATCACGCGCGATGTTTCCGGCGAAGGCGTGCAGCAGGCGCTGCTGAAGCTGATCGAAGGTACGCTGGCTTCCGTGCCGCCGCAGGGCGGTCGCAAACATCCGCAGCAGGAATTCCTGCAGGTCGATACGAAGAACATTCTGTTTATCTGCGGTGGTGCGTTCGCGGGTCTGGAGAAAGTGATCCAGCAGCGTTCGGAAACTACCGGCATCGGATTCTCTGCCGAAGTTCGTTCGAAAGAGCGCACTGAAAACCTCGGCAAGGTGTTGGCAGAAGTCGAGCCCGCGGATCTGGTGCGTTTCGGACTCATTCCGGAGTTTGTCGGCCGCCTGCCTGTCGTGGCGACGCTGGACGAACTCGATGAGCCGGCCTTGGTGAAAATTCTCACTGAGCCGCGCAACGCCGTGACCAAACAGTTCCGCAAGCTGTTCGAGATGGAAGGCGTCGAACTGGAGTTCCGTCCCGAAGCGCTGCAGGCGGTCGCCAAGAAGGCGCTCAAGCGCAAGACTGGTGCGCGTGGCTTGCGCACCATCCTTGAGCAAGTGCTGCTTGACACGATGTACGAGCTGCCTTCGCTGGAGCACGTCAGCAAGGTCGTGGTGGACGATGCGGTGATCGAAGGGCAGGCTGAGCCTTACCTGATCTATCGTGGAAACTTGCAGCAGCCAGCGCGTATCAGCAGCGAAAGCGGCGACGCAGCGGCCTAAGCGTTACAACATCCGCTATCGACGGCCTCGGCGTAAATGCCGGGGCCGTTTCTTTTTCGTTGTGGGGCCAGCACTTGAGTGCAGGCCAATTCGCCTCCACTTGACGAGTTAATGACCTCGGCGCAGTGTCGGGGCTGTCCGCTTCAATTTCCGCGAGAGATTTCCTGCGATGGCAAAAAGTGCCGCATCTCCTGCTACAACCGGTATCGTGCTAGACGCGCTACCGGTACTTCCGCTACGCGACGTCGTCGTGTATCCACACATGGTGATTCCGCTGTTTGTCGGGCGCGACAAATCCATGCGGGCGCTTGAGCGCGCGATGGAAGGCGAGCGGCAAATTCTGCTCGTCGCGCAGAAGAGTCCCGATATCGATGATCCCGCTGTAAAGGATCTTCACGAAATCGGCACGCTCGCTGGCGTGCTGCAATTGTTGAAACTTCCCGATGGCACCGTGAAGGTGCTGGTCGAAGGTCAGTCGCGCGTATCGATCGAGGAATACCACGACGAGAACGGCATGCTGACGGCGAGTTCGCGCGTCATCGAACCCGTCTACAGCGTCAAAGAGCGCGAGCTGGATGTGGTTTCGCGCACGCTCGTGTCGCTGTTCGAACAACTGGTGAAGCAAAGCCGCAAGTTGCCACCCGAAGTGTTGGCGACGCTTTCCGGCATCGACGATCCATCACGCTTGGCCGACTCGATCGCTGCGCATCTCACTGTGCGCATGTCGGATAAGCAAAAAGTGCTCGAGACCGCTGACGTCGGTCAGCGTCTCGAATTGCTGATCGGTCTTGTCGATGGCGAGATCGACCTGCAGCAGGTGGAAAAGCGCATCCGCGGCCGCGTGAAGTCGCAGATGGAAAAGAGTCAGCGCGAGTACTACCTCAACGAACAGATGAAGGCCATCCAGAAGGAACTGGGCGAGGGTGAGGATGGCCCGAACGAAATCGAAGAGCTGCAGAAAAAGATCGAAGAATCGGGCATGCCCAAGCCTGTGCTGACCAAGGCGCGGCAGGAATTCGGCAAGCTCAAGCAGATGTCGCCGATGTCCGCCGAAGCCACGGTGGTTCGCAACTACCTGGACTGGCTGATTGGCGTGCCGTGGAAAAAGCGCAGCAAGGTGCGCAAGGATCTTGCGCTTGCGCAGGACGTGCTCGATGCCGATCACTTTGGCCTGGAAAAGGTCAAGGAACGCATCCTCGAGTATCTCGCCGTGCAACAGCGTGTGAGCGCGATGAAGGGCCCGATCTTGTGCCTGGTTGGTCCACCCGGCGTGGGTAAAACGTCGCTCGGCCAATCGATCGCCAAGGCGACCAACCGCAAGTTCGTTCGCATGAGCTTGGGCGGCGTGCGCGATGAAGCGGAAATCCGCGGTCATCGCCGCACGTACATCGGTTCGATGCCGGGCCGCATCGTGCAGAACATGAACAAGGTCGGCACCAAGAATCCGCTGTTCGTGCTCGATGAAATCGACAAGATGTCGATGGACTTCCGCGGCGATCCGTCATCGGCGCTGCTGGAGGTGCTCGATCCCGAGCAGAACCACGCGTTCAACGATCATTACCTGGAAGTCGATCTCGATCTTTCCGAGGTGATGTGGGTCGCCACCGCCAACTCGCTGAATATTCCCGGTCCGCTGCTGGATCGTATGGAAGTCATTCGTATCCCCGGTTACACCGAGGACGAGAAGCTGGCGATCGCGCTGAAATATCTGCTGCCAAAACAGATCAAGGCGAATGGCCTGAAGCCGGACGAAGTGTCGGTGGAAGAGGAAGCCGTGCGCGACATCGTGCGTTATTACACACGCGAATCGGGCGTGCGTAACCTTGAGCGCGAGATCTCCAAGATCTGCCGCAAGGTCGTCAAGCAGCTCACCCTCGGCCAGCACAAGAAAGTTGCAGAGAAATCCAAGGCCACCGAAACGAAGAAGGGCAAGTCGAAGGCTGCTGTTCCTAGCAAGCTGCGCGTGGACTCGGCCAATCTCGATAACTATCTGGGCGTGCGTCGTTTCGATTTCGGCCGCAAAGAACAGCAGAACGAGGTCGGCCTGGTCACCGGCCTGGCGTGGACTCAGGTTGGCGGCGATTTGCTCAGCATCGAAGCATCGATCGTCCCTGGCAAGGGGCGGCAGATCCTTACCGGTCAGCTGGGCGACGTCATGAAGGAATCGATTCAGGCCGCGCTCTCGGTTGTTCGTGCGCGTGCCAGCCAGCTTGGCATCGAGGCCGATTTCCACGAGAAATTCGACCTGCATATTCACGTTCCGGAAGGCGCCACACCGAAAGACGGTCCCAGTGCCGGTATCGCGATGTGCACGGCCCTCGTATCGGCGTTGACGAAGGTGCCTGTGCGATCCGAAGTCGCCATGACCGGGGAAATTACCCTGCGTGGCCGCGTGCTGCCGATCGGTGGGTTGAAGGAAAAATTGCTCGCCGCGCATCGCGGTGGCATCACCACCGTGATCATCCCTGACGAGAATCGCAAGGACCTGGCGGATATTCCAGAGAACATCACCAGTTCGCTGGATATTCATCCGGTGCGCTGGATCGATGAAGTGCTCGACATCGCGCTGGAGCGTCCATTGCAGCCGCTGGCCGCCAAGGATGGAGCAGAAGCCGCTGCGACGGCTGAAGCCACTACGCACGACGAGAACGCTGAGACGCCCACACGGACGCACTGAGCGCGTTCTGCTGCATTTGTAATCTGCGATAGGCGACACGTTTCACGTGTCGTCTGTTTAACGTCGTGCAATACCGTTGCCAAACAACGGTTGCATGGTATGTGGTAGTGAAAACTGTATGCTGCTGAACCCCTCGCGAAGCGTTGGTACTGCTTATATTGCGGACCCCGGGGGGCGCTGGTATAAAGGCTCACCGCCATCCTGGGGCTTCAGCAGAATGCACAGCGATGCGGGATCGCGTGGCAACGCCTTCCATGAATCAATGATCATTCCTGCGTTGTCCCGTCCCAAACCTATCACGCGGGCCGAATACCTGTTTAAGGGAGTAACTCAATGAATAAAACCGATCTGATCAATGCCGTGGCCGAACATGCTGAACTGACCAAGGCCGATGCAGGCCGCGCGCTCGAAGCTTTCTTCGAGACCGTGCAGAAAGCGCTCAAGAAGGGTGACGACGTGTCGGTGGTCGGCTTTGGCACCTTTACCGTGCGCAGCCGTGCTGCTCGCACCGGCCGTAACCCCCGCACGAACGAAGAGATCAAGATCGCCGCCTCCAAAGTTCCTGCTTTCAAGGCTGGCAAGACGCTCAAGGACGCCCTAAACTAAGCGGCCCGCTAGGGTTGCGGGTGCTTAGCTCAGCGGTAGAGCGTCGCCCTTACAAGGCGAGGGTCGTAGGTTCGATCCCTACAGCACCCACCAGATATGTGGAGCGGTAGTTCAGTCGGTTAGAATGCTGGCCTGTCACGCCGGAGGTCGCGGGTTCGAGTCCCGTCCGCTCCGCCACAGTCCGCAAGGGCGCCTGCGTGGCGCCCTTGTTGTTTTAGTCATGCGCGGGAACGCGCCAACATAACCGCGGGAAAGATTCATGCTGCAATCACTACGAGACAAGATGCATGGTTGGCCTGCCATCATCGTGGTGGTTATCGCCATTTTTGCCATGTCATTCTTTGGCATCGAAGGCTACTTCAGCTCTCATATCGAGACGTTCGTAGCAAAGGTCGGCAAAAACGAGATCGACCAGCAGCAGTTCCAGGACGCCATGAATCGCGTCCGCCAGCAACAACGTGCGCAAATGGGCGATCAGTTCGATCCCACCATTTTCGACAAACCCGAATTCAAGCAGCGGATCCTCGACGAGTTGATCAGCCAGCGACTGGTGCTGCAAGCCAACGAAGACCTTGGCATGCGCGTATCGGATCAATCCTTGCGTGACGCCATCGCGGCCATTCCGGCTTTCCAGGTCGACGGCAAATTCGACCCGGGCATGTACCGCGCAGCGTTGGCGTCTGCGGGCCAGACACCCGACGCATTCCAAGACAGTATGCGTACCTCGCTGCAGAGCAGCCAGCTGCCCGATGCGATCAGCGGCAGCACTATCGTTACAAATGCCGATATCGACCGTTATCTCGATATCAAGCTGCAGCGTCGTGACATTCGCTATTTCGTCGTGCCGCGTCCGGCACCCGCTGACAGCCAGGTCACCGACGCGCAAGTGCAGGATTACTACAAGGCGCACCAGGCGGATTTCATGAATCCGGAGCAAGTGTCGCTGAAATATATCGAAGTAAACGCCGCCGATCTGAAGTCGGATACGCAGCCCAGCGAAGACGAGCTGAAGAAGCGTTACCAGGATGAAATCCAGCGTTTTGGCATGCCTGAGGAGCGCGAGGTTTCGCACATCCTGATCAACGTGCCGAAGAACGCGACGCCCGCACAGCAGAAGGCCGCGCTCGACAAGGCCAACAAGATCGCTGCAGAAGCCACTCCGGAAAACTTCGTCAAACTGGCCCAGCAGGATTCGGAAGATCTTGGTTCGAAGCTGCAAGGCGGCGATCTCGGCTGGCTGCAGAAAGGCGTGACTAACGCCGCCTTCGACACAGCCATGTTCGCGCTGCAGAAAGGACAGATTTCCAAGCCGGTACTTTCCGAGGAGGGCTATCACATCATCTGGCTGCGCGATGTTCACAGCGGCCAAGCGAAGCCCTACGCGGAAGTGCATGACCAGCTTCTGAAAGAGGCGACCACGGCCGACCATGACCGCATGTACAGCGACGTGGCGGGCAAGATGACTGACCTCACCTCGCAGAACCCCGGGTCGCTGGAGCCGGCGGCGCAGGCGTTGCAGTTGCAGATCAAGGAAGTGCCGCTGTTCGGCCGCGATGGCGGCCAGGGCGTCGCTGCTAATCCGAAGGTGATTGCCGCCGCGTTTTCCAACGACGTGCTCGCATCGGGCAACAACTCCAGCCTGATCGATATGGGCAAGACCGATTCGATCGTGGTGCGTGTGGATAAACATGTCCCGGCATCGCCGCGTGCGGTAGCGGAAGTGCACGACACGATCGTGAAGAAGATCCTCGATCAGCGCATCGCCGATGCTGCCCACCAAAAAGCCGATGTACTGGTCGACCGACTGAGCAAGGGTGAGGACATGGCGACGGTCGCCAAGGCCGAACACGCCGATCTGCAGACCGTCAACCAGATCCAGCGCGTCCAGCAGGGTGTGCCCGCGCCGGTGCTCACGCAGGCTTATCTCATTCCGCACCCGGCCGATGGCAAACCGCAATACGCCGACGTGTCTCTGGACCAGGGCAGCTATGCCGTACTGGCAGTCGACAAAGTTGAAGGCGGCGACTTGTCCAAGCTCACGCCCGATGACCGCCAACAGCTGTATCGCCAGATGATGCAAGTCTACGGTGGCGCGGAAACCCAGGGCTACATCGACATGCTGAAGGCGGACACCAAGATCGAGATCGCCAAGGACCGTATGTAATACGTGGCTGTGCCGGCTCTGTCGGCACGAGCGCTCGTACAGAGGTACAAAAAAAGGGCGGCCCGTTGGGGTCGCCCTTTTTCGTATCGCGCGGGTAAGAAAACTTAAATACCCGTCATACCAATGGTGTTGTAACCCGCATCCACGTAGGTGATTTCGCCAGTGATGCCCGAAGCGAGATCCGAACAAAGGAACGCACCGACATTGCCGACTTCGTCGATTGTTACGCTACGACGCAGCGGAGCGTTTTCTTCCACGTGATCGAGCATCTTGCGGAAGTTGGCGATACCGGCCGCAGCAAGCGTCTTGATCGGGCCCGCCGAAATTGCATTGACGCGAGTCGTCTCGGGGCCGAGGTTGAAGGCGAGGTAACGCACGTTAGCTTCAAGGCTTGCCTTGGCCAGGCCCATCACGTTGTAGTTGTTCAGAGCGCGTTCCGCACCCAAATACGTAAGCGTGAGGATCGCGCCATTGCGACCCGCCATCATCGGGCGCGCAGCCTTGGCCAGTGCAGCAAGGCTGTAGCTGGAAATGTCATGCGCGATGGTGAAGTTCTCGCGAGTGAGGTTGTCCAGGTATTGCCCCTGGATCGCCTCACGCGGCGCGAAGCCGATCGAATGCACCAGGATGTCGAAGCCATCCCAATGTTTGCCCAGCTCTACGAACAGGTTTTCGATCTGCGCGTCGTCGGCAACGTCGCATGGAAGCACGATGTTGGAGCCGAACGCATTGGCAGCTTCGTCGACACGATCCTTCATGCGATCGTTCGGATAGGTAAAGGCGAGTTGCGCGCCCTCGCGATGCATTGCGTTGGCAATGCCCCAGGCGATCGAGCGCTGGCTGGCAATGCCGGTGATAAGGGCACGCTTGCCGTGCAGGAATCCCATGCGTCCTCCAAAAGGTTGTCAGTGCGCCGTGATGGCGCAGCGGCCGGAGTTTAGCAGGCATGGCCCGGCACGGCTTCCATACGTCACGGCATGGACTTGTCAGGGGGCGTCGAGCTTGAGCACCTGCCCGGGTTTGATCGCTTTGCCATGCAGATTGTTCAGGCGTTCGAGCGTGGCGACGCTGACGGAGCAGCTCCGGGCAATCTGCCAAAGGCTCTCCCCGGACCGCACCGTGTGGGTTCTCGCCTTGCGTGATGGCGGCGACGTGGAAACATCGGCACTGTCTTGCGCGTCTGCAGCCCTGTCCGCAAAAGCAAAGGAAGCTGGCGGATCGCCGGTATTGGATGTGCTGGCGACCATGTATTGATCGTTGGCCGTCTGCATCGCGTTGCGTAGCTGTTCGGCGTTGCGGTGAGGCATCAGCAGATGTGGCGTATTGGCATCCAACAGATCGCTGTTCACCGCCGGATTCAACTGCTTGAGTGTATTGGCCGGCATGCCTGCATGGTTTGCGGCACCGGACAAGGTCATGCCATGACTGACTTCGACGGTTTCAAGATGTTGATCGTCTGGAAGCGTCGGCAATTCCACATTGAATCGCGATGGATCGCGTATCACGCATGAGATTGCCAGCAACTTGGTGAGATGTTCGCGAGTGATGCGCGGCACAGGCAACTTCGGGATCGCCGGCTCTGCGGGTGGAGCGCCATGTTGCTGGACGAGTCGCTGTATCCCGAATTCACCGCGATTGAACGCATAGTCGACCAGGCGCCAGTCATGCAAGGTGTTGTAGTAGTCGCGCAGCATTCGCATGACGCTGTCGCTGGATGCTGGCGTATCCAGGCGACCGTCGTAACCGTGATCCAGATGCAAGCCAAGCACATGCGCGGTGCTCGGCACGATCTGCCACAAGCCGGCCGGTAGATTGTGATGCCCCGGCACGGGTCGATATTGGCTTTCCACCCACGGCAGCAGCACGAATTCGCCCGCGACGTCGTATTTCTCGGCAACTTGCTGCACGTAGACAAGCTGCGATAGCGCGCTGTCCATCTGTGACTCGAAGTGTTGCGGGTTCTGCGTATAACGATGCGCCCACACCATGATTTGCGGATCCGCATCGCAGTCGGACATCGCAAAACTGCCACGTAATTTGTCCCAAACGTTAGCCGTGTTGACCTGCGTTGTCGGCGACGGCGCCGACACGGGCTGAGCTGCGGATGCTGGCGGCGGTGTAGGCGATGGGGCAGGTGAGGCCGTCAACGGCGCCTGTTTAGGGCCAGTGGTTGGCGGCGTAGCGCAGGCTGCCAGTAATGAGGCAAGCACAATGGGCAGAAGTCGTTTCGCGGATGTCATGCGCGGAATGCATCTTTGGCTGAGCGCAATGT
>FSXK01000317.1_pt1 | contig 21263 bp, 14 predicted proteins | sample 1638101 | NCBI WGS metagenome assembly FSXK01 (sample SAMEA3914788, study PRJEB12502) | metagenome | biome: forest; material: soil | place: Canada | collected 2011-07-03 | depth 0.1 m | reverse complement strand
CGCACCCAGGGCTGGGGGCTCGAGAGCCTCCAGCTCGATCGCAACGGGGCCGCGTTGCGCATCGACGATCAATGCCGCACGTCGATGCGTGGCGTGTGGGCGATCGGCGATCTGGCGGGCGAACCCATGCTTGCCCATCGGGCGATGGCGCAAGGAGAGATGGTTGCGGAACTGATTGCCGGCAAGGAGCGCCGCTTCGTGCCGGCGGCGATTCCGGCCGTGTGCTTCACCGATCCCGAGATCGTGACGGCCGGGATGTCACCGACAGACGCCGAAGCCGCAGGCCTCGATTGTCTGAGCGCGTCGTTCCCGTTCGCCGCGAACGGCCGCGCGATGACGCTCGAGGCAACCGACGGCTTCGTTCGCGTCGTGGCGCGTCGCGACAACCATCTGATCGTCGGATGGCAGGCGGTGGGTCGTGGGGTATCGGAACTGGCCGCGGCGTTCTCGCAGTCCATGGAGATGGGGGCGCGGCTGGAGGACATTGGCGGGACCATTCACGCGCATCCCACCTTGGGCGAAGCGGTCCAGGAAGCGGCGCTGCGTGCGCTGGGGCACGCGCTGCACATCTGATCGGGTCTGCGATCTGCAACCACAGTGACAGCAGGGCACACGGGTCGGGCATGGCATGCGCCCGGCCCGGCCGTTATTTACCCGTCGTCGCCCCGTTCGCTTCACCTTTGAATAACGTCCGCCAATCGTCCTTCACGTCGACGATCAGCCAGCCCTTCACGTTCGCCTCTTCCAGCCCGTTATCCAGTTTCCCGCTGCGCGCCGTGCGATCGTAGGCATACTCGCGTTGCGCGTCGGTGTGATGCACGAGGGCCGCAAAGCGCGGACCATCGCCGGAAGTGGTCCATTCGAGCATTGGCAGGTCACCGTCCGAACTACCGAACGCCATCAACGGCCGCCGGCCGATCACGGCCTGGATGGTTTGCGGTTTCATCGGGCCGTCGTTGATCGTCTCGATCTGCGCGGTTCGCGTGAGCGAAGCTGCGCCGTTCACCAGCCCGTACTGATACCGGATCGTGCTGCCGATCACCTCCTCAGGCGGCACGCCGTACATGCGCTGCGAAATCGCGCGCATGAATTCGACGCTCTCAGGCACGACGATGTAGGTCTTGAAGCCGTTGGCGCGCAGGTAGGCGAGCAATTCGACCATCGGCTGATACGCGAGACTCGTATAGGGCCGGTTGAAGTGCGGATCGCTCGCTGTGTCGAACCAGTCGTGCACGATCGACGCGAAGCTGTCCGTCGTCATGCCCGCATGGCTCGCGGCCAGCAGTTTCAGCGCGCCCGCATCGCCACTGCTGTCAACGACCTTCAGATTGCCGCGCAGGATCGAGCGGAACGGCTCCTGGCGTTTCCATTCCGGATGATGGGGGGCCAGCGTCTTCACCCGTTGCAGCGTGAAGACCAGTTGTACGGAGGCGGGTTGCTCGACCCACAGCGTGCCGTCCAGATTGAATACCGCAATCCGTTCGGCGCGTGGCACGAAGTCTTTCGATTCGGGCGTCGTGACTCGCGTGACGAAGTCGACAATCGAGCGCTCAGCCGGCGTGTCGTTCCACGACGCCATGGTTGAGTTGCCAGACGGCGCGCGGGCTGGGCGGGAGGCTTGCGTCGTGCCCGGGTGCGACGTGCTTGCGCAGGCGCAGAGAATGACAACGGCCAACCCGATCCAGCATCTGCGCATCGAGCAAATCATGAAAGCCCCATTAGTATTAGTGTGTGATGTCGTGCGGCATTGGATTCTCCATTAGTCCAATTCGCGCTTACTAGATATCACATTCGGCGCGTTTGTTTAGCGGTTTATGGCGCATTTGCGAGGCGGTGAGAGGCATCTGGGTCAGAGGTCGGTGCGCATGCTGCGCACGGGCCTCCCAGTTCGGTACCGGGACGCGCCAGGCGGACCATGGCGAATCCATCCTGTGCCCCGACCACTTGCCGGTTCCGATCGCCGAGCCACTCAGCGCCGCGCTGGTCAGGTGCAATTGTTTATCTATTCGCATCAATTCAATAGAACGACCATCGGCATTTCAAAAACAGGTTTTATCAGACGGAATGGTCATTCAATAAACATCAAAAAGTCTGCCTTTCTATCGTGTTACAAATTTATCTCTGTGCATTTAGGAAACGTTTGCTAGTATTTTCCAAGGATGCCACCGATCGACTGCATCCATTATCGGCCGCACATGTGCCGTCCTGCGCGGCTTACGGGTCATATACGAGGAGCGTCCATGCAAGCCCGGTTTCCTGCCGTCGAGCTCCACACAGGCGTCCCTGATACCTAGCGCCTATTTAGTCGCACCTATTCGCGTTTCAGCATTTTCCCGCCACTTCCGGTGATAGCGGGCAGTATGAATTCGCGCCAGCATTAATCAACTGACCGCGTTATCACGCGACCTCCTGTTTGTTTTGTGCAAAGGAATGCGTTCGCTCATTAATAACGCCAGAACCGGGGAAATTGAATGTCCATGAAACGATCCGTTGCAGCAAGTGCGGTGTTGTGCGCGGCGGCGTTTTCGTCGGCGTGACGGATAAACCCTGGAAGACCACCCTATGAATCTTTCTACGCTCCTGCGCATTGGTGCGATATCAGTCGCACTGACGCTCATGACGCTGCCTCAGCAGTACGCCAGCGCACAGGCGAGCGCCACGACGGCCACGGTGACCGCGTCGCCGGACGAAGCGCGCGGCATCGCCAAAGATGCGTTCATCTACGCCTACCCGATGCTGTTCAACTACAAGACGTTGTATCAGCAGGCGCTCGATCCCGGTTCGAAGTCCTACGTGGGCGGCTTCGGCAAATTCCGCAACTACTCGCAGCCGTACGGTCCGGAGAATAAGGAGATCGTGACGCCCAACAACGACACGCCGTACTCGTGGGCGTGGCTCGATCTGCGCCGTGAGCCCTGGGTGCTGACCGTGCCCGCCGTGAAGAACGACCGCTACTACGTGTTCCAGTGGATCGACCTGTTCACCTATAACTTTGCCTACGTCGGCTCACGCACGACCGGGAACGGCACGGGTCATTACCTGTTTGCCGGTCCCAACTGGCACGGCGATACCCCGAAGGGCATTGACAAGGTGTTCCGCTCGGAGACCGACCTCATTCTCACCTTGGGGCGTACCGCGCTCAGCGGCTCGGCTGATGTGAAGAATGTCCAGGCAATCCAGAAGCAGTATCAAGTCACGCCGCTGTCCGCGTTCGAACATACCAGTGCGCCGCCGCCGGTGGCCAAGGTAACGTTCCCGAAATGGGACGAAGCGAAAGCCACCTCGATCGACTTCATCTCCTACCTGAACTTCCTGTTGCAGTTCACGCAGCCGACGGCGCCGTCCGAAGTGGAACTGATGCAGCGCTTCGCGAAGATCGGCATTGCACCGGGCGAGGCCTTCGATCCCGCTGCACTGCCACCCGCGACGCGCGAGGCGATCGAAGCAGGCGTCGCAGATGGTAAAGCGGCACTCGCCGACGCGGAGAAACACACCACTAGCTCGTACGACCTATTCGGCAGCCGGCAGGATCTGAACGGCGATTACATGAAACGTGCGGTCGCCGCCGCGATGGGTATCTACGGCAACACCAAGGAAGAAGCGGTTTACGTCGGCACGCACGTCAACGCCGACCACGAACAACTGGTGGGCACGCAACCCTACGTGATCCACTTCGACAAGAAAGACCTGCCGCCAGCGAAGTTCTTCTGGTCGATGACGATGTACGACCTGCCCGCCCGCCATCTGGTGGCGAATCCGATCCATCGCTACTCGATCGGTGACCGCACCAAGGGCATCCAATATGGCGCCGACGGCTCGCTCGATATCTACGTTCAGCACGCCTCGCCCGGCGCTGATAAGGAGTCCAACTGGTTGCCCGCTCCAGAAGGCGCATACGACGTCATCGCGCGTATTTACGGACCGGATGCTTCGGTCTTCGACGGCAGCTGGAAATTCCCGGAACCGCAAAAGCGATGAACACAAATGGACGAGTCGGAGCCTGACATGAACAAGAAAACCGCAACTTGGGTCACCGCGGCCGTGCTGGCGTCCCTTGCAAGCCCGATTCTGGCGCGAGCCCCCACTGGCACTCAGATGTCAGCGGCGCCAGCACTCGCAGTACCGGGCCCGGTACCTGGCTACAACATCTCAGAGGAGTACGCACGGCTAGTAGCACGTCAGACCTACTTCTGGGCGTGGCCGATGGTCAACGTCTATAACCGTCTGCTGGCGATGAAGCAGGTGCCGCAGCCTGGCCTGAACGGTGGCATTGTGCCGGTGGCCCCGCCCAATCATCTGTCGATGTTGCACGACTATATCGAGCCGCAGGAACGTTTCGTGGCGTGCCCGAACCAGGACGTGGTGTACGGCTCGGCGATCTTCGACTTGGATCAGACGCCGGTCGTCGTACAGGTGCCGGATTTTGGCGCGCGCTTCTGGGTGTACCAGGCCGTTGATCTGCGCACCGACGGATTCGCCAGTCTCGGCAAGCTATACGGTACGAAACCGGGCTTCTATCTGTTCGTTGGGCCAGATTGGCACGGACAAGTGCCCAAGGGCATCCGCCAGGTGTTCCGGTCCGCGACGGCGGTGGGCAGTTTCATCCCGCGCGTGTTTATGGATGACACGCCGGAAGACCGCGCTGCTGTTCAGGCGGTCATCGGCAAGATCGGCCTGTACCCGCTGTCCGAGTTCGACGGTAAGGTGAAGGTGACTGACTGGTCGAAGCTGCCGAGCTTCGGCTCAGGCGAAACGAGCGCCGAAGAAATCAAATGGGTGGACCCCGCAAAGTTCTGGGACGAACTGCCTACAGTGCTTGATCAGACGCCACCGCAGCCGGGCGAAGAGGCGCTTTACGCGCAAGCCAGGGCGCTCGTGGCCGCCGCGCAGAAAGATCCTGCCATCAGGGCGGCTATCGTGGATGAGGCGGCGCAAACCGATGCCCGCCTGGTCACGCCGCTCTTCAACTTCAACACGTTCGGCAAGGCGTTGCCGGCTCACTGGAACACCATCAGCAACGGCGCGGAATTCGGCACCGACTACTTCACGCGCACGGCAGTGGCGAAGTCCAACATCTTCGTCAACAAGCCCAACGAGACGAAATACTTCTATGCCGATTCCGACGCTTCAGGCCAGCGGCTTAACGGCGCGCAGCGCTATACCGTGACGTTTCCGAAGGGACAGTTGCCGCCCGTCAAGGGTTTCTGGTCCCTGACTCTGTACAACGCACATCACTTCTTTTCGCCAAACGAGCAGAAACGCTATTCGCTCGGCACCAAGAACAAGAAGCTGAAATACAACGACGACGGCTCGCTGACGCTCTATGTGCAGAGTTCGACGCCCGGCGCCGACAAGGCCGACAACTGGCTGCCCGCCCCGGCCAACGAAGATTTTTCGCTGTATGTACGGGCTTACTGGCCGGAGCAAGCTGCGCTGGATGGTACATGGACGCCGCCGCCGGTTGTGCAGGACACACGGTAGTTGATGGCAATGCAAATAACCTTCCTCGCCGCAGGGAGCGAGAACCAGATTCGTGAGGATGGCTATGAATGAGTTTCGCACCTTGTTTCAAGGCAGTTCCCGAGCCGCGCGGTTCTCCGCCGGAGCGGTGATCGCTGCCGCCGGCGTGGCACTTCCGCCGCACGCACTGGCGACGGAAACCGGCATTGGGCGCCCGATCACAGGCATGCAGATCGCCCCGTATGCCGGCATCGTGCCGCCCACCGACGACTGGATCGTGTCGATCACCTCGATTTACTACGAGGGCTCGCTCGGTGCTAGCAAGACGTTGCCGATTGCCGGGAAAATCACGGCGGGTCTCGATTACCACCTCTCGTACAACATCGTGAACGCGATCAAGACCTGGGGCATTACCGCCGGTGGGTGGAATTTCGCGTCGTCGTTCGGCATGCCGCTTCAGTACACCGACGTTTCGTCGTTTCATGGCCGTCTGCCGGATGACCATGCCACGCAGTTCGCCGATATCTTCTTTACGCCGGTGGTGGCGGGGTATCACCTGACCAAGACCGATCACATCGCGTTGAGCGTGCAGATCTACGCGCCGACGGGTGCCTACAACACGGACCGCCTCGCCAATGCCGGGCAGAACACCTGGACTTTCACTCCGACCTTCGCGTACACCAAGCTGCTGCCGAAGGAAAACATCGAGCTGTCGCTGAATTACGGCGTCGAGTTCTACACCACCAACAACCAGACGGAGTATCACAATGCGCCGGTCAGCGTGCTCGATGTCCTGGCGCTCAAGCGCTTTGGTGCGGGCTGGGGCGTGGGCGTCGTGGGTGGCTATATCCAGCAGCTTGGCCATGACACTGGCGGTCTCGCGGATATTGTGGGCGGCGCGCAAGGGCATTCGGTGGGCGTCGGGCCGATGGTCACGTGGAACGGCAAGGTTAGCAAGACACCCGTGGGCGCGACGTTGCGCTGGGTGAACGAGTTCAACGTGAGCAATCGGCCGAAGGGGAATGCGGTGGAGTTGTCGGTGAATGCGACGTTTCAGTGACGGGGGGCGGTTCAGGCGCTGAGTTGCGGGTGGTGAGCTATGGGGTTCCTCGAGCACGGTTCGGCCATTATCGGCCGGCGCGAGTCCGTGAATCCTGTAGTTGCTCGAAAGCATCGACAATGCGCTGCACGAATGCGTTCTTGTGGGCGAGTACGCCATCGGGCGATTCGGGATGAATCAGCATGGTTGCGTTAGCTTCGAAGACGAGCACGCGGCCATCCGCTAGCAACGTAAAGTCGATCCCCGCGTAGTCGAGATCGAGCCGGCGTCCTATCGCAGCGATCGCCTTGGCTGCCCGCTCGCCAAGTGCCTCGCTCGTATTCTCGAGAAAGCGGCGCTCTTCGTCGAGCTTCCATGGATTCGTGGTCATTTCCGCCGAGACATAGTGGACCATCCACTGCGGCGAGATCGCGAGATGGTAGGCGTACGGCTCGCGATCGACGAACACGATGCGGTACTTCCGAAAGTACCCGTCCGCACTGCAGAAGTTGCGAAACATCGTCAGATAGCACGGCGCGCCGAGCGCATCGAGCGCGGGCCACAGCGTGTCGACGGAGTGGTGCAGCGTCAAATCGTCGCCACCGTGTTTCGCGAGCGGGCGCATCAGCAGCGGAAAACCGATGCCGAGTCCGACAAGGTGATGCGCGAGTGCGTCGGGCGACTCATAGGTGCCTTCGAGACGGACGCACGGCGGGACCAGCACGTCGTCGAGGCCGGCAAGCAATTCGGGCAGCCGGTGACGCTGGGTACGCATGACTGGCGCGGGCTGGTTGAGCAGCGGCCGGGCGCAGCGCCGGGCGAAGCTCTCCAGCCGTTGCGTGAGCGGCTGGGCGACGTCCGGATCGCCGACCGTGTTGAAGACCAGATCGAACGGAGGTAAGTGGTAGTCTTCGGCTTCGCGGGCCCAATCGATCGCGTATTTGATGAGGTAACTGGTGGCCTGTGGAAGCAGCGTCGCGATAGGGATGTTGCCCGACTCGCGCCCGGCACACAGGATCAGCACACGGCGTGAGGCCCGTTCCGACGGTTCGACGAAGACGCGTTGCAGGCTATAGGCGCGACTACGGTGGGTCTGTGCGTCGCCGGCGCGGCCCAGCAGGTCGAATACGGCGGCGAGGTTCTGGTGCGCCATCGCGAGATTCGGCTCGACTTCGAGCGTGTGCTCGTACCATCGCAGCGCTGACGTGTTGTCGGCTTTCAGGTAGTAGTAAGTGGCAAGGTTGAAGAGCGCAAGCGCAGGTCGGGGCTGCGCTGCGGCTGCAACGGCCTCGAAGGTTTCGAGCGCTATGCGGTGAGCACGGGAGCCGGTTTCGTCGCCCGCGTCGTGCATCGCATCGGCGACAGTGCTGTGCAGGGCGACGTTCAGCGGATCGAGGTCGAGCAAGCGGGCCAGCTCCTTAAGCGCAGCGGGCATGTGCTCCCGGCCGTTTCCCGGCGACACCGGCTGCGCCTGGGGCGCGGCGCTGGTGGCGTCGGCTTGATCGCGTGAGGGGGCGGGGGCGGTTCCTGAGGCAGACGTCATGTCGGTCCTTGAAATGGGCACCGTCTCGCACGCTTTTGCGACGGAGCCGGGCGAAAAAAACGAACGAATAGGGCGGCGCCGGACCGGTCCGTGTCTACCGCTCGATCTCGGTTTCCGCGGACCGGCGTCCAAAAATCGGTTCAGGTTGCCGGGGAGGGTGCCGTTATACAGGCAAACCGCTACCGTCCAGAGTCATGCTGCGCAAAAAATTCGTCCCTCCCGTGCCTGTTCCGCCCAAGCGGGTGCGGCCGAGTTCGCACGATCGGCAGCCACTGCCGGAACGCAACCTCACTCATGCCGCACTGGAGTATCACTTTGCACTTCGCTGGCTCGATAACGGATGCGGAACCCTGCAGAACTTCATATTGCTCGCGCGGCATCTTGTCGTCGCCCGTGCGCTCGGAAAACTAGGCTGCCAACGCATTCCGGATGTCATGCTGGCCGGAGCTGACGAAGCCATCACGAAGTGGACGCGCCACGGTCTCAAGACGGGCGAATTCCGGGTCGATAGCCATGCGTTCGAAGCGATCCGGTGTTTTCTTCTGGCGCACGATGAACAACTCAGCACAGCATCGAGCGCGGCGGTTTCTGTTGCGCTAGCCGATCTGAACGAGGTGTGCAGCACGGCTTGGGCAACACCCGCTGCCCCGTATGCCAGCGCGGGGTCAGGATGAATCGTTTCAGCGGCGATAAACCGATGCACAGCGCCTCCCTCAGGGTCGTCCAGTTGCGGGACGGTTCGCGGTCAGTCGGGAAACAGCAGCGACATGCTTATGGAACACCGCCGCCTATCCGGTTATTTGGCTCTTCGAAGTGACCGCTTTGCCTTTCCTTTGACGGCGAAATCGGTGATTTGGCTGATCTCGCCCTGGTCGAGCGTATCGCCGTCGACCTCGAAATCGCGGATGGAATCGTTGCCAGGGTAGATTCGGGCAAGTGCCAGGCCCGACGTGGACACCCCGCGCGCGTGATTGAAACGCTGCTCTTCCGCCGGCGGTTCAGCTGTCACGTGGTACACGACAGCAAGTTTCCCGCGCTGGGTGGACGGCACGGAGCCCATCAGGTCGGTCAGTCCGCTACGAAGGGCGACCACCGCGTCGAAGGCGCCCATGCTGCCGATCAACTCCTTGACTGACATCTGCAGCAGTTGGGCATTGAGTGGAATCGCACCCGGGTAGCTCGTGCTTTCGAAGAACACCTGATAGCCCTCTGCGTTCAGCTGGTCAGTCAGGATCTGCCACATTTCGGGTTGAAACGGCTTGTGGCTGTTGGCATGCGGGATCACCAGGACGCGGCGTGCCTGCGCCAGCAGTGCCTCGGGAAGGGGCACTTCCGGCACGAGTGCCTCTATGCCGGCGGATGTCAGCGGCAAGCCCAGGGCGTAGGCGTAGCTTTCCTTCAGCGTCAGGCGGCCTTCCCTGCACACCAGTTCCATGTTGAAACGTCCGTCGGCAAACCAATCGGTAAATGGAACGAAGGGGTAGCCAGGCTTGCGCATGCCCTGGTGGAACAGTTCGGGCAGAAACTGGACGAAATGTGGCGCGTAGCGCACCACGAAATCAGCCGCCTGCGGAAAGAGTTCAAAGAAGTCCATCCGATGGTCGGGCAGGAACAACGCAACCGGGCCTTCTTGACGCAAGAGGGGAAGCAAGGAGCAAATGAAGGTGAATTCGCCGAAACCGCCAAACGGAAATACGAAAAACGTTTTGTCGGGGTCCATGCCATTTTGTTTGACGTGTTCGCGGCACAGATCGAAAAATGCGTGAGCCGATTCGCGTGCAGAGCCGTGCCTGAGGCGTATCATTTCTGGTCCTTTCCAGCAGGATAATGAGTATGACTACGTAGATGAATCAATCGGTCAGCTCGAACGCGATGCCGGACAGACCCTCGTCGCGCTTGAGGTTGAATGCCAACGCAGTTTGAAGTCCGCGTGGCTTGACGTCGTTAAGCAGCACGCGCTCACCCTGCGGCAGCCCGAAAATCGCCTGGTCGAATCGAAGTCCCGCCTGGCTCAGGAATTCCAGCGTGCTCTGGCGGTATTGTTCCTCGCGCGCACTAAGCAACAGAATAAAATCCGTTTCCGGAATGTTTTTCCAGAACGCAAGCACACCGGGCAGCAACTCGTCGCCGCTGGATTTGTGGCCGTTGTGCTTGAGGATGGTTCCGTCGAGATCGATCAGCCAGGTGTGCGCGAGACTGCTCAAGGCTATGCTCATAGTTTCGCCGTGCCGCCTTCCAGCCAATACAAGCCAAGGTAGAACGAGCCAATCACCGAATCGATGTCATCGCGAGCGTACCCGGACAACGCAAGCCAGATGAGACCATGCAGCACTTCGATGCGCGCAAGCTCCGGGCCAAAATACTCGGCGAAGATTTCCCGCGCGGTATGCGCATAACGTGGCTCCTCGAGCAAAACCTCGACGGTCTCGTTATCGACATGTAGCTTGAATTTGCGCCGATTGAACGTGTCGTAGCCGCCCACTGCCGAATAGAACACTTTGGCGAAGTCATACCATGGGTCGCCCATGATCCCGGGCTTCGAAAAGTAACCGCGCGGGTCGATAAACCAGGTGCGCAGCTTGTTGTCGATCAGCGAATTGGAGAAGGTTGCGTCGCCGTGGATCGGCTTGAACCGGTCTGGAATCAGGCGCGGCATCAGTGACCCGATGACATCAGCATGCTTGTCAGCGAACAGGTTGCGGCATTTGCGACCATTGATGGTGATGGAGGGGCGGTCGAAGTTGGGGATAATCGAAGCGACGCTGTTGACGCGGCTGATGGTCTTATTCAGGTAAACGTCGATCACTTCGTCGTGCCGGGTTTCGATGCTGCTTTTGTCGTGCAGCGAAGTCAGTGCATCGAGATAGTCGGCGAGCACGGCACGCTGCTCACGCAGCGACAGGTCCGGAATCTGGTACAGGTGCATGCCGTCTATCCGTTCCAGCACAAACGGCGTTTCCGACAGGACCTTGGGAATGCGACGGAACCCGAGCCGGGTCGCTTCGCGGTACCAAGCTTGCTCCTTTTCGACCAATCCCTCGTATTGCGGATCAATCGCGCACTTCTCGACCGTCTTGTCGCGGATGGTCACCTTATTGAAGAAGCGGGAAAAGCCGGCAGCATCATTGGCGCTCTCGAGCGTCGCGAAGTCGCCCAACTCCTGGAGGTCGTTGAAGTTGGCCAACTCGAAATCGTGCACATTGGCCGCAAACCACTTGACGAATTCGCCTTGTGGCGGCGGCGCCGGAAACAACTTTGCCTGGGGGAAGTAAAACATCCCCGGGATACCGCCGTCCGAGGCCGGCGATTCGTGCAAGGCGCCTTCCGCGGATACGGTCCAGCGGCAGGCGAAGGCCGACGTGGTAAACACGACGGGCTTTTCCGTTTCGGGCCACTGCGGCTGGGAGGTCACGATCAGATCGCTCCATATCAGGGCCAGCGGCTGCTCGGCTGGAACCTGATGTAGCGCTTCCGCGATGCCGGAGGCGGTCCCTTCGCCGCCCGCGCGCAACAGCTTGTGCGGCACTCGCGGCGGATTCATCAGCAGGTATTTTTCCAGCTGTTCGTATGCGTAGTCCCCGATGACCGTAAAACTGGCTTCAGGAAAGCGGTCGAACAGGTGATACAGCAGCGGCTTGCCTTGAACCGAGACCAGGCATTTCGGCTTGTTCCAGGTATGGTGACGCAAGCGGCTGCCGCGCCCCCCCGCTTGCACGATGATGTGGAGTGCCTTGTCAGTCATATAAGTCTAAGGGGCTATTCACAGATTAGAGGAAGGCCAGTTGCAAGCGAACGGATGCACGTGTCATCCATGCCTGCGCATGGGTTTCGCCAGGCGGCTTGCTGCCCGGCCAACGGAGCGCTAACCGACGGACGCGACTGCGGATTTCACTGCTGCGATCACATGCTCCACGGCGGCATCATCCAGTTGAGGGCCGATCGGCAAACTGAGCAGTTCTGCGGCCATTGTTTCGGCCAGTGGGAACTGCCCTGGGCGGAACCCGGCGTCGCTATAGGCGGCCTGCAGGTGTGGCGGAATCGGGTAGTGGATGAGTGTCGAGACACCTGCTTCCTTGAGTGCATTCTGCAAGGCGTCACGACGCGGATGGCGGACCACATAGAGATGCCAGACCGGCTCGGCCGAGCGATGGACCGAGGCAGGAGTCAGGGGCAAGCCGGCGAACGCCGCGGTATACCGGTTTGCCACCACTGCCCGGCGCGCGTTCCAATCGTCGAGCCGCCGAAGCTTCACGCGAAGCGCCGCCGCCTGGAGCGGATCAAGCCGACTGTTGAACCCTTGCGCCTCGTTGACGTATTTGACGCGCGATCCGTAGTTGCCCAGCACCCGTAGTTTGTCGGCAACGGCAGGGTCGTTGGTCGTCACCGCACCGGCATCACCGAGCGCCCCGAGGTTTTTGCCGGGATAGAAGCTCCACGCTACGGCATCGCCATGACCACCGAGCCGTCGGCCCTTGTATCGAGCGCCATGCGCCTGGGCGGCGTCCTCCAGAACCTTCAGGTTATGCCGGCGCGCAATGTCCAGGATCGGGTCGAGGTCGGCCGGCTGGCCATACAGATGAACCGGCAGGATTGCGCGTGTCCAGGGCGTCAATGCGGCTTCGATACGAGCCGGGTCGAGGTTGTACGTTCCCTCAGCCGGTTCGACCGGCACGGGCACGGCACCGCACTGGGTCACCGCCAGCCAGGTTGCAATATAAGTGTTGGACGGCACGATCACTTCATCGCCGGGACCGACTCCGAGAGCGCGTAGCGCCAGGTGCAAGGCATCGAGGCCGTTGGCGACGCCGACGCAATGGCCGGTTCCCGTATAGGTAGCGAATTCCCGCTCGAAGGCCGTGACTTCCTCGCCGCCGATGTACCAACCGGAGCGCATCGAGGCGAGCACGGCCGACTCGATGTCATCCTGCAGTTCGCGGTACGCCGCGCCAACGTCAAGAAACGGAATGCTCATGGATGTTCTGTGCACGGAGGTATTGTTGATAGTCGCGGTAATAGTCGTCTTCGTCGTATTTGTTCGAGGCAAGGACGAGGCAGACCGAACCGGACGAGAAGTTATCGAGCTCGCGCCAGATCATCGGGCACACATACAAGCCGTGATAGGAGCGGTTCAGATGAAAGCGCCGCTTGTTGCGGCCGTCGTCGAGCACGACATCGAAGCTGCCGGACATCGCAATGATCAGCTGCTGCAAGCCCTTGTGGGCATGACCGCCTCGCTCTGCGCCGCCGGGTACGTCATATAGGTAATAGACGCGGCTGATATCGAACGGAATGTGGCCCGAGCCTTCGACGAAGGTCAGGTTGCCGCGCGGCTCATGGATCTTCGGCAAGCTGATCGTTTCGCAATAGTCCAGAGTGCCTTGCTTGATTGGTCTCATGCTGGCGTGTCCACGAGAAGGTTGCGGGGCTTCGCAGCCTTGGCGGCCGGCTTGCGAGTCGATTTCTTTGGCGGCTCGGTCTGCTTCGCCTGAAGCGTTTCGAGAAAGCTCAGGTAGCGCTCGCAGGACGCGCTGACCTGTGGGAATACCGCACCCAGCCGGGCCGCCAGGGCCTGGACCTGTTCCCGCATCCCGGCAAGCTCAGCCGCCGTGATCACGCCGGTGGCATAGGACGCGACGAGCAGGTCGATATAGTCGGAGAAGCAATATCCAAAGTCGGGGTTGGCACTGGCGTTGGAGTTCGACGCCAGGCGATCGTCGCGCCGGAAATAGGTCAGTTCCTCGTCGATATAGAAGGCGGAGCCGCCCTCCGCCACCTGGCAGTAAAAGGCCAGATCGGCCAGTCCGGACGTGAAGTCGTGACCGCCGAAGCGGAACATGTCACGTGTACCGATCTTCCAAAGCTTTTCCCGTCTGAACAGGATCGACGAGAACTCACCGACGAAGTTGCGCATCCCCAGCGTCATGATGCGATGCATCTCCCTGCCGGTGAGCGAACCGTGCGCCTCGTAGGGGCGGCGCGTTTCCGTGCGCTGGTTGTCGATGTTGATGACCTGCGAGGCCGAGAACACGAGTTCCACGTCGCTGGCACTGCGCAACGCGGCCACCATCCGCTCGACGCAGAAGGGGTGCAGCAGATCGTCGTCGAACAAGGGTTTGATCAGCTCGCCTTTGGCCGAGAACAGGGCGGCGAGTACGTTGTCGGTGCGCTTCACCGGGCAGCGTTGGTAGATCACGCTGGGAAACTGGCGGCAGATCGTCTCGATAGCGTCGGTCGGGCAGTTGTCGCTGACCAGGATCTCTATGTTCGGGTAGGTCTGGCCGATCGCGGAGCGCAGGCATTGCTCGAAGTGCGCCGGCTTGTACGACGGGATCACGATGCTAACTAACGGCAGCGACATGGTGTACTCGTTCTGGGAGGTTAGGCGATTCAGGTATCGACGCGCTCGAGGTCGCGCTTGTAAGGCAGGATGATCTCCCGACCGGCGCACCGATGATCGGCTGAAAAGATCGGGTTTTAGGCTTCAAATCGGCGGCTGATGCCTGCCTGGCCAACCTGGCGTAAGCCGATGATAAAATTCGCCGCTTGATTGCCAACGCGCAGACTCAAGGCCGCCTACATGAACCATCAAGCCGAGCCGTACTTCATCCACGCGCTTGCGGACGTGCAAACGGACGCCATCGGTGCGGGTACAAAAATCTGGCAATTCGTTGTCGTTCTGGCGGGAGCCGTGATCGGTCGCAACTGCAACGTCAACGCACACTGCCTCATAGAAAGCGATGTCGTGGTTGGGGATAACGTCACGGTCAAGTGCGGCAACTTTCTGTGGGACGGCTTGCGGATTGAAGACAATGTCTTTATCGGGCCGAATGTCACGTTTACAAACGACAAACATCCACGCTCGAAGCAATATCCGGAGGCTTTTCTGCCGACTACGGTCAGGCGCGGCGCATCGATCGGCGGCGGCGCCACAATTTTGCCTGGCATTACGATCGGCGAGGGCGCCATGGTCGGCGCAGGCTCGGTCGTCACGCGGGATGTGCCTGCGGGCGCGACGGTAGTCGGGTCGCCTGCCCGGATACTGAAAACAGGTGGTTGATCCGGCGCTCTGATCACACTCTGATCAAATATTCGTGGTCATGTCTGGCGTGACCACTTCTTCCGGCTTCGCGCATCGTGCCGGGATTGTCCAGTGTCAAACGGCCCGCATCCTTGGCGCGCGCCACCTCCCTCTCTCGTGATCCCGCTAACTCGCATGCCTGAAGCAAGTTTCAGGCCAATTCGTCACCAAGGCGTCACGATCAGGAAAGGAATCGAACGGAAAACACGCTTGTAAACGCGCGCCGTCCGTGATACGCGACGTTCATGCGAGGACGCGCGGTTTTTTTCATGTCTTTGAATAAATTGAATAAATCCGAATTCTGATGGTTTTGGATTGGCGTCGTTTGAAGTTTATTTAAGCCGGTCCCTAAAGTTTAGGTAAGGAATGTCGATGACCAGATTGAGTCAGGCGTCGAGTGGGCCATTGAATCTAGTGCGATAGACGAGTGTGAAAGACGCCGCCCGGGAACAATAAACTAGGAAGGATCAAGCATGACCTCAATCGTATCGTCGCTTACGCCGGCTCAGATCGGCGCCCTGACCACGAGCCAGATCGCGAGTTTGACGACCGCCGATACCGCCGCGCTGACGACCGCGCAGGCTGCAGCTCTCACGACGACGCAATTGTCGGTGATGCCGACCGCCGATGTGGTCTCGATCAGCACGGCGGGCCTGGCCGCCCTTTCTAGCAGTCAAATTGATGCGATCTCGACGACCGCTATTGCCGGCCTGAAGACCAACCAGATCAGCGCGCTGACAACGTCACAACTGGAAAACCTGACTACGGCTCAAGCGGCAGCGCTGACCTATGTTCAGGTGGCGGCGTTGACGACGACGCAAGTGGCGAACGGCCTGTCGACGGCGCAAATCGGAGCGCTGAACACGAGTCAGGCGACGGCTCTGACCACGGCCGACGTGGCTGCGCTGAGCAGCGCGCAGGTTGGCGCGCTATCGACGGCCGACGTGGCCGCGTTGAAGACCAACCAGATTAGCGCGCTGACGACGGCGCAATTGCCGGGCCTGACGACGACCCAGATCGCCGTGCTGAACACCGCACAGGCAGCAGCACTGACGACCGGGCAAGTGGCCGCGCTGAGCACGACTCAGCTTGGCGCGCTGTCAACGGCCGACATCGCTGCACTGAAGACAAACCAGATCACCGCGCTGACGACATCGCAACTGCAAAATCTGACGACGAGCCAGGCGGCCGCGCTGACGACGTCGCAAGTAGCCGCGCTGACGACGGCACAACTGTCCACCGGCCTGACGACGACCCAGGTCAACGCACTGAGCACGGCGCAGGCATCGGCTCTGACGACGGCACAAGTGGCGGCCCTGACGACGGCCCAGGCTAACGCGCTGTCGACGACCGACGTGGCCGCGCTGAAGACCAACCAGGTCAGCGCGCTGACGACCTCGCAACTGCAGGGCATGACGACGACGCAGATCGCTGCGCTGAACACCGCGCAGGCATCGTCGCTGACGACCGGGCAAGTGGCCGCACTGAGCACGGCTCAGACCGCCGCGCTGTCGACGGCAGACATTGCTGCGCTGAAGACGAGCCAGATCACCGCGCTGACGACGTCGCAACTGCAGAACCTGACGACGAGCCAGACGGCCGCGCTGACGACATCGCAAGTGGCCGCGCTGACGACGGCACAATTGTCCACCGGCCTGACGACGACCCAGGTCAACGCACTGAGCACGGCGCAGGCATCGGCCCTGACGACGGCACAAGTGGCGGCCCTGACGACGGCCCAGGCTAACGCGCTGTCGACGACCGACGTGGCTGCGCTGAAGACCAGCCAGGTCAGCGCGCTCACGACCTCGCAACTGCAAGGCATGACGACGACGCAGATCGCCGCGCTGAATACCGCGCAGGCATCGTCGCTGACGACCGGGCAAGTGGCCGCGCTGAGCACGGCTCAGACCGCCGCGCTGTCGACGGCCGATATCGCCGCGCTGAAGACGAGCCAGATCACCGCGCTGACGACATCGCAATTGCAGAACCTGACGACGAGCCAGGCGGCCGCACTGACTTCCGCACAAGTAGCGGCGCTGACCACGGCTCAGGCCGACAGCCTGACGACGGCGCAGGTCAACGCACTCACCACGGCGCAGGCATCGGCGCTGAGCACCGCTGACCTCGCCGCGCTGACCACGGCTCAGACGAGCGCGCTGTCGACGTCCGATATCGCCGCGCTGAAGACGAACCAGGTGGCAGCCCTCACGACCGCACAACTGCAAAACCTGACGACGACCCAGACCGCAGCGCTGACGACGTCGCAAGTGGAGGCGCTGACGACTGCACAGCTGTCCACCGGTCTGACGACGACGCAGATCAACGCACTGAGCACGGCGCAGGCATCGGCCCTGACGACGGCACAAGTGGCGGCCCTGACGACGGCCCAGGCTAACGCGCTGTCGACGGCCGACGTGGCTGCGCTGAAGACCAGCCAGGTCGGCGCGCTGACGACCTCGCAACTGCAGGGCATGACGACGACGCAGATCGCCGCGCTGAACACCGCGCAGGCATCGTCGCTGACGACGTCGCAAGTGGCCGCGCTGAGCACGGCTCAGACCGCCGCGCTGTCGACGGCAGACATTGCTGCGCTGAAGACGAGCCAGATCACCGCACTGACGACGTCGCAACTGCAGAACCTGACGACGAGCCAGGCTGCCGCGCTGACGACGTCGCAAGTGGCCGCACTGACGACCGCACAGGTGGCCAACGGTCTGACGACGACGCAGATCAACGCACTGAGCACGGCGCAGGCATCGGCACTGACGACGGGGCAAGTGGTGGCCCTGACGACGGCACAGGCTAACGCGCTGTCGACGACCGACGTGGCCGCGCTGAAGACCAGCCAGGTCAGCGCGCTCACGACCTCGCAACTGCAGGGCATGACGACGACGCAGATCGCTGCGCTGAACACCGCGCAGGCATCTTCGCTGACGACGGGGCAAGTGGCCGCGCTGAGCACGACCCAGCTTGGCGCGCTGTCGACGGCCGACATCGCCGCGCTGAAGACGAGCCAGATCACCGCGCTGACGACGTCGCAACTGCAGAACCTGACGACCAGCCAGGCAGCCGCGCTGACGACGTCGCAAGTGGCCGCGCTGACGACGGCACAGCTGTCCACCGGCCTGACGACGACCCAGATCAACGCACTGAGCACGGCGCAAGCATCGGCACTGACCACGAGTCAAGTGGCCGCGCTGACGACGGCACAGTCGAGCGCGCTGTCGACGGCAGACGTGGCTGCGCTGAAGACGAGCCAGGTGGCCGCATTGACGACCACACAACTGCAAAACCTGACGACGGCCCAGACGGCCGCTCTGACGACGTCGCAAGTGGCCGCGCTGACGACCGGGCAGGTAGCCAACGGCCTGACGACGACGCAGGTCAACGCACTGAGCACGGCGCAAGCATCGTCGCTGACGACGGCACAAGTGGCGGCATTGACGACGGCCCAGGCTAACGCGCTGTCGACGACCGACGTGGCCGCGCTGAAGACCAGCCAGGTCAGCGCCCTCACGACCTCGCAACTGCAGGGCATGACGACGACGCAGATCGCCGCGCTGAACACCGCGCAGGCATCGTCGCTGACGACGTCGCAAGTGGCCGCGCTGACGACGGCGCAGACCGCTGCGCTGTCGACGGCCGACATCGCCGCGCTGAAGACCAACCAGGTCGCAGCGCTGACGACGTCGCAACTGCAGAACCTGACGACGGGCCAGGCAGCCGCGCTGACGACGTCGCAAGTGGCGGCACTGACGACCGCACAGGTGGCCACGGGTCTGACATCGACGCAGGTCGGCGCACTGAGCACGGCGCAGGCAGCGGCGCTGTCGACGGCCGACGTGGCCGCGCTGACGACGGCCCAAGCTAGCGCGCTGTCGACGTCCGATATCGCCGCGCTGAAGACGAACCAGGTCAGCGCGTTGACGACGTCGCAGCTGCAGAACCTGGGCACGAGCCAGATCGCAGCGTTGTCATACGCACAGATCGCTGCACTGACGACGACGCAGGCACAGAACGGCTTGACCACCGGCCAGATCGGCGCGTTGAGCACGGGTCAGGCATCCGCGCTGACGACGGCGGATCTGGTGGCGTTGAGCACGGCGCAGATCAACGCGCTGTCGACAGCAGACGTGGCGGCGTTGAAGACCAACCAGGTTTCGGCACTGACGACGGCTCAGGTACAGAGCCTGACGACGACCCAGGTGCAAGCGCTGTCGAGCGCACAGGTCAACGCGCTGACGTCGTCGCAGGTGCAAGCCATGACGACAACCCAGATCCAGTATCTGACCTTGTAATCCACGTCATCGATTGACGCATCTTCGATGACGGCCCAAGTCGCCTGACCACGGTCAGGCGACCAGGGTGCAGCAGCGAAATTTTACGGCGCTAGGCTCTTGAGGGCTGATTGCGCCGTTTTTTTATAGGAAGCGCAGATCTTCGATCGACTCCATGGTCGAGCGATCCGGGGGCGGACAACCATGCATGTGTGCGGAAAGCGCCGTCGCGCAACAATAAAATCCAGGAAGTGTGAAGCATGACTTCAATCGTATCGTCGCTGACGCCGTCTCAGATTGCTGCCCTGACGACCCAACAGATCGGGAAACTCACGACCTCCAACATTCAGGCGCTGACGACCGCGCAGGCCGCAGCCCTGACGACCACGCAATTGTCGGTGGTGTCGACTGCCGACGTCGTCTCGATCAGCACGGCGGCGCTCGCCGTCCTTTCCAGCAGTCAGATCGACGCGCTTTCGACGGGCGATATTGCCGCGCTGAAGACCAACCAGATTGCGACGCTGTCGACGGTACAACTGCAGAACCTGACGACCGCGCAAGCGGCCGCGCTGACCTACGCCCAGGTAGGGGCGTTGACGACGACGCAGGTCGCGAACGGCCTGTCGACAGCGCAAATCGGAGCCATGAGTACTAGCCAGGCGAGCGCGCTGACGACGGCGGACGTGGCTGCGCTGAGCACAGCGCAGGTTAGCGCGCTGTCGACGCAAGACGTCGCCGCGCTGAAGACCAGCCAGATCAGCGCGTTGACAACGGGGCAACTGCAGGCGCTGACGACGGGCCAGATCGCCGCGCTCAACACCGCGCAGGCAGTGGCACTGACTACGATGCAAGTGGCCGCGCTGACGACGGCTCAGTCGAGCGCGTTGTCGACGCAGGACATCGCGGCGCTGAAGACCAGCCAGATCCGCGCGCTCACGACAGCGCAACTGCAGAACCTGACAACGAGCCAGGCCGCAGCGATGACGACGGCGCAAGTGGCGGCCATGACGGCAACGCAGGTATCGAGTTGGCTGTCGACGTCGCAGATCGGCGCAATGAGCACCGCGCAGGCAGCGGCACTGACGACCGCGCAAGTGGCCGCGCTGACGACGGCACAAGCTAGCGCGTTGTCGACGCAGGACATCGCGGCGCTGAAGACGAACCAGATCGGCGCGCTGACGACGACGCAGCTGCAGAACCTGACGACAAGCCAGGTGGCGGCGCTGACAACGGCACAAGTGGCCGCGCTGACGACATCGCAACTGGTCAACGGCCTGACGACGTCGCAGATCAACGCGCTGGGTACGGCGCAGGCAGCGGCGCTGACCACGGCGCAAGTGGCCGCGTTGACGACGGCACAAGCTAACGCGCTGTCGACGCAGGACGTCGCCGCACTGAAGACCAATCAGGTCGACGTGCTGACGACGGCGCAACTGCAGAGCTTGACGACGGACCGGATTGCCGCGCTGGGCACCGCGCAGACAGCGGCGCTGACGACGGCACAAGTCGCCGCGCTGACGACGGCACAGTCGAGCGCGTTGTCCACGCAGGACGTCGCTGCGCTGAAGACGAACCAGATCACCGCGCTGACGACGGCGCAGCTGCAAACCTTGACGACGAGCCAGGCAGCCGCGCTGACGACGGCGCAAGTGGCGGCACTGACCACGGCACAACTGGTCAATGGCTTGTCCACCACGCAGATCAACGCACTGAGCACCGCACAGGCCGCGGCGCTGACGACGGCGCAAGTCGCCGCGTTGACGACGGCACAAGCTAACGCGCTGTCGACGCAGGACATCGCCGCGCTGAAGGCCAGCCAGGTATCGGCGCTGACGACGGCGCAGGTCCAGAGCCTGACGACGG
>FSXK01001685.1_pt1 | contig 21636 bp, 13 predicted proteins | sample 1638101 | NCBI WGS metagenome assembly FSXK01 (sample SAMEA3914788, study PRJEB12502) | metagenome | biome: forest; material: soil | place: Canada | collected 2011-07-03 | depth 0.1 m | reverse complement strand
GTCAACGTGGCAGTAACTTTAGGCCAACAGCCTCTTGGGAGAAATTCATGCTCAGCATCAACAGTAATATCCCGTCGATGATCGCTCAGGAAAACCTGAACGGTTCGGGTTCTGCACTGACGCAAGCGATTACGCGTCTGTCGTCGGGCAAGCGCATCAACAGCGCGGCCGACGATGCGGCAGGCCTGGCGATCTCGACCACGCTGCAAACGTCGATCAACGGCTTGACCCAAGGTGTGTCGAACGCGAACGACGCAGTCTCGATGGTGGAAACGGCCAGCACGGGCCTGACCCAGATCACGCAGAGCCTGCAAACGATCCGCTCGCTCGCTGGCGAAGCCGCTGGCGGCACGCTGGCACCGAGCGACCAGCAAGCACTGCAACAAGACGTGGCGCAGCAGATCCAGGAAGTGAACCGTATTGCTTCGCAAACCAGCTATAACGGCTTGAACCTGCTGGACGGCACGGCTGGCGTGATCAACGTTCAGGTTGGCGCAGCAGTTGGCCAGACCGTTTCGCTCGACCTGAGCCAAGGCCTGTCGGCTGAATCGCTCGGCGGCGGCTACGTGGAAGCCGGCAACACGGTTGGCACGCTCTCGGGCCTCAACCTGAACTCGGATGGCTCGGAAAACACGTCGGGCACCCCGGGCGCGATCACCTCGATCAACGTGGTGGCGAACGGCGAAGGCGGCTTTAGCTACACCGACCAAAACGGCGCGGTGATTTCGTCTGGAACGGCAGCCAACCTGTTCACGACCACGACGACCAACGGCATCGCATCGGTTTCGCTGTCCACGGCTGCTAACAACGGCCTGAATCAAGCGAACGAAATGACCTCGATCCAAAGCGCGGCAACCACGGTAACGACCGCGGGCGCCGTCCTCGGCACGATCTCGGGCATCTCGGTCGACCCGACCACCGGCCTCGATGTGGCGTCGACAGGCATCGCGAACATCATCACTTCGGTTACCGTCGAGGCGAACGGCCAAGGCGGCTTCACGTTGCTGGACCAGAACGGCCAACAGTTGTCGAGCGCCGCAACGGCTGGACTGTTCGCCATCACCAATGGCTCGCTGACCGGAACCACCGCAACCCCGGGCACCATCGGGTTTTCGGCTACTCCGCCGACCAGCACGTTTGACGGCGCAGTCGACACTGCAGGCGCCTCGACTACCCCCACCACGGCCGCCGACGCTGGCGGGCTCGTTTCGACGATGGGTCAGATCAACATCAACAACGCACCGACCTCGGTGTCAGCCGTCAACGTCAGCACCACGGCAGGCGCGACTCTCGCGATGGAAATCGTCCAGAACGCGTTGGCAACCGTGAGCAACCTGCAAGCATCGCTCGGCGCAGCGCAAAACCGCTTCACCGGCATTGCGACGTCGCAGCAGGACGAGTCGACCGACCTGTCGAGCGCTCAATCGCAGATCACCGACGCGGACTTCGCAACGGAAACGGCGAACCTGAGCTCGGCGCAGGTGCTCCAGCAAGCGGGTATCTCGGTGCTGGCTCAGGCAAACTCGCTGCCGCAGAGCGTACTGAAGCTGTTGCAATAAGGTAGTAGTCTCGCGCAGTATGCGAGCGCGGACGAGCCACTGGCTAACGCCAGGAGCTCGTCCGCGTAGACGTTTTATCCGGGCGCAGATGGGAGATTTTCTCTCAAGACGTCCACTTCGAATCGACCACGTCAATTGCGATTTGTCGCGTGATCCGGATCTTTTGAGGAATCTTTCATGTCGTCCGTAACCGGTACCAGTTCGACCCCGCCAGAGTCGGCTGCACAAGCTGCTGCTGCTGCTGCCGCGGCTGCGCAGTCTGCGTTGCAGGAAGCAGGACAGTCTTTGATCAGTGGTGTAACGGGCGATACGACTCTCGACACCTCGACCATCGTATCGGCGCTCGTCACGTCAAAAGTCGCCGCTCAAAGTGCCGCTTTGCAGGACGAGTCCGCCACCGACACCGCCGAGATTTCATCGTACGGCCAGCTTCAGGCGGCCCTATCGCAGCTTCAGGTCGGTCTTGCTCCGCTCTTCAACGGACAGTTGCAGGCGACCTTCACTGCGACTGCCAGCGGCAACGGCCTGAGTGCGACGGCCGGCGCGGGCGTAACGGCAGGCACCTACTCCGTGGACGTGACACAGATCGCCCAGGCGCAAAGCCTCACCTCGGGGGCGTTCAGTTCGTCAGAGGCCAACTCGCTGGGCACCGGCACCATGACCATCTCGGTCGGCGGCAAGTCGATGAGTCTTAACGTCACGTCATCGAACAACAGCCTGACTGGGATCGCCGCGGCGATCAACTCCTCGAGCAGCAACCCTGGCCTTACGGCGCAGGTCGTCAACGGCTCCGACGGCGCCCACCTCGTACTCCAGGCGACGGGAACTGGTCAGACCAACACGATCAACGTCGTCGTCAATGCTACGACCGACACCGGACTGTCGGCCCTTGGCGTGACGTCCACAGCAGGCGCCGGCACCACGGCCGGTGCAATCGGCGCATCGACGATCACCTCGACGGGCACGAACTCGTCGTACCCCAACACCTGGACCCAAGGAGCCGCGGCGCAAAACGCTCAATTCACGCTGAACGGCACGCCGGTGTCCAGCGCCACCAATTCGGACAGCACTGCGCTGACCGGCGTGACATTGAATATCGCCTCCGCCGCCGTCGGAACAACGCAAACGCTGACGGTGGCGTCGGACCCGACGACGATCGAGAGCGACATCACGAATTTCGTGTCCGACTACAACGCGGTCGTGAGCCTGATGGCTGCGCAGACCTCGTTTACCGCCGGCGCAACTTCAAGCTCGTCGTCCGGCCCGCTGCTCGGCGATTCGGCGCTCACTGCGGTCCAGAACATGCTCGGCAACCTGGTTTCGAGTGGCGTCCCGGGCCCGAACGGCACTGTGTCGCTTGCATCGATCGGCATCACGCTGGTATCGGACGGTTCGAGTGACAGCGGCACCTTGTCGGTCAATACGGCCACCCTCGACAACGCCGTGCAAAACAACCCGACGCAGGTTGCCGCACTGTTCAACATGACCAACGGCCTTGGGCAACAGTTGAACGCCGCGGTCAACACGTTCTCGGAAAGCGGCGGCGTCCTCGATCAACGGACCGCCCAGTACACGGCCGATCTGCAGAGCGTGAAGACCCAGGCGACGGCGCTGACAGCCTACGAGGCACAGTTGACTTCGCAATACACCAACGAGTTCACCGCGCTGAATTCCTTGATGGCCAGCACCAACAGCGATTCGAAATATCTGACGGCCCTGTTCGGCGGCACCAACAGTGCCGGCGCGCTGGCCACCGGTGCATCGTCCTCGTAACCCGCCATAACGTTCGAAGGTCAACCATGACGCAAGAGCACGGCCAGGATCAAGTTCAGCTTGTCGAACGTGTGTTCGAGCTGACGCAAGCAATGGAACACGCCGTCAACCTCGCCGACTGGCGGCATGCGGCGCGCCTCGGGGAAGAGCGCTCGCCGCTGCTGCAGTCGATCCAGGCGAATCAGCAGCCCCGCTCGCTTGAACTCGTTCGTCGGATTCAGGCAATCGGGGACGCGATCCTGCGCGATGCGTCGCGCGCCCAGTCCGAACTGGCCTCGGAATATCGCGGGGCAATGGACCGTGCGGGCACGGTAAAGGCCTATCACCGCGCTGCCCTGCTGTAGGCCACGGACGCATGCCCGGGTTCGCAGGTACGAACCCGACAAGACATCAACAATAAACGCGCCGATGTAAAGGCGCGCTCGTTCGACTCGAGCCCGCCTTGCGCGGGCTTTTTTTCTTGGCGCGCCCTCGCCCTACCCGGCGAAATGGCGGGAAATCCCATCGTTGCTCCCTGAATCGCCCAAAAGGCGAATCGGTAGACTCATCCTAGGCCCATTCCGCGGGGCTCCAAGGAAATCATGAGTACCGATGCCGACCTGCAGCAGACTGTGAATCATCAACATGCCCCGGCGTCCGACGAACCAAACGCCGCGCAGCTTGCCGCACTGGCCGGCGAATTCATCGCGACCATCGAGACGCTGACGGCCCGCGGCTTGCACGACGAGGCCGAAGCGCTGGCCCGGCAGATGGTCACACTCGTACCCACCGAAGGCTTCGGCTGGAAGACGCTCGCCTACGCGCACCTGCGGCGCGGCAACCTCCTCGGCGCGCGCGAGCCGCTGCGCCAGTGCGCCACACTGCTGCCGCCGGACGCCGAACTCGCGCGTCATCTGCAGGCGGCCACGGCCATGCACGAGGGCCTCCTGCTAGACCGGTCCGGCCGCTACGCCGAGGCGGGCAAGCAGTATCAGATGGTTCTCCAAGCCTATCCGAACCATCCTGACGCGAGCCACAGGCTTGGCGTCGTGGCGCTTCGCCTCAGCCAGCCCGAAGCCGCGATCCCCCTTCTCGAAACGGCGCTAGGCGCCAATCCAGGCAACGGCCAGTACTGGGCCAACTACGTCGACGCACTGATCCAGTCCGGCCAGTTGAAGGCCGCCTGGATCGCATTGGAGATGGGCCAACAGCACGGCATGACGGGCCCGGTTGCAGAAAACCTGATCTCCCTGATGAGCACGCTGTCCAACGATACGGACGCGAGGCTGCAGCGACTTCGGCGCTTCGTTACCGCTCCCCGGGGGCCGGCGGCCCAGCAGCCGAAGCCCAAGCTGACCCCGGCGGAGTCCGCGAAGACCAGCGGTCAGCCGAACCAGGAGGTCATCGCAGAACCGCCCCGCCAGCATCTCGAAGACGCAGTTGCCCTATTCAATGCAAGGCGCTTCAACGAAGCCGAAGCCCGTGCACGCGCGCTCGTCGAGGCGTTCCCGCAGCATCCGCTCGGCTGGAAGGTGCTCGGCATTTCGCTCTACAACCTCGGCCGCTATGCCGAGGCGGTGAAGCCCATGGCGACAGCGCGTGAACTCAGTCCGCGGGACAGCCAGGTGCTGCATATTTCCGCCACCGTGCTGGAGGGGACGGGCAAGCACGAGGAAGCGGAACGCGCCTGCCGGGAGTTCCTCGAAGTGTCCCCGAACAACCCGGAGGCGCTGCGCATTCTCAGCATCATCCTGATGTCGCTGACACGGCTCGACGAAGCCGAGCAGGCCTGTCTGCAGGCCTTGCAGGGCATGCCCGAATCCGCTCTCGTCCCCACTACGCTGGGCACCGTCTACATGAAGCAAGGACGGCTTGCCGAGGCAAGCGCGCAATATCGGCGCGCTATTGAACTGGATCCCAGTAGGGACCTCAACTGGAGCAACCTGCTTTTCTCTCTGACTCACAGCGAGGAACTGGACCCTGTCGCGCTGTTTGCCGAGCATCGCCGGTTCGGCAAGCATTTCGAAACGCCGCTCAAGCCGAATTGGCCGAAGCACGCCAATAAGAAAGATCCGGAGCGCCCGCTGCGCGTCGGCTTCATTTCCGGCGACTTCCGCCGTCACGCGGTGGCGAGCTTCTTCGAACCCGTGCTGCAACACCTCGCCCGCGACGCCAGCTTGTCCCTGTATGCCTACTCGAATACACCAGGCTCTGACGAAGTCACCGAGCGGATGCGCCGTCAATTCGTCGGCTGGCACAATATCTGTCAGGTCGGCTCCGACATCGTGGCCGGCCTGATCCGCGCCGACGGGATCGATATCCTGATCGACCTCGCCGGTCACACGGCTGAAAATCGCCTGGTGGTGATGGCGTACAAGCCGGCCCCGCTCCAGGCGAGCTGGATCGGCCACCCCGGCACGACCGGCATGAGCGCGGTCGACTATTTCATGGCCGACCGCTTCTGGGTGCCCTCCGAACGGTATAGCAGCCAGTTCACCGAAAAGATCGCACGGCTGCCCGCGCTCGCACCGTTCCTGCCCGAGCGCGAAGCTCCGCCCGTCAACCTGCTGCCTGCCTTGCACAAGGGCTATGTCACGTTTGGCAGCTTCAACCGGCTGGATAAACTGCACCGCGAGGTCGTCGCGCTGTGGTCCCAACTGCTGCGCGCACTGCCGACTTCGCGCATGCTGATCGGCGCCATGCCGACCGACGGCAGCGCCACCGGGCGGCTGGCCGGCTGGTTCGCAGAAGAGGGCATCGCGCGCGATCGTCTTGATTTCCGCCCGCGCGGGACGGTGCCGGTCTTCCTGCAACAGCATCACCATGTCGACATCTGCCTCGATACGCTGCCGTTCGGTGGCCTCACCACGGCTCTCCAGTCGTTGTGGATGGGTGTGCCGACCTTGACGCTGCCCGGCCCGACGGTACCCGGCCGCAGTGGTGCCACCGCGATGGGACACGCCGGGCTGGAAGAATACGTCGCCATCGACGAGCAGGACTTCGTGCGCCGCGGCATCGCCGCCGCGGCGGATCTGCCGGCGCTGGCGACGCTGCGCGCCGGCATGCGCGAGCGCTGCATGCAGTCGCCGATGTTCCGCCCCGAGATGATCGCCGCAGGCGCAAGCGAGGCGCTGCGTGTGATGTGGCGGCGCTGGTGCAACGGCTTACCGGCCGAATCGTTCGACGTCTACGATGCGGCGCGGACGGACGAACGCAGCGCTGGCTCACCCGTGGTCGCGGACGCCCACGGCAATTCATGACTATCGACGCCGAGCTGCAGCAGACCGTGAATCATCAACATGTCCAGGCATTCGACGAACCGGACGCCGCCCAGCGCGCCGCGCTGGCGGGCGAATTCATCGCGACCCTCGGGACGCTGACGGCCCGCGGCCTGCATGACGAGGGCGACGCGCTGGCCCGGCGGATGGTCGAACTTCTGCCCGCTGAAGGCCTCGGCTGGAAAACGCTCGCCTATGGATACCTGAGGCGCGGCAACCTCGCCGGCGCACTCGAACCGCTGCGCAGAGGTGCCGCATTGCTGCCAGCCGACGCCGAACTTGCGCGCCATCTGCACGCAGCTACGGCCATGCACGAGGCGCTCGCGCTGGACCAACCTGGCCGATACGCCGAGGCGGGCAAGCAATATCAAACCGTTCTGCAAACCTACCCGCACCATCCCGAGGCGAACCACAGGCTGGGCGTCATTGCGCTTCGCCTCGGCCAGCCTGACGCCGCGATTCCCCTTCTCGAAACGGCCCTCGGCGCCAGCCCGGGAATTGGCCAGTACTGGATTAGCTACGTCGATGCATTAGTCCAGTCCGGGCAGATGAAGGCCGCCTGGATCGCGCTGGAGATGGGGCAACAACGTGGCATGAGCGGCCCGCTCGCAGATGCCCTGATCGCACGGATGACCGCGCTCTCCACGCAGACCGCCAGCCCTGTGTCGAAGCCGCCTTCTGGCGAGCAAAAGGCGTCTTCCCCACAGGAGCGTGGGCCGCTAGCCACAACGGCAAAGCACACGAACGCCAGTCACGAGCGCGACGGCCCCGTCGCGCAGCCGCCCCGTCAGCAAGTCGACACGGTGGTGGCGTTGTTCAACGGCGGGCGCTTCAGCGAAGCAGAAGCGGGCGCGAGCATCCTCGTAGAACAGTTCCCGCAACACGCAATGGGCTGGAAGTTGCTCGGTATTTCGCTGTACCGGCTGAATCGTTACGACGATGCGCTCTCGGCGTTGCTGCGTGCCCGCGAGCTGAACCCACGCGATGTCGACGCGCTCCAGGTGTGCGCCGCCATCCTGGAAGCGAAAGGCCGGCACGAGGAAGCGGGGCAAGCCTGCCGGCAACTGCTTGAATTGGCCCCGCGCCACGCGGAAGGACTGCGCATCCTTGGCATCGTCCTGATGTCGACGGGACAATTCGACGAAGCCGAACAAGTGTGCTTGCGCGCGGTGGAGGCGGCGCCGAATACCGCTCTGGCGCCCAACACGCTGGGCTTGCTGTACATGAGGCTGGGGCGGCTCACCGAGGCGGCCGTGTGGTTCCAGCGCTCGCTCGAGCATGGCCCAGACGGCGACCAGACCAGGAGCAATCTGCTGCTCTGTCTGACCCACAGCGAAGCGGCGGAGCCTGCCGGGCTGTTCGCTGAGCATCGCCGGTTCGGCGCCCAATTCGAAACACCGCGCAAGGCGCACTGGCCGCAGCACACCAATCCGAAGGAGCCAGAACGCCTGCTAAGGATCGGCCTCATTTCTGGCGACTTCCGCCGTCATGCAGTGGCGAGCTTCCTAGAACCCGTGCTGCCCTATCTCGCTCGCGACGCCAGCCTGTGCCTGCATGCCTACTCCAATACACCACGTGTCGACGAAGTGACTGAGCGGCTACGCGGCCATTTCGCCGGTTGGAAAGACATTTACGGTACTCCTGACCACACGGTGGCCAACCTGATCCGCACCGATGGAATCGATATCCTGATCGACCTCGCCGGTCACACGGCCAATAACCGTCTGCTGGTAATGGCATGCAAGCCGGCTCCGGTCCAGGCCAGTTGGATCGGCTACCCCGGCACGACCGGCCTAAGCGCGGTCGACTACTTCATGGCCGACCGTTTCTGGGTGCCCTCCGAACAGTACAGCAGTCAGTTCACCGAAAAGATCGCGCGGTTGCCCGCGCTCGCGCCGTTCCTGCCCGAGCGCAATGCCCCGCCCGTCAACCTGCTGCCCGCCCTGCACAAGGGCTACATCACGTTCGGCAGTTTCAACCGGCTCAACAAACTACGCCGCGATGTCATCGCGCTGTGGTCGCAACTGCTGCACGCATTGCCGACCTCGCGCATGCTGATCGGCGCCATGCCGGCCGACGGCAGCGCCACTGAGCGGCTGGCCGGCTGGTTCGCCGAAGAGGGCATCGCTCGCGAACGCCTCAACTTCCGCGAGCGCGCGTCGGTGCCGGTCTTTCTGCAGCAGCATCATCATGTCGATATCTGTCTCGATACCATGCCGTTCGGCGGCCTCACCACGGCCCTCCAGTCGTTGTGGATGGGCGTGCCGACCCTGACGCTGCCCGGCCGGACGGTGCCCGGCCGCAGCGGCGCCACTGCGATGGGGCATGCCGGGCTGGAAGAATTCGTTGCCACTGATGCGCAGGACTTCGTGCGCCGCGGCATTGCCGCCGCGGCGGACCTGCCGGCGCTCGCCGCGCTGCGCGCCGGCATGCGCGAGCGCTGCCTGCAGTCACCGATGTTCCGCCCGGACAGGATCGCCACGGGCGCAAGCGCTGCGCTGCGCATCATGTGGCAACGCTGGTGCGACGGCTTGCCGGCCGAATCGTTCGACGTCAGCCCCCACGAGGGCCACGGCGCCTTGCACCGGCATCGCACCTGACGGCGCAGATCGCCTGGCTTGCTGCGTTGCCGGGCGCCTCACGAATTGACCAGCGTTTAGGCCGCTGTTCCTCGGAATGCTTCGGTACAGCGCCCCGTAGACTTCGCATCAGGTATTTCCAATCCGCAAACGCCACTTCAGACTCGACGCAGCCTTCTCATGACCAAAGTCGCCATCACCGGCGCAACCGGATTTGTCGGCCGGCATGTGCTCGCTGAACTCGCCTCGCGCGATCTTGGTGTCGTCGCGACAAGGCGCAGCCACTCGCTCGATGAGCCGCACCTGGCCAACGTGAAATGGGTCAACCTCGACCTGTCCTCAGCGCCCGGGCAAGCCTTCGAGGCACTCGGCCGTCCTGACGTGCTGATCCACCTCGCTTGGGGCGGCCTGCCGAACTATCGCTCGCTCAGGCATTTCGAGGTGGAACTCCCCGCGCACTATGCGTTCTTGCGGCAATTGACCGACGCGGGACTGAAATCATTGCTCGTCGCAGGAACCTGCCTCGAGTATGGCTTGCGTTCAGGCGCCCTCAGTGAGACCGACCCGACTGCCCCGGTCACGCCGTACGGATTTGCCAAGGACACGCTACGCCGCCAACTCGAATACCTGCAACGCGAGAGCGGTTCTGCATTCAAGCTGACCTGGGCACGGCTCTTCTTCATGCACGGCGAAGGGCAAGCCCCCACCTCGCTCTTGCCGCAACTCAAGCAGGCTGTGGAGCGAGGCGACCCCGTTTTCAGGATGTCTGGGGGCGAACAGCTACGCGACTATTTACGCGTCAGCGAGGTGGCAAAGCAGCTCGTCGAGCTGGCGCTCAGGCAAGAGGACATCGGGACCTTGAATGTCTGCTCGGGAACGCCACGCTCGGTTCGCGGAATGGTCGAACAATGGCTGCGTGACAACGACTGGCGGATTGCGCTCGATCTGGGTCACTACCCCTACCCCGACTATGAGCCGATGGCGTTCTGGGGCGTGCCGCGCAAACTCGAGCAGCTACTGGAGACGTCATGACCCAGCTTCAAACTTCAACTACACCGGTATCGCCCATGAATGATTTCCAACAGGAAGTGCGGGAGCGTATCGCGGCTAACGGCGAGAATGCCGAGCTGCGCGATGCGGGTCAGGCGTTTCTGCGGCTCAGCGCCGAGCAACGCTATTCGTACAACTTCGCCTCGCTTGGCCGTCCGATCATCCAGTATCCACAGGACATGGTCGCGATGCAGGAGCTGATCTGGAAAGTGCGGCCGGACCTCATCATCGAGACCGGGATCGCGCATGGCGGCTCCCTGATCCTGAGCGCGTCGATGCTGGCATTGCTCGACTATTGCGACGCGGTCGAAAGCAAGCAGATGCTCGATCCGAGCCGCCCCAGGCGCCGTGTGCTCGGCATCGATATCGACATCCGTGCGCACAATCGCCACGCGATCGAAGCCCATCCGTTGGCAAACCGGATCGATATGATCCAGGGTTCGTCGACCGCCCCCGAGGTCATCGACCAGGTGCGCCGTCATGCGGAAGGTTGGCAAACGGTGCTGGTCTGCCTCGACTCGAACCACACGCACGAACACGTGCTCGCCGAACTTGAGGCCTACGCGCCACTGGTCACGCCCGGCAGCTACTGTGTCGCCTTCGATACGCTCATCGAGGACATGCCGGCCGGCAGCTATCCCGACCGGCCATGGGACGTCGGCAACAATCCGAAAACGGCCGTCAGGGCCTACGTCGCACGACACCCGGAGTTCGAGGTCGACTGGCAGATCGATAACAAACTGCTGATTTCCGTGGCGCCCGAAGGCTATCTCAAACGCGTTCGCTGATACGCGTGAGGCGTTCAGGTTCCGGAGCCGGCAATGGCTAACCGTAGTCCACATCCTGCACGAAGCAAATCGAAATGAAAGTCGTCATTCTCGCTGGCGGGCTCGGCTCGCGTTTATCCGAAGAGACACAGTCGCGTCCGAAGCCGATGGTCACAGTCGGCGACCGGCCGATCCTGTGGCACATCATGAAGATCTACGCCTCGCACGGGATGACCGACTTCATCATCTGCTGTGGCTACAAGGGCTATGTGATCAAGGAGTATTTTGCCAACTACTTCCTGCACTCGTCCGACGTCACCTTCGACCTTGCGAAGAACAGCATGGAGGTACATCAGCGCTACGCCGAACCGTGGCGGGTCACGCTGATCGATACCGGCGAGCATTCCATGACCGGCGGTCGCCTGAAGCGCGCGTCGCATCTGCTGCGCGACGAAGACGCGTTTTGCTTCACCTATGGTGACGGTGTTGGCGACGTCAACATCACCGAACTGGTGCGTTTTCACAAGCGTCATGGCCGCCTCGCCACCGTGACCGGCGTGCAGCCGCCGGGACGCTACGGCGTGCTGCAGTTCGCCGATGACGAGAATGCCGTGGTGGGTTTCACGGAGAAGCCACAGGATGGCACGTCGTGGATCAATGGCGGCTATTTCGTCGCCTCACCACGCGTGCTCGACTACATCGCCGATGATGCGACGCCGTGGGAATCCGCACCGATGGAGCAGCTAGCCGCTAACGGAGAACTGCAGACGTATCGCCACAACGGATTCTGGCAACCGATGGACACCTTGCGCGACAAGCATCAGCTCGATGCGATCTGGGCAACTGGCAAAGCGCCCTGGAAGACCTGGTGATGAACGACACTCGCTTCTGGCTCGGTCGGCGCGTCTTCGTGACCGGCCACACCGGCTTCAAGGGAAGCTGGTTGTGCCTATGGCTGCAGCAGCTCGGCGCACAGGTTACAGGCTTTTCTCTTGACGCCCCCACCCAGCCATCGCTATTCGCAGAAGCCGAGGTGGCGCGGGGTATGCAATCCGTTAGCGGCGACGTGCGGGATCTGGCCGCCATACGCGACGCTATGAACGCCGCGCGGCCCGAAGTGGTGTTTCACCTCGCCGCGCAATCGCTGGTCAGGCGCTCTTATGTGGACCCGGTCGACACGTACGGGACCAATGTGATGGGCACCGTTCACGTGCTCGACGCGGTTCGCCAGATCGGCAGCGTGCGCGCCGTGGTCAACGTGACAAGTGACAAATGCTACGAAAATCTTGAAAGCACGCACGCTTACGCGGAAAGCGACCGGCTCGGCGGCTACGATCCGTATAGCAACAGTAAGGCATGTTCGGAACTGGTCACCGCCGCCTATCAACGCTCGTTCTTCGCGTCCGCCACGGGTGCGGTAGCGCGCGTAGGCATTGCCAGCGCTCGGGCCGGCAATGTGATCGGCGGTGGCGACTGGGCTGTCGACCGCCTGGTACCCGACCTGTTGCGCGCATTCGAGCGCGGCGCCCCCGCGATCGTGCGCCGCCCACGCGCGGTTCGCCCCTGGCAGCACGTGCTGGAGCCGCTCGCAGGATATCTTGCGCTCGCCGAGCGCCTGCACAGGAGCCCTGAACATTATTCCGGGGCATGGAACTTCGGGCCTCGCGCCGACGACATGCGCGCCGTCGACGAAATAGCTGCCGCACTTACGTCGGCGCTTGGCGACGGCGCGTCGTTCACTGTGCAGGCCGAAGCCAGTGCTCCGCACGAGGCGGGACTGTTGTTGCTGGACGCCAGCAAGTCGCGCCGCGAGCTTGGCTGGGGATCGCGGCTCGAACTGGAGGAAGCGCTCGTCTGGATCGCGCAGTGGCACCGCGCACGACAAGCCGGCGCTAGCGTACGGCAAATCACGCTCGAGCAAATCGGGCGCTACGAAGCCAGAATTGGCGTGACAGCAACCGAAACGACTGCGCCTGCTGTCAATTGATGCGAGGATTGAAGTCTTGAACTGCCGCCACTGTGATCATCCGCTGACGTTTCCGTTTCTGGATCTTGGCTTCGCACCGCCCTCGAATGCCTATCTGAGCCATGCCGATCTGGCGCGGCCCGAACGCCACTATCCGCTCAAGCTGTTCGTCTGCGACGCGTGCCGACTGGTGCAAACCGAGGACTACGCCGCGCGGGAGACGTTGTTCGATGCGGATTATGCGTACTTCTCTTCGGTCTCCGAAAGCTGGCTCGCGCACGCGCGCCACTATGCGTCATCGGTTATCGAAGAATTGTCGCTGGGCCGCGATTCGTTCGTGATCGAGGTCGCCTCGAACGACGGCTATCTGTTGCGCAATTTCGTCTCCGCGCAGATCCCGTGTCTCGGCATCGAGCCGACCGCGAGCACCGCGGCGCGCGCCGAAGCGCTCGGCATTCCGGTCGTGCGGGAATTTTTTGGCGAGCAGCTAGCGCGCTCACTGGCTGCGTCCGGCCCCCTGGCCGACCTGATCATCGGCAATAACGTGTTTGCCCACGTGCCCGACGTCAACGACTTCGCCGCCGGCCTGAAAACCGTGCTCAAACCCGGCGGCACGATTACGCTGGAGTTTCCGCATCTGGTGAACCTGCTCGACGAAGTGCAGTTCGATACGGTGTATCACGAGCACTTCTCATATTTTTCATTGCAGGCCGTCGAGCATATCTTCCACGTGGCTGGCCTGCGAGTTTGTCGCGTCGAGCAGATCCGCACTCATGGCGGCAGCCTGCGTGTGTTCGGCTGCCATGCAGAGGACCCGCGCGCCGACGACGCTTCGGTCGAACGCATCCGTCACCTCGAAGAAGCGCGCGGCATCACGCAGCCCGAGACCTACAGGAATTTCCAGCAACGCGTGGACGATGCGAAGAACGGCCTGCTGCGCTTTCTGCTGGACGCCAAAGATGCCGGCCTCAAGGTGGCGGCGTACGGCGCCGCCGCGAAAGGCAATACGTTGCTCAACTACGCGGGTGTCAGACCTGACCTGCTGCCCATCGTCTGCGATGCTGCACCTTCCAAGCAGGGCAAGTTCATGCCCGGCAGCCATATTCCCATCGTTTCTCCCGCCGATCTCGCCCGTGCGAAGCCCGATGTCGTGTTGATCCTGCCGTGGAATATTTCGGATGAGATCGTCGCGCAACAGAGACCGGCGCTCGGGCCCGAGGTCCGCTTCGCAGTAGCCATGCCGGCGGTCAGATACCTGTGACAGGCTGGCGGTGCCCGCGTCAGCCGACGGCGCGGGTTAGCCGAACAGGGCCTGCACGGTCGGTAGCGCGCGGTCCCGCTCGGACAACAACGTGACTTCGCGCGGCCATCCGATCGCGAGTTGCGGATCATTGAAGGCTACGCCACGCTCGGCCGCCGGGTTGTGAAAAGCGGTATGCAGATAGAGCAACCGGCTATCGGGCTCGAGGCTCTGAAAACCGTGTGCGCAGCCTTCCGGAATGAACACCGCCCGGCAATTGGCCGCCGACAGTTCCACCGCATGCCATTTCATAAAGGTCGCGCTAGCGGGCCGCAGATCCACGATCACGTCCCAAACCCGGCCCTCAACGCAGCGCACCCACTTTGCATCGGCCTCAGCGCCTTGCTGAAAATGCAGGCCCCGCACCGTGCCGGCCGTGACCGTATGCGACCAGTTGATCTGCACGATCTGCCGTGCACCGTGGGCCTCGCCAAAATCGTTTGCGCAGAAGAGCCTCATGAAGCTACCGCGCGCATCTTCCTTCGGACTGCTCTGTGCGACAAACGCACCTGCTATCGGCAGGGCGCTCAATGGGTTGGATGTCATACGCTGTGTCTGAAAGAAAAGCCGGGAGAGATCCGATTAGCGTCCGGCCACGTACACGGCTTTCTCATCCTCGGTCAGCAGATTGAGCTGGCCGATGAACTGCTGTTGCCAGACGCCCGGATAGGCGGAGGTCAGGTGCTTCAGCAGCAGGTAGCTGCCGAGGCGTTCCACACAGAACGCCCAATTGCGGGTCTGATAACCCGAACGCTTTGCCGGATAGCGCGTCACACAGGCCCGCACCACCTTTTCGATCGACGAAATGGTCTGTATCCAGAAGTCAGTCGGGAACACGCCGAGCTCGATGCCGCCGGGCATAAACGCGTCGCTGCGGAAAAACGGCATGACTTCGTCGCCAGTCAACACACCCAGTTCCACGGCTTCCGATGTGAAGCGGAGAAAATCCTCCGGGACGTGCGCCAACTTGTACTGGTTGTAGTAGCCGCCGCTCACCGTCCCCGGTTTGACAACCAGAAATTCGCGACCGCCCGGCAACATAGACTGGTGCAGCAAGGCGTTGTCGAGCATGCGGCGGTTCACTACGTCCATCACGGGGTAATTCGCGGCAGGCACACCGCTGATCCTCGTGTTGGAGACGAACTTCCGGTACTGGCACATCCCTACATGGCGTACCTGAAGCCGATTTTTGACAATGTAGTTCTTGAGGGCGAAGCATCCAGCGAGCGAGCCCAGTTGCGGATGATAGGGTTCCCACTCGGGCGCGAGATCGCGCAGGTTGGTTTTGCCGGGACCTTGGGCCTCCCCGAGGTGCAGCATGGTCACGTAAGACGGAAACGCATAAGGCGGCGGCACGTGGGTAAAGCACACGTACAGTAGCTCGCGCGAGGCGGCCAACGGCGTCGCGATGAAACTCTCGCTCGCCTGGCCAAACCGCTTGCCCTCGCACGCCTGCAGTACCGCGCCGCGCAGTGCGTAGAAATTGCTCAAGCGGGACGGGTCTTCACTCTGGCGAATGGTTTCCTTCAGTTCGTTCAGGAATGCTATCTGTTCCCCGTGTTTCCGGTAGTTCGGATGCGGAGCGGGTAAGGACGACGGTTCGAATGCGCGCACCTGGATGTCAGGACACAATGCCAGTACCAGCGCTGTGATCCGTTCGACGAGAAGCGTTTTGAAACTGGTCCCGTCCGCACAAGTCGCAAGCGAGTCAAGCGCCTTGCGGAATTCGCCGGGCTCGCCTTCAAACAGGTCGAAGAGCTTTTCCGTGAGCGCGAACCAGGTGTTCCAGAACGATGGCTTCGCAACGATGTAGTAGCCCGTCATGGCAGAGCGGAAATCCATCGCCAGCGTGCGGAGGTTAACGTCGAGCTGGAGTTCCCGCAGATACGCCTCTGCCGCTTCAATCAAGCCAGGATGAAGCTGGTTGCCGTGCTCAAACACGTTCAGGTAGCAGGCTTGTTCCTCGCTGGCGGGCGAAAAGGTGTAAGCCTCGTAACCTGGATTGCCCTCGATGAACGCGTGAACCGACTCCGCATTCAGTGCGGTCCGCTGCGCGAAGTCCGATGACAGGAAGCCGTAGAGCTCGTCCTCATTGACGGTATGGCTCAGGAAAAAATTCCGCACCGCACTGTATTCGCGCCAATCCGGTTTCGCGTTCGCGGTGTTGTCGAGCACCGGAAACCCCGGGTCGAGCAGGCTGTGGCCCGCTTCGTCATTAGTAATCTGAAAGATATTGGCTTTCATCCCTGCCCGCCTGTTGTTCGCCCGTCATATATCCATCCGCGGCAAGGCCAGCCTGCCCCATGGTTCCGCAGTATCGCGTGGTTCGGGTCAATGGCAGGCGATAAACAGACCCCTGAATCGGGCGCAATTTAGAGGATGAACCGATCGGCAGGGGCGATGTGGCGGCTTGTTATTGCAGCAGTTTCATCACTTGCTGCGGCTGCGAGTTTGCCTGGGCCAGCACCGAAATACCCGCCTGATTCAGCACTTCTGCCTGGCTCAGGTTGGCGGTTTCCTGCGCGAAATCAGCATCTGTGATTTGCGATTGCGCGCTCGAAAGGTCCGTCGACTCGGCCTGCTGCGAACCGGCTATCCCGACGAAGCGATTTTGCGCCGCGCCGAGCGTCGCCTGAATGGCGCTCACCGACGCCAGCGCATCGTCGATCGTTTCCATTGCGAGGTTCGCGCCGGCCATGGTGGTGACGTCCAGGGCTGCCACCGAGGTCGGCACACTGGTAGCGTTGCCCGTGCTGTTCGTGACGACGAGGCCGTTGTTCGCATTGATGCTGGCGAGAGCGGTTCCAGCCGGCTGTATGGCCACGCTCGCCCCAAAAGTGCTCGCCGGGCCGCCCGCCGTGTTCCACGAGACGGCCAGACTGGTTCCGTTGCCGGCAACATCGAACAGGGCGGACGCGGCCGTGCTCGACAGCTGGTTGCCGTTCTGGTCGACGAACGTCACGCTACCCGCGCCATTGGCTTGCACGCTGATCGAGGTAATCGCGTTTGCCGTGCTGGACGTCGCGGCTGCACCGGTCTGCGGATCGATATCGACGCCCGAAATCACACCGAGCACGGTGCCGGCAGCGGCGTTGGCCGTCGACGTGTTGCTGGCCCCTGCCGCAGCACTAATGGCCGCGAGCTCTGTCGACGGCAGGAGCGCGCTGTTGCCGCCCGTGTTGAGCGATAACTGCTGTCCGGCGCTGCCGGATGTAGTAGTGAACAGCGCGCTGGTTACCGTGCTCGAGATCGTCTGGCCGTTCTGGTCGGTGAATCTGAAACCGCCCAGACCGTTAGCCACGACATTGATTGCGGTGATCGCACCGGCGCCGCCTGAGGTGTTTTCGGCTCCGCTCGAGGTCAGGTCGAGGCCCGCGAGGGTGCCGAGCGGTGTACCGCCTGGCAGGTAGTCATCCGGACCGGAGACGGCTCCAAGCAAGGCTGCCGACAGACCTTGACCCAGGTTGATGCTGACGGTCTGGCCGACTTCTGCGCCGACCTGAACAGTGATCACGCCGGCCGTACCGTTCAGCAGATTCAGACCGTTGTAGGACGTTTGAGACGCAATGCGGTTCACTTCGGCGATCTGCTGGGCCACATCCTGTTGCAGCGCAGCCTTGTCGCTCACCGATAAGGTGCCACCCGCCGCTTCGACTGCAAGCTGACGGATCGTCTGCAAACTCTGTGTAATCTGGGTCACGCCCTCGCTGGCCGTTTGCAGCAGCGATACGCCGTCGTTGGCGTTGGACACGCCCTGATTCAGCCCGTTGATCGACGATTGCAGCGTGGTCGCGATCGCGAGGTCCGCTGCGTCGTCAGCGGCGCTGTTGAGGCGTTTGCCGGACGAGAGACGGGTGACCGCCTGCGTCAGGGCACTGCCCGAGCCATTCAGGTTTTCCTGTGCGATGAGCGAATCGATGTTGCTGCTGATGCTGAGCATCCGGGGTCCGTAATCGCGTCACATCGGCGATGTGGCTACGCTGAGATTTGACGGAAGCATGTATTCACTCGTAGCGGCCTCCTGAATCTGGATATCGGCGGCGGAGGGCTGAAACTTGAGACACTGGATGGCATCCGCCGTCTCTCGTGCCCCCGCCAATCATCCGAAATACGAGGAAATCAAGGCTCTGCTCTGCGCTTTAGGCGATACAGTCTGCCTCTACACTGCTCAAAATTGCCCTCCTCCTGCATCACGCAAGTTCAAGACGCCCGCCTGATCCGCACACATCTGTCATTAGTTGCCTCGCGCGAGCGCATACCATTTTTCAACAGGACCGCTTTTTATGAATGTTGCAAGCGAGGTCGTTCTCTCTCCCGTAACGGATTTCGTGTCGCACATCCTCTCGGCGCGGCGAGGAACGCTCAATCTGACCGAGCTGTTCACGATTGCGAGCCAACTGGAGGCGGTGCAGCAGGCCGAATTGGCGGCCGTACTGTATGAAACCTGGATCGCGCACAGCAGTTCGCCGTTCAAGCATTTTGCCCATTTCAACCTCGGCACGACCTTATTCAACCTGAACGATCTGGAAGGGGCCAAACGCGCCTACCTTCAGGCCATCGATCTGTCGGCTTCTTTCGTTCAACCGCATTTCAACCTTGGCCTGATCTATGAGCGGGCGAATCAGGTTGACGACGCCCTTGCCCAATGGTCATGGGTCGCGGAGAACACCTCGCCTGACGAGGCAGAGGATCGGCCGCTTCGGCTGCTGGCGCTCAACAATCTCGGCCGGTTGCAGGAAACCAGACAGCAGTACGCACAAGCGCTATCCAGCTTGACGAGAAGTCTGGAGCTGGAACCGAATCAACCCGACGTGCTCCATCACTGGGTGTTCCTGCGCGGCAAACAGTGCGACTGGCCGGTCTACACGCCGGTCGGTCAGGTGGATCCGGCGCTGATGCGCCAATCCACCTCGGCGCTGGCGATGATCGCCCTGTCCGACGATCCGGAAGCGCAGTTGGCAGCTGCCAGGAACTACGTCAAGAACAAGATCAACCTCAACGTTCCCGCTTTGTCGGGTCCGACGGCATACGGGCACAAGAAGATCCGCATCGGCTACCTGTCATCGGATTTCTGCCTGCATCCGGTCGCGATGCTAACCGCCGAATTGTTCGAGCTCCATGACAGGAAGCGCTTTGAAGTCTACGGCTATTGCTGGTCGCGTGAAGACGGCTCCGCCCTTCGCCAGCGCATCATCCAGTCGATGGACCGCTTTGAGCGGATCCACGAACTCACTGACGAGGCGGCGGCGCGGCTGATCCGCGAACATGAGGTCGATATCCTCGTCGATCTGCACGGCCAGACTCTCGGGGCACGCCCGAACTTGCTGGCCTATCGTCCCGCGCCCATCCAGGTGACCTACCTCGGATTGCCGGCTACGACAGGTCTGCCGTTTATCGACTACGTCATTGCCGATCGCTTCCTGATTCCGAAGAAATTCGCGAAGTACTACTCCGAAACACCGTTGTACATGCCGGACGTGTACCAGGTCAGCGATCGAAAACGCGTCAGCGGACCGGCGCCTTCGCGCGAAAGCTGCGGCTTGCCGCCTGAAGGGTTCGTGTTCTGCTCATTCAACAACAATTTCAAATTCACGCCTGAGGTATTCGAAGTCTGGATGAATATCCTGCGCCAGGTGCCCAATAGCGTGCTTTGGCTGCTGTCCGACAACCCGTGGGCCGAGGCGAATTTGCGCAAGACCGCAGAGGCGCTTGGCGTCGACGCGAACCGCCTGGTGTTCGCGCCGCGCGTGGCGCCGGAGAACTATCTGGCCCGCTATGCGGTCGCCGACCTGTTCCTCGATTCGTTCCCGTTCAATGCCGGCACTACTGCCAATGACGCGTTGTGGATGGGTTTGCCGGTCCTCACCTACAGCGGTCGGACCTTCGCCTCCCGCATGGCCGGCGCGCTGTTGACCGCTGCCGGGTTGGAGGAGCTGATCACCTACAGCCTGAAGGACTACGAGGAAAAGGCCGTGGCCCTCGCCAATGCGCAGGAGGATTGCTTGCGCCTGCGTGCGCATCTCGCCCAGGTCAGGGAAAGCGGGGTGCTGTTCGACACACCGCGCTTTACCGCCAACCTCGAAAAGCAGTTCAGGAAGCTTGTTGGTGCGCTGGACCAATCTGCTGTTTGACCCGGCACTCAACCTAAGCTGTTGCAAGCGGCGAGAGAATCCTCTCGCCGCGTCGTTGCGACGCAGCGTTACGCTGCGATCGCGGTCACACATCAAACCGTCAGGTACTGAATCTGGCTCGACGTCAACGGTGTTGTGAGTGCCTCTTCTTGTGCTGCGCTCAACGCACCCACCTGGCTGGACGTCAGGCTTTGCACCTGATCCGAGGTGAGCGCTGCCATCTGACCCGTGCTGAGCGCGACAATACTTGCGGTGGACAGCGCAACCGTCTGATCTGTGCTCAACACCGAGAGATCCGACGTCGTCAGTGCCGACACCTGAGCCGTGGTCAAGGCCGCGATCTGCCCAGTCGACAGACCGCTTTGCACCTGCACCGTTGTCAGCGCAGCCACTTGTGAGTACGTCAACGCTGCCATCTGGCTGGTCGTCAGGTTTTGCAGCTGGGTCGTGGTCAGCGCCTCTACCTGATTTGTCCCAAGAGCACTGATGTCCGCGGTTGAGAGCGCGCTCGCCTGCGTGGTGCTCAGCGCTGCCACGTCCGACGTCGTCAGCGCAGCCGCCTGGCTGGTACTCAATGCGGCGAGTTGATCCGTCGTCAGACCGTTCGATACCTGTGCCGTCGTCAATGCCGCCACCTGCGCGGCGCTCAGTGCCGACGTCTGGCTCGTCGTCAGATTCTGCAGTTGCGCGGTAGTCAGCGCCGCGACCTGGCCGGTGGTAAGCGCGGCGATATCGCCAGTGGATAGCGCGCTCGTTTGAGCCGTGCTCAGCGCTGCGACTTGCGCCGTCGTCAGCGCTGCTACCTGCGCGGTGGACAACGCAGCCACCTGGCTCGTCGTCAGACTCTGCGTTTGGGTAGTCGTCAGCGCGGCCAACTGGGCTGTTGTTAGCGACGACGACTGAGCCGTACTGAGTGCCGCGATCTGCGTGGTCGACAGGCCGTTGGCCACTTGTGCCGTGGTCAGCGCGGCGACTTGCGATGTCGTCAGTGCTGCTGCCTGGTCCGTCGTCAGGTTCTGCAGTTGCGATGTCGTCAGTGCGCTGATCTGGCTGTTCTTCAGGGCGGCGATGTCTGCCGTCGACAGCGCGCCGGTCTGGGACGTGCTTAGCGCCGCCACGTCTGCCGTCGACAGTCCTGACACCTGCGCAGTGGTCAGCGCGTTGATCTGCGTGGTAGTCAGGCTGTCGGCCTGAGCCGTAGTCAGCGCCGCTACTTGTGCGGCGCTCAGCGCCGCTGCCTGGCCCGTCGTCAGG
>FSXK01001305.1_pt1 | contig 21826 bp, 20 predicted proteins | sample 1638101 | NCBI WGS metagenome assembly FSXK01 (sample SAMEA3914788, study PRJEB12502) | metagenome | biome: forest; material: soil | place: Canada | collected 2011-07-03 | depth 0.1 m | reverse complement strand
CATCACTTCGGCGGCGAAATCGTCCTGCACCTTCTCGATGCCTTCGCCGACGGCCAGGCGGACCACGGAGATCACATCGGCGCCTTCCTTCTTCAGCACATCGCCCACGGTGGTGTTGGTGTCCAACACGTAGGGCTGGCCGAGCAGGGTGACTTCGGAAATGATCTTGTTGACCTTGCCACCGACGATCTTCTCAAGGATTTCGGCCGGCTTGGCCTTTTCCTTGTCCGACATCTGACTCAGCGCGATGTCCTTTTCCTTGGCCAGGAAATCGGCCGGAACATCTTCGGCGCGCACATAGGCCGGGTTCATCGCAGCCACGTGCATGGCGATGCCCTTGGCGAGATCTTCGGTGCCGCCCTTGAGTGCCACCAGCACGCCGATGCGGCCGCCGTGGATGTAGTTGCCGATGGTGCCGTCGTTCGAGACGCGCGCCATGCGACGCACCTGGATGTTCTCGCCGATGGTGGCCACGAGAGCCTTGGCGGCTTCTTCCACGGTGCTGCCGCCCGGGTAAGCGGCGGACTTCAGCGCGTCAATGTCGCTGGCGCCGGACTTCAGGGCGACGGTGGCGACGTTGTCGCTGAACGTGATGAAGCTGGCGTCCTTGGCGACGAAGTCGGTTTCGCTGTTCACTTCGACCAGCACGGCGCTGCCGGCGGCCTGGGCAGCGACGATGCGACCTTCAGCGGCCACGCGGCCAGCCTTCTTGTCGGCCTTGGCCAGGCCCGACTTGCGCAGCCATTCCATGGCGACGTCGATCTCGCCATTGTTTTCGACCAGCGCCTTCTTGCATTCCATCATGCCGGCGCCGGAACGCTCGCGCAGTTCCTTGACCAGTTGGGCGGAAATATCAGCCATTGAAAGTTCCTCGGGATCTTGGATGTGCCGTGGTGGGCGAGCCACCACGGCAGCGGGTAATGCTTACTCGGCGTCGCTGCCGGCTTCCTGCGAGCGGCCGCCGCGACCACCGCGACCACCGCGGTTGTCACGATCGCCACCGCGCGGGGCGCCCTTCTTGGCGGGCGGATTGCGGCGCGGGGCAGCGGCGCGGCGGTCATCTTCCTTCGCGACCGGGTTGCCTTCGCCGTCGAGTTCGACGAACTCATTGGCGTCGCCCTGGGCAGCAGCCGGAGCAGCAGCCTTGCCTTCGAGGATCGAATCGGCAGCGGCGCGGGCGTACAGCTGGATGGCGCGGATGGCGTCGTCGTTGCCCGGGATGGCGTAATCGACCAGTTCCGGGTTGTAGTTGGTGTCGACCACGGCGATGACCGGGATGCCGAGCTTCTTGGCTTCCTGCACGGCGATGTTTTCATGGCCGATATCGACCACGAACAGCGCGTCCGGCAGGCGGTTCATGTTCTTGATGCCGCCCAGCGAGTTTTCCAGCTTGGCGCGCTCGCGACGGCGGGCCAGCACTTCGTGCTTGACCAGCTTGTCGAAGCTGCCATCGGTCTCGGCTGCTTCCAGTTCCTTCAGGCGGGCAACGGACTGCTTCACCGTGCGGAAGTTGGTGAGCATGCCGCCGAGCCAGCGAGCGGTAACGAAAGGCATGCCGGCGCGCGATGCTTCTTCAGCCAGCGCTTCGCGGGCGGAGCGCTTGGTGCCGACGAACAGCACGGTGCCGCGCTTCTGCGCCAGGCCCGACAGGAAGTTCATCGCGTCGGTGAACAGCGGCAGGGTCTTTTCGAGGTTGATGATGTGGATTTTGCCGCGGGCACCAAAGATGTACGGAGCCATCTTGGGGTTCCAGTAGCGGGTCTGGTGACCGAAATGCACGCCAGCTTCCAGCATCTGACGCATGGTGACTTGAGCCATGGTGTTACTCCAGCAATGGGCCTTTTCAGGTGGCCCGGGGGTTGGGACCTCCACGCATCCCCAGCTTCGACCGCGATGTCCGTTGTTGGAAGGACATCGCGGCACCCCGAAGACGGTGCCGATGCGTGTGTGGCGTTGGTTGGGGTTGTACCGCTGCGCGGTTACAATCCCCGCTTCGATTTGCATCGCGCGGGCCGTCAAACGGCGAAGTGCGGTCTGCAAAACCCGGAAATTATAGCCGGGACTGAGACTTCGCGGCAAGTCACTGGTTTTTGGGGACTTTGCCGCCATATGACTGTGGAACTATGGCCATTACCCTCAAATCCGCTCAAGACCTTGAAGGCATGCGCGTCGCCGGCCAGCTGGCGGCCGAGGTGCTGGCCATGCTCAAGGAGCACGTCACGCCGGGCGTGACCACCGAAGACCTGGATCGCCTCGCCTACGAGCACATTGTGAACGTGCAGAAGGCGATCCCGGCCAATGTGGGCTACCACGGCTTCCCCAAGACCTTGTGCACGTCGGTCAATCACGTGATCTGCCACGGCATTCCCAGTCCAGGCAAGGTGCTCAAGGATGGGGACATCATCAATCTCGATGTCACTGTCATCAAAGACGGCTGGCATGGCGACACCAGTCGCATGTATTTCGTCGGCACTCCTGGTGTGCTGGCCAAGCGTCTGGTCGATACCACCCACGAATCAATGATGCGCGGCATCCAGGCCGTGCGTCCGGGCGCCACGCTTGGCGATGTCGGCCATGCGATCCAGAAGCATGCTGAAGCCGCGGGTTTTTCGATCGTGCGCGAATACTGCGGTCACGGCATCGGCAAGGTTTATCACGACGAGCCGCAAGTTCTGCATTACGGCAAGGCCGGCACAGGCGTGGTGTTGCAGAAGGGCATGACTTTCACGGTCGAGCCCATGGTCAACGCCGGCAAGCCGCAGACCAAGCAGTTGCCGGACGGCTGGACCGTGGTCACCAAGGATCATTCGTTGTCGGCGCAATGGGAGCACACGATTGCGGTCACCGACGATGGCTTCGAGATCCTCACGCCCTGGCCGGATGCCTGACGATGTAACGCGTGGCCAGCAATTGGCCACGTCGACTGCGGTAGGCTCGTCGCTGGACTTCACGCGTTTTTCTACTCATGACTGAGGCTGCCTCCGCCATCAGCTTGCCGCCCATACCGCGCCTGCCCGTGGCGGTGCCGCGTTCCGGTGTATCGAGCGAAGCGCGCCGCGCGTTGCGGCAATTGCTTGGCGATCTGGATCGCGCCATTGCGGTGGCCTTTCGCGATGGCGCCGATGCCACTGCGTTGGCGCGTCGGCGCAGCGAATCGGTCACGCGCATCGTGGTGCACGTATGGACGGCCTGTCTTGGTGATGTCAATCATGCCGCGTTATTTGCGATCGGCGGTTTCGGGCGCGGTTTGCTGTTTCCTTATTCGGATATCGATTTGCTGGCGCTGGTTGAGCAACCGGATGCAGCGAGGTTGCGCGCGTTGGAACAATGCTTCGCGACGCTTTGGGATGTCGGCCTGAAGGTTGGGCATGCCGTGCGTGATCCGGCGCAGTGTCGGACATTGGCCGCTGCCGACGTGAGCGTGTTCACCAGTTTGCTCGATGCGCGGCGCCTGGCTGGCGATCCCGCACTTGATAGAAGTCTTCACGAGATTATCGATACGCCGAGCATATGGCCGCCCGGCGATTATCTGCGCGCTCGTCTCGCCGACCGCGATGCGCGTCACGCGCGTTTCGACGACACCGCGAACAACTTGGAACCTAACCTCAAAGATGGACCCGGCGGTTTGCGCACGCTCGACTCGCTGCGATGGCTCGGGAAGCGTCTGGCGCACGCCAACGATTTTCCGGACATGGTAAGCGAGGGGCTGCTCGATCCCGCCGAATGCGACACCTTGCTGCAGGCCGAAGTTACGTTGCGTCGCTACCGCTTTGCGTTGCATCTGGAAGCGGGCAGGGCGGAAGAACGTCTGCTGTTCGATTATCAGCGCGCCATCGCGACACGACTCGGGTTCGAAGACGAGCACGAAAAAAATCTCGGCGTCGAACAATTCATGCAAGGCTATTACCGCGCAGCGAGTCAGGTGGAACGCCTGGGCATCCAGATTGCCGATCGCTTCGAGGAGATGCTGGAACCACCGAGCGCCGCACAGCCGGTCGGCACGGAATTCATTCGCTACGGTACGCGACTGGCGGTGCGCGATCCCGATCTTTTCATGCAGCGGCCGGCGGCACTGGTCGATATTTTTATTGCGCGCCTGGATGAGCAAGGCTTGATCGGCTTCACCGCCGATACGATGCGCCGCATCCACCAGGCGACTGCCGCACTGGGCACTTTGTTGGCCGACGATCCGCAGGTGCTGGCTTCGTTCCTGCGACTGTTGCGCCGTGGTGCGCCCGCTGTCGATGCGCTGTGGCGCATGAATCGCCACGGCCTGCTCGCGGCCGTATTGCCTGCATTCGGCAAGGTATTCGGCCGCATGCAGTACGACCTGTTCCACGTTTATACCGTGGACGAACATACCTTGCGTGTGCTGCGTAACGTCGCGCGTTTTGCCGAACCCACGACACAAGCCGAATTTCCGCTCGCTTGCGAAGTTTGGCCAATGCTGCCGAGACCGGAAGTGCTGCTGTTGGCGGCGTTGTTTCACGACATCGCCAAAGGGCGCGGCGGCGATCACTCCGTGCTAGGTGAAGAAGATGCGCGCGCATTCGGCAAGAAAGTCGGCTTGCCGGACGAGGACATCGAACGCGTGGCGTGGCTGGTGCGTTGGCATTTGCTGATGAGCACCACGGCGCAGCGGCAAGACATCACCGATCCCGACGTCGTGCATCGTTTTGCCGAAGCGGTGGGTGGACGCGAGCGACTGGGTCAGCTTTATCTGCTCACCATTGCCGACATCATCGGAACCAGCCCGCGCTTGTGGAACGCGTGGAAGGATCGCCTGCTGGCCGATCTCTACACCGCCACACGCTATGCCTTGCGGCGTGACGCCAAACCATCGCCCGACGCCGCCGCGCGCATCGCAAGCTGTCGCGAACAGGCGCTGGCGTTACTGACCGCCGATGGGCACGATCCTGCCGCCATCGCGCAAGTCTGGGCAGGGTTCCCGACATTGAGTTTCCTGCGCCATCATCCGCAGCAGATCGCCTGGCAGACCACGGCGATTCTGCAGGCCGGCGGCAAGCTGCCGTTGATCGCAGTGCATCCGCTGTCGGTGCGCGGCAGTACCGAATTGTTTGTCTATGCGTCCGACCGAGACGGCTTGTTCGCGAACGTCACGGCGATGCTCGACCGGCTACACTTTTCGGTGATGGAAGCGCGCGTGCTCAGCTCGCCCGACGGCAAGGCGATGGATACCTTCCTGCTGTTGGAAGCGGAGAACCAGAAGCCCGCGAGTGCCGAGCGCGCCGACGAGCTGCATCAGCGCCTGCAGCGCGCGCTGGCGCAATCGGCGCCGATCATGCCGCCACGACGCAGCATGTCGCGCCATCTGAAACATTTTCAGATGGTGCCGCGCATCGACTTCAAGCAAGCCAATGGCCGCACCCAGATGGCCCTGGTATGCAGCGACCGCCCTGGTCTGCTGGCCGCCGTGACGCAGGTCATGATGGCGTGCGGGGTGCGTGTGCACGATGCCCGCATCGCCACCTTCGGCGAGCGGGTGGAGGACTTTTTTCAGCTCACCGACCGCAACAATGCCCCGTTGAGCGAGACACAGCAGCAGCGTCTGTGGCAGGCTTTAGCTGAGCGGATCGGACCAACCAAGGGATGATTGCCGCCGGGTCGTTCTTCGACCTGTCATCGCGAATCTCTTTCCCCGTTTGGTTGATTTTGCCAACAAGGCTGCCTATCCATGTCCGCATCTCATCAATTTCTCAAGCTGGTACGCCAGATCCATCTGTACGTGGGCGTTTTCATCGCACCCGCGCTGTTGTTCTTCGCACTGACCGGTGGCCTGCAGGTGTTCAGCCTGCACGAAACCACTCGGGGCAGCGATTACAAGCCGCCGGCATGGCTAGTGACCCTGGCTCAGGTGCACAAGAAACAGACGACGTTTGTCCCGGCCCACAAACCCAAGCCGATGGACGCCGACAGTCATCCGGCTCCGGGCGCTGCGGCTGATCCAGCGTCTGGTGCAACGGCCAGTCCCGTAGCGCCAATGCAGATCAAGCCCGAAGCGCCGCACGGCGAGCAGAAGAATCCGTTGCCGTTAAAAGTTTTCTTCGCGTTCGTTGCGCTAGGTTTGTTTGTGTCGACTTTGATCGGCCTGTACATGGCCTATCGCTACACGCGCAGAGCTATGCTGGTGAGCGTTATCTTGCTCGCCGGCGCGGTGCTGCCTATCGTGCTTGCGTTGATCTAAGCGCCGACAACGCCAAACGCACGTCGTTATGCGACGTGTGGATGTAACCTTCCATATCGATCCGAATACGAGTCCTAACGCATGCAGTCCATCGAAAGCCTGATCAATGACGCCTTCGAGCGTCGCGCCGACCTCCACCAGAGCGAGATCGAAACCCACCTGCGCCCCGCGCTTGGCCAGGTTATGGATCTGCTCGAATCGGGTGAGCAACGCGTTGCCGAGCCAGATGGCAAAGGCGGATGGACGGTCAATCAATGGCTGAAGAAAGCCGTGCTGCTGTATTTCCGTATCAACACCAATAGCGTGGTGGATGGCGGCTCGGCGCTGGCGTTCGACAAAGTGCCGCTGCGTTTTGCGCACGGTAACGACAGTGAATTGCAAAACCTTGGTGCACGCGTGGTGCCCGGCGCGCTCGTGCGCCGTGGTGCGCATGTGGCCAAGGACGCCGTGCTGATGCCGAGCTACGTGAACATCGGCGCGTATGTAGGCGCCGGAACGATGGTGGATACCTGGGCGACGGTAGGCTCGTGCGCGCAGATCGGTGCAGGCGTACATCTGTCCGGCGGTGTCGGCATCGGTGGTGTGCTGGAGCCGTTGCAGGCCAATCCCACCATCATCGAAGACAACTGCTTTATCGGCGCGCGTTCGGAAGTGGTGGAAGGCGTGGTGGTGGAGCGGGGCAGTGTGATCGGCATGGGTGTGTTCCTCGGCCAATCCACACGCATCTACAATCGTGCCACGGGCGAAATCAGCTATGGCCGTGTGCCCGCAGGCAGCGTGGTCGTGGCTGGCAATTTGCCGGCGAAAGACGGGAGTCACAGCCTGTATGCCGCGATCATCGTCAAGCAAGTGGACGAGAAGACGCGCAGCAAAACCGGCATCAACGAACTGCTGCGCAGCGGCGAGTGAGCGGAATGTCCACCGCAGCCCCAGCCCAACGTGTGCGAGGTCGTGCTTACGCATTGGCCGTGTTGGGCGTGTTGCTGGTGATACTCGCGTTTGCGTTGCCGCCGTTTGCGCAGCCGCAGGGCTATCACGATTTTGCCGATCAACGCGCATGGTTGGGCATTCCCAACTACGGGAACGTTGCTTCGAACGTGATGTTCCTGGTAGTCGGGCTCGTCGGTTTGGCCGCTGTGCGTGCGCCCTCGGTGCGCGCGATGGAATCGGGGCCACGACATGCCTATGCGTTGATGTTTCTCGGCCTGGTGTTCACCGCCTTCGGCTCGGGCTACTACCATTGGGCGCCTTCGGATGCGCGACTGGTGTGGGACCGATTGCCGATGACGGTGGTGTTCATGCCGCTGCTCGCCGCAACGTATGCCGAACGGTTGCGCTGGCGTTCGGATTTACCGTTGCTTGTGCTGACACTGCTCGGTGTGGGCAGCGTGGTGTATTGGAAGCTTAGCGATAACCTGATGCCTTATCTGATCGCGCAAGGTGGGACTGTCTTGCTGATCCTGCTTGCGCTGGCCTTGTTACCGACTTCCTGGACCGAACGCCGTATGCTGCTGCCAGCACTGGCTTGCTATGCGGTGGCTTTTGTCTGTGAAAAGTTTGATTTGCCGATCTTTCGACTGACGACTGGCATCATCAGCGGGCATACGATCAAGCATCTGGCTGCCGCGGCGACTTTTTACTTCATTGCGCGCATGCTGCAACGGCAACAACGCAAGACGGATTTCAATCCATGACTCTTCCAACGCTTTACGGTCTTCCGAACTGCGACACCTGCAAAAAGGCGCGCAACTGGCTCACGCGCTTCGAGGTGGCACATGAATTTGTCGACTACCGCGCGAACCCGGTGCCTCCGGCGACGCTGAAAAACTGGGTGCAGCAACTCGGTGGGTGGGAGAAGCTGATCAACAAGGCCGGAACCACCTGGCGCAATCTACTGCCGCAGCGTAAGAATCCCGGCAACGATCCGGAGTGGACGTTGTTGCTGAAGGAATACCCCGCACTGATTCGTCGCCCGGTGGTGGTGCAGCCCGATGGCACTGTCAGCGTCGGCTTCACCGACAATGGCTTCAAGAAATTGTTTGGGCATTGATCGCTATGTCCGAGGTATTTGATCTCGCCACCGATCTCATCCGCCGCCGGTCAGTAACGCCGGAAGACGCGGGCTGTTTACCGCTGATCGGCGATCGCTTGAGCAAGCTGGGCTTTCGGGTCGAGCATTTGCGCTACGGCGAAGTGCTCAATCTTTGGGCCACGCACGGTGCAGATAACGTACCGGGGAAGGGGCCATTACTTGTTTTTCTCGGCCACACCGATGTCGTGCCCAGCGGGCCGGAAGACGCGTGGCAAAGTCCGCCGTTCGAACCGGCGGTGCGCAACGGACATCTGTACGGCCGTGGCGCTGCCGACATGAAAGGCTCGGTGGCTGCGATGGTGGTGGCGCTGGAGCAGTTTGTTGCCGCGCATCCCGATCATGTCGGCCGCGTTGGTTTGCTGCTGACCAGCGACGAAGAGGGCCCCACCAATCTCGATGGCGTGCGCCGTGTCGCCGAACACTTTCGCGCGATCGGAGAACGCATCGATTGGTGCGTCGTCGGCGAACCTTCGGCGAAGCAGAAACTCGGCGACCTGATCCGCGTTGGACGTCGCGGTTCGCTATCCGCGACATTGACCGTGCGCGGTGTGCAAGGTCACGTGGCCTATCCCGAAAAAGCGCTCAATCCGATCCACGCGTTTGCGCCCGCGCTCGCAGCCTTGGCGGCCGAGCGTTGGGACAGCGGCAACGCTGATTTTCCGCCGACTTCTTTCCAGGTCTCCAATCTCAACGCAGGCACGGGCGCCAACAACGTGATACCGGGCTCGCTTACGGCGTTGATCAATTTTCGTTACAGCACGGCGAGCACGGCGGCGGATCTACGCCAACGCACCGAAGCGATCCTCGGCGCGCACGGATTGAATTACACACTCGAATGGAATCTTTCCGGCAAATCGTTCTTGACGCCGCCGGGTGGTCATCTGCGCGAAGTGGTTGTGGCGGTGTGCCGTGATCTTTGCGGGATCGAGCCGGAGCAAAGTACAGGCGGCGGTACGTCGGACGGGCGCTTCATTGCGCCGTTGGGTGCGGAAGTCGTCGAGCTTGGCCCCGTCAACGCCACCATCCACAAGGTGGATGAATGCGTCGATGTGACCGAACTCGAACGTCTTCCGGCTTTGTATCAGGCGATTTGCGAGCGAATGTTGCTGGCTTAGCGTCTTATGACGCAGGCTGCAGCGTCAGCGTGTGCTGGTCGCTTCCCGGCATCAGCGGTGTCGGCCGACCTTTGACCCAATCCTCATGACCGGCGCCGTAGAACGGTGAGAGCGGGTTATCGCTCTGGCCGCCTGGCATTTCTAGAATGCCTTGGTCCTCGTGACCAGGCGCCACATCGAAGCGTTCGGAAGCGCCGAAGCCAGGAGCGGCGACACGCGGCATGTTGTGATCACCGGGCAGTTCGTCGTCTGGCATGTTGAGCCGACTTGCGATGAAGCTGGGCAACGCGCGCGAAAGCGGATGATTGATCTGCGCGTGATTGACCTCGCCCCACGTGCGCGCGGCGAGTCCTCCAGGCTGCTTGTCCAAGGTGTCGGCCACATTCTGCGCGGCCTGTAGCAGCAGTGCGTGCCAATCGTGATAACTCGGATCGAGCAGATTGGCCGGCTGTTGCTGGATCATCGCCCACACGGCTGCTTCTTGATTGCCGGGACCGGGCCAGTCGAAATTTGGGAAGCGTTGCTGGATCTGCGCGGTGAACGGTGCGAGCGCCAGTTTGTGCACTTCATTGCGGAATGCATGCACTAGCCGGTAGTCCACGCTGTCGGCTGCCGCTTCGTTACGCCAATTGGTAGTGAGTTGGCGCATTCGATCGAGCGCGGGGTTGTGCGCACCCGTCAACGTTTGCTGCAGCAACTGCTGCCAGCGTGTGAGGAAGATCGCGTGATCGTCGAGCTGAATGTCGAGCAGATTGCCCGCGCCAAAATCGGCACGTGCGTTCAGATCGTCGCGGATCTGCTGAGCGCGAGCGCCGAGGTCGTGGCCGCCATTGCCGAGCAAACCCAGGTCATCGCTACCGACCGTGCGATTGTTGGCAGTCCATAGCCGGCCATCCGTGGGGTTTTCGACACGCGGGTATTGCGATGGCGCGGCCCAGCCGGTCCAGCCCGTGTTGGGCTGCGACCAATCGGCCGGACGCAGCGGATCGAATCCTGCGCGCAGCGGAATGCTGTTGCTGGCGATGGTCCAACCGATATGGCCGGCGCTGTCGGCGACGACGAAGTTCTGAGGCGGCATACCTAGCATTGGCGCCAGATCCAATGCAGCCGATGCGCTGGTAGTGCGTTCCAACTGCATCAAGGCAACGTTGTAGCCGTGGGGTTGGCCGCCAATCCACGCCAGTGCAAGCGATACGCCGTCAGTGTCTTTTTCCATGATCGGACCCCAGCGAGTGTCCTCCACGTCCAGCGAATGCGAAGGAGCACCTTTGATGCGAATCACTTCCGTGTGTTTTTCGATGGTTGCCCAACCCTCAGGCACTTTGTAACGGCTGGGGTCATGCGGATCGCGTTGCACGCGAACCCAATCGAGCCAGTCGCCGTAGCTGTTGGTGAAGGCCCAGGCGATTTGACCGTTCGAGCCGACCACCAGCGCCGGCGTGCCAGGAAGGGTGACGCCAACGGCATCGCGCTGCCCGTTGGGTGCGGTTGGGTCGGGATAACGCAGGCGTGCGCGGAACCAGATGTCGGGCACGCGCAGGCTCAGATGCATATCGTTGGCGACCATGGCCGAACCGCTGTGCGAGAGATTGCCGGCGATGGCGAAGCTGTTGCTGCCGGGGAACACTTCGTCGACCGGCATGATGGATACATCGGCGAGTTTTGCGCTATCGATGTGATTGCTGAGATGGCGCAGATCGTAGACATCAGCGTCGGGAATAACTGGCGATTGCGATACTTCGCCCTTCAGCGGCGCTTCCCAGTTTGGGTCAGCGGCGAGTAGGAAATCGTCCAGTGCGTCAGGCAGTACCGCATGCATTTGCGCGATATGCAACTCGCGTTCGTTGCGTCCGTCGCCATTGAGGTCCAGGTACATCGCGGCGATCACCAGCAAGCTGTCTTCCGAGCGCCATGGCTGCGGCTGGGTGCCTAGCAGCAGGTATTCCCATGGCTTCTCGCGCAAGTTGGCCAACCCCGCGTTGACGCCGTCGCGATACAGATCCAGCGTATGCTTTTGATCCGCTGGCAGCGCGGCATAAGCGGCTTCGGCCACGGCGCGCAAACGATGGCGCCGATGGTTGATATCTGTATCAAGCGCCGCAGAACCGACCAGCTCGGATAGCTCGCCAGCGGAGACGCGGCGCATCAGATCCATCGCGAAGAAGCGTTCCTGCGCATGCACGTAGCCAAGCGCGAAGTCGATGTCATCGCGTGACTGGGCGGTCAAAGTCGCCGTACCAAGTGCGTCGCGATTGATCGTGACGGCGTGGCCCAGGCCAGCCAGTCGTCGCTCGCCATCAAGCTGAGCGCGACCGCCGGCAAGCAGCCACCAGCCTGCGGCAAAGATGCCAACCAGCACGATCAGCAACAAAATCAGCAGTGCGCGAATCCAGCGAAAGCGAGGTTTCGTAGTCATTGATCGGCAAACACCGCGAAGATGCCCGCGTAGGGCTTGACCATAAAGGTAGGAGCACCCGCGTAACCGGTGCCGTCGATATAGAACTGCGAGATGCTGCCGTCCAGGTATAGCGCGTCACGGCAACCAAGCTTATCGAGAAACAACGATGCGAAGGTATGGAAGTTGACCGGCGATTCGCTCACCACGAAGACGACCTGGTAGGGCGTTCGCGCACACACGCCACTGCGCCACTTCGTGCTGTTGGAGTCATCGATGAACTGCGGGTTGATCTGTCCGTCGATCACCAACATCGGGCCCGATTGCGTGGCCCAGTCTGCGGACTTGCCATCCGCCTTGAAGTTCGGGCTGCTGCGCACGGCAGCGTGGCCGTCCGGGTAGATTGCAAAGACACCGTTGGGACGGATCGAGAAATTGCCGGCCGCCGGGTTGCCGTGGAATAGATTCAGCGGCACCAGAGTTTTGCCGTTCTCCACGTACAGCCCAAGCGGAGCATACGATTGGTCGTAGATCCCGGCGTTGGCCGCGAACATCAGGCGCTTGCCATTCGCCGCGCCCCATTCGCGCAACGTCTGGATATCGCTAAACGGTTGATCGTTATCTGGGTCGCGCCAATGCAGGCTAAGTTTTTCGCGATGCAGATCCAGGCTGACCACGGTGAAATCCTGGCCCTGGAAGGTCACCTCACGGCTTTCCATCGGTTGAACTTGGTAGTTGCAACTAGCCGACAGCACCGAGGCCCCCACCAGGGCCAGCAGACGAAGCATCAGGTTGCAACGCAACCGCTTGGTAGGCAGGGACGGGCGCATACAGCGATGGTCGCTGCCCAGCGGTCGTGTATGCAAGAGCACAGCAGCCGGTTTGGGGCTTAAACTTCAGTTTCCCCCTCTTATGCGTTGTCCCATGCCTTACACGCCCATCGTTGCCACGCTTGGTTATGTACTCTCCTCGGATCGACGCAAGGTCTTGATGATCCACCGCAATGCTCGACCGGACGATCAACACCTGGGCAAGTACAACGGCCTTGGGGGCAAGATGGAGCCCGGCGAAGACATCGCCGAATGCATGCGTCGCGAAATCCGCGAAGAAGCCGGCATCGAGTGCGAATCGATGCACCTGCGAGGCACGCTGAACTGGCCCGGCTTCGGTAAGCAGGGCGAGGACTGGCTCGGCTTCATCTTCATCATCGATACCTTCCGCGGCGAGCCGTACACGCAGAACCCGGAAGGCACGCTTGAGTGGATCGAGCTAGATCAGTTGATGACGCTGCCGATGTGGGAAGGCGATCGCCATTTCCTGCCGCTGGTGTTCGACGGCGATGTACGGCCGTTCCATGGAGTGATGCCGTACAAGGACGGCCGCATGCAATCGTGGTCGTTTACGCGGCTGTAAGCACTGGCGGCATTACAGCGGTAAGCGAGATGTTCACGGCGCTGATTTTACGGCCACCACCGCATTGAGCCCGCCAAACGCGAACGAATTGCTCAACGCCGCGCGCACTGACATGCGGCGCGCTTCATGTGGCACGTAATCGAGATCGCAGGCGGGGTCGGGGCCGAGGTAATTCAGCGTGGGTGGCACGATGCCCTGACGTAGCGCACCGATGACGGCAATCATCTCCAACGCACCCGCGGCGCCCAAAACATGACCATGCATGGGCTTGGTGGATGAAATGGCCAGTCGACGTGCGTGCTCACCAAATACTTTGTGGATGGCGCGCGTTTCAGTGCAGTCGTTGGCGACGGTACCCGTGCCGTGCGCGTTGATGTAGTCAATGGCGGTAGGCTGCATGCCGGCATCTTGCAATGCGGCACTCATCGCTGCCGCTGCGCCGATATCCGATGGCGCTGCAATGTCCCCCGCATCGGCGCTCATGCCGACGCCTGCAAGTTCAGCGAGGATGGTTGCGCCGCGCGCCTGTGCGCTCTCCAGTGTTTCAAGCACGAACATGGCCGAGCCCTCGCCCAGCACAAGGCCGCGACGGTTGATGCTGAAAGGGCGACATGTATCGGGTGCCAATACGCGCATCGCTTCCCATGCGCGCATGAGGCCCAATGTGATGCACGCTTCCGCACCGCCCACGACAGCTGCGTCCACAAGCCCTGCACGTATCATCAACGCCGCTTGCGAAAAAGCATGATTGGATGACGCGCATGCGCTGGCAATCGCGAACGTGGGGCCGGTAATGCCGTGCACCATGCTGATCTGGCTGGCCGGCGCATTGGTCATGATGCGCACGATGCCCAGCGGATGAAAACGGCCGGATTGTTCGCCGTAGAGTTTCTGATATAGCCCCTCGCGGGTTTCCTCGCCGCCGACGCCTACACCCACCAGCACGGCCGTGCGCGAGGCGCGTTCGTTACGAAAATCCAAACCGGACTGGCGAATCGCTTCGCCTGCAGCAACCAGCGCGTACTGACTGAGCGGATCGAGAAACGGCAGGCGCGCTTCATCGATATAGGCGCGCGGCTCGAAATCGACGATCTCGGCGGCAATGGCGTTATTGCGCAGCATGCTGGCATCGATGTGATGAATCGGGCCAATGCCGCTGCGGCCCTCGGTCATCGCTTGCCAGGTGTCGGTGGCGTTATGGCCGAGCGCGCAGATCGCGCCCATGCCGGTAATCACGATACGGCGCATCGATTTAGCCGTTGCTGGATTTCTGAGCGACTTCCCGTTCGACCGTTTCGATCAAGTGACCCACCGTGCCGGCATCGAAGTCCGTGTCTTCGTTGGGCAGGTTGATATTGAAATGTTCCTCAATATCGAAAATCACTTCGATGGCATCCAGCGATGCGACACCCAGATCCTTGAGCGTGGACTCTGTCTTGATCGTGGCGATATCGATCTTGGCCTGCTTGGCAATGATCTCGAAGACTTCCTGCTGCACATTGCTCATGTATCGGTTCCCCGGTTGACCCTCGCCACAAGCCTGACTAAGAGACCGCGGATTGTCCAGACGGGCGGCAGAGGTATTTCCTTGCAGGCATCGTCCGGCGTTCGCCTTTCACCAATCTTGTCACCGCGTTCATAACAAGTTCTTGATGTATGTCAGGGAAATTGCAAAGGATCGCATGTGAAACGTGTGGCAATCTGATGGGTGCGAGTCGATTACCAAACTGGCGAGTATGCGTGCTGGGGCGCTGAATTCAACGCCCGGCGGTAACGCCTAGCGCGCCCTTGGCTTCCGTGGGCGCATCGTTTTCCGGATGTGAGCCGCTTTCGGCGAAGGCGAGACAAACGATGCCCAGCGCGATAACCGCCGCGCCAAGCAGACGCGTCGGCGTCAGTGCTTCATGAAAGAGCCACGCTGAGGCGAGCATCACGGTCACCACGTCCAAATGCGTGGCGGCGAAAGCCGGTCCGATCGGCGCGTGCTTGAGCAAACTCATCCAGGTGAAAAAGTTGCCGACGTAGCCGACCAATGCGATGTAGATCCACGGATGAGCGAAGATGCGCACGATCCACGCCCAGTTTGCCTCGGGTGGAAAGGCATGTGCGCCGGCATATTTGAAACTCAGCTGCACGATGGTGTCGAAGGCCAGCAGCAGGGCAAAGCCGGAGAGGTAGAAGCGCCAGGTGCGCGGTGGCGTGCTCATCCGTCCAGTCCCACGATTGCTACGCCTATGCTGACCAACAGAATGCCGGCGACACGCAGCGGCGTCAGCTTTTCGCGGAACAGGATGCGTCCTGCAACCATGATCGCCACGATGTTGATCGACGCCAGCAGCACGCCCTGCGACAGATCCACCAGCGACAGAAAGGCGATCCAGGACAGCAGGTGCACGACATACGCCAGGATACCCAGCCACATCCATGGCCGGCTGGCCATGTAGCGCCAGCGCGCCATGCCGTCGCCAGCACGCGGATCGCTCGCCGCAGCCTTGAAGGCGAGCTGGCCGCCCGTATCAAGCGTCACGTTGATCAGCCACAGCGTGGCGACAAGGGGAGACACGTCAACGCCCCTCAGGCCACGGCGCGTGCGCCGGGCACACAGCTGGAGGCGATACGCGAGAAGAATTCGGCGGAGCGATGAATCAGCGTGCGGCGCTCACGATCGATGGTGATCATGTGATAGCTGTCTTCAAGCAACAGCATATCCACGGGACCGGACACCGAGCGCGCCACAAGATAGGCGTTTTCTACGCTGGCAACATCATCCTCGGTGGCGTGCGCGATCAGGCAGGGCGCGGTCACTTTGGGTAATTCGCGCCGAACGACGGCTGCCATGTCGTACATCTCCGCCAGTGACGGCCACGGGTTGCCAGGCAAGCCCGCAGCGGCGCTATCGCCGCCCAGCATCATGCTGCTGATCTGTTTGCGCAGGCGTTCGTCACGCAGGCCGTAAGGTTCGTTTTCATGCACCATGCGGTTCTTGCCGATGCCCAGGCGATGGATCAGCGGCAGCAGGAAGGAGAACCGGCCGTACCACGGTATCGCCCAGCCGTCGTAACGGAACGTGGCGCCGTAGACACCTACGCCGCGCACCCACTCGGGATGCTCTGCTGCAAGTTTGAGCGCGAGGATCGCACCCATCGACAAGCCGGCTACGAACAGATGATCGACTTCGTGACGGAATTTCTCCGCCGCCGCTTCCACGCTGGCGTACCAATCTTTCCAGCCGGTGGCGAGTAGATCGGGCACATCGCCGCAATGCCCTGCCAGCTGCATGCCGTAGACGGTGAAGCCAGCGTTGCTCAGCCCCTTGCCGACCAGACGCATCTCGGTGGGAGTGCCGGTCAGTCCATGGATGAGCAGGACGCCGCAACGGCCGCCTTCGAAGCGGAACTCGACATTTTGGATCACTGAAGGGGGTCTCTACGGCAGGCCGCGACGGGCGTGATTATCCCGACAGTCTGTGTTGAGAGGCTTTCCAGGTGCTTTCGGGGGTGGATCAGTGACCGTTGAAGCCGCCAAAGCGGCTGACCCCGATGGAAATACCCACCGTGCCCGTGGGGTGATCACAGCTGCCCGTGTTCTGGGTCACGCTGACCGCGCCTGATTGGTAGCTGCCGGTGCCGATATGGCTGCCGCTGACCACGCCTACACCGACATCGCCGTGAACCTGGGCCTTGTTGTAGGTGGAGTCGTCGCACGTCGGCACGCCGGCGGTTTGGGCACCGCCCCGGGCGCCGCTGGTATCGCCGTAGTAGACGCCAGGCGCCGAACTGGCGGAGGGGCGAGCGCCATTGATGGTCACGGCGCTGGGGTTGGGCTGGCTGGTGGACGCGTGGGCCGGCTGGGCCGCGGTGGAGCTTGCGGCCGGCACGCTGTTGGGAGGCAACTTGAGGTTCAGCGGCTGACTGGCCGTTTGCGCCCACGCTGCGGTGACCAGCAGGCTTGTTGCCAGGGCGGTGATGGCTCGTCTGTTCATGGGTGCTCCGAAGTCATGACGCACATAACGCACGGCCATGCCCGCCGTGCACATGTTCATTGGATGACTTGCGGTCCATTGAAGTTCCTTTCAAGCCATCAAGCCGTCGTTTCAATGCGCTCCACACGACGCAAACCACGGGGCAGCAAACCGCCGCGCGTAGCGCGATTGCCGCCGTACTCCACCAGATCCGACCACTTCAGCGTGAGCTTGCGCTGACCGGCGAACAGCGTGACTTCGCCCTTGCCCTCGGTGACGACTGCGACGCCGGCGACGCGTTCTTCGCCGCTACCCAGTTTCGCCTTCGGGATCTCGATCAGCTTGTTGCCCTTGCCCTTGTCGAGTTCGGGCAGTTCGGCCACGGAGAACATCAGCAGATGGCCTTCGGTGGTGACCACCACGATGCGATCGCGTGCCGGATCGGCACTGACCTGGGGCGCGAGCACGCGTGCATCGTCGCTCAAGGTGATTATCTGCTTGCCAGCCTTGTTGCGGCCGGTGAGTGCCTCGAAACGGGTGACGAAGCCGTAGCCGAAGTCCGTAGCGAGCACCAGGCGCGTGTCGTTGTCGCCAGCGGCGACGGCGTCGAAACGCGCACCCGCTGGTGGCGTGAAGCGACCCGTCAACGGTTCGCCGTTGCCGCGTGCCGACGGCAGCGTGTGTGCGGGCGTGGAGTAGCTGCGGCCGGTGGAATCGATCACCGCTACTTGTTGCGTGGTGCGCGTTTTCACCGAGGCCAGCAGGCTGTCGCCTTCGCGGTAAGCCAAACCTTCTGCATCGATATCGTGGCCCTTGGCAGCGCGGATCCAACCCTTCTGGCTCAGCACCACGGTGACCGGCTCGCTGGCGACCAGTGCGCTTTCGTCCAGCGCTTGCGCTGCTTCGCGCTGCACCAGCGGCGAGCGGCGATCGTCGCCGTACTTGGCCGCGTCGGCGCGCAGTTCTTCCTTGATCAGGCTTTTTAGTTTGGCCGGCGATTTCAGCAGCACGTTGATCTTGGCGCGTTCTTCTTCGAGCTGGTCGCGCTCGGCGTTGATCTTCATTTCCTCCAGACGCGCCAGCTGGCGCAGCTTGGTCTCGAGGATGTAGTCGGTTTGTTCCTCGCTGAGCCTGAAGCGCGCCATCAGCACCGGCTTGGGTTCGTCCTCGGTGCGGACAATGCGGATCACCTCATCGAGGTTGAGGTAGGCGATGCGCAAACCTTCCAGCAAGTGCAGGCGGCGTTCGACCTTGGCGAGGCGGTGATTGAGACGGCGCGTCACCGTATCGATACGGAAACCCAGCCATTCGGTGAGGATGCGCTTGAGATCCTTTACCTGCGGCCGGCCATCCAAGCCGATCATGTTGAGATTGACGCGGAAACTCTTTTCCAGATCCGTGGTGGCGAACAGGTGCTGCATCATCTCGTCCGCATCGACGCGGTTCGAGCGCGGCACGATCACCAGGCGGATCGGGTTTTCGTGATCGGATTCATCGCGCAGGTCTTCAATCATCGGCAGCTTCTTCGCACGCATTTGCGCGGCGATCTGCTCAAGGATCTTCGACGGGCTGACCTGGTGCGGCAGCGCAGTGATGACGATGTTGCCTTCTTCGCGTTGATAGACGGCGCGAGCGCGGATCGAACCTCCGCCCGTCTGATACATCGCCAACAGCTCGTTGCGCGAGGTGATGATTTCCGCGGTGGTCGGGTAATCGGGGCCGCGCACGTGTTCGCACAGGTCGGCGATGGTGGCGTCCGGGTCGTCCAGTAGACGGATACAAGCGCTGGTGATTTCGCGCAGATTATGCGGCGGGATATCGGTGGCCATACCCACGGCGATGCCCATCGAGCCATTGAGCAGCACGTGCGGCAGGCGCGAGGGCAGCCAGCTGGGTTCTTCCAACGTACCGTCGAAGTTGGCGACCCAGTCCACCGTGCCCTGGCCCAGTTCGCCGAGCAACACGTCGGCGATCGGGTTGAGCTTGGACTCGGTGTAGCGCATGGCCGCGAAGCTTTTCGGATCGTCCGGCGAGCCGAAGTTGCCCTGGCCGTCGATCAGCGGATAGCGGTACGAGAACGGCTGCGCCATCAGCACCATCGCCTCGTAGCAGGCGCTGTCGCCGTGAGGATGGAATTTACCGATGACGTCGCCGACGGTACGGGCGGACTTCTTCGGCTTGGCGCCAGAGGCCAGGCCCAGTTCGCTCATCGCGTAGATGATGCGTCGCTGCACCGGCTTCAGGCCGTCGCCCACGAAGGGCAGGGCGCGGTCCAGCACCACATACATCGAATAATCGAGATACGCCCGCTCGGCGTATTCCTTAAGCGGGATCTGTTCGTAATTGGCTTGCAAGTTCATGGGGGCAATCATCTGGGCGCAAGGGCGCCATGGGCAGGCGTGATGGTGCCAGATGGCGAGCGCCTTAGGCTAGAATGCCCGCGGCCCGAGCATTCTTGATTGGACGGAAACCATGCAATTTCAACGCAAAGTAGCAGTTGCCATGGCTTGCGTCCTCATTGGAGGCTGTGCGCTGGTAGGGAGTCGCCGACCCATCCTTGGGTATTCGGACAAGCACCATCCGCAATCGGACACCGCCATCGTCGCGTGCGCCGAGCAGCCGGGTTTCATCTGCGGTATCACTGGCGTCGATGAAAAGAGCACTTGGAGCAAGACCGACGGCGGCAAGACGCCGTGGGTGCGTGTGTTGCCGGGCACCCGGATCATCAGGCTCACGCTGTCCAATTCGCATCAGCTCAACCGTCCCTGGTTCAAGATCGATAACGTGCAGGCCGGCCACGTTTATCGCGTTGACCTCGCATTCGACGGTAAGGCGATGACGGCGTCGTACACGGATCTGGGCCAAATGGATTCCTACACGATCCACATTCCCCGGCTGCCGCTGTCGCCGAAGCCGGTTACCGCGCACTTCTGATCGTGTCAGCTCAATCCTGTTGAACGGTGATGCCTAGCTTTGCCAGCTGCGCTTGCACACTGTCCGGCCCAGCAAGATGCGCGGCGCCGACGGCGACGAACACCGTATTTCCGGATTGCTTCAGCATGTCCTTGATCTTGTCGGCCCACTTCGTGTTCCGCTCGACGATCAAGGTTTGATAGAGCGCGGGCTCTTGCGTTTTCAGCTCATCGTTTTCGAGCTTGGCGATGGCGGCGACGTCGCCTTGTTTCCAGGCATCGACTAGCGACAAGAGTTCCGCCGTGTCTTTGTCGACGTCCTTGAGCGTGTCGCGCAGAAAAGCCAGCTGCATGGGTGAGGACAAATCGGCGAGGAACTGAATCTGCTGCTCGGCCGTTTCCAGGCCTCGCACCGGTTTGCCTGCGGCGGTCATCTGCGACTTCAGTTGTTTGTCCACGCCTTCGGCGGGATCGAGGCCGGCCTTCAACAGCGGTGCGACGGATAAGGTTAGCGCGGCCAGCCACGGTTTCATCGGCTGCAGCGCGGCCGCGCCGCCAGGTAATCCAGCCAGTTGCGCGGCCTTGGTCAGTGCGGTGTTGTCGCTCTCGCTCAGTTGCGTGGAAAGCGGATGCGCTGTGTCGAGGCCGTAACGCAACACCAACGGCGTCACGCTGGCCTGGTCATCGTCAGTGAGTTCGATATAAAGCACCTGACTTTGCGTGAGTGCCTGGTTCAACGCGGGAAAACGCCAGTTGGTATCGTTCGGCAATAGATGCACCGTTCCGAAGAGATACACGGTGCTATTGCCACTTTTTGCTTGCCACAGAGCCGGATGTGCCAGCGCGTTGCCGCACAGCAGGAAAAGCAGCAACAACGATAAGAGAAAGCGTCGAGAACTATGCATAGCGCCTCAGCGGGGAACGCGATAACCGCCGGCCACGCCGTGCGGACTAAGGGTGAGTTGCCAGAGCTGGTCGCGCCGGCTGCGGAAAACGGCGGCCGACACCGAGAGATAGAAGCACCACATGCGATGGAAGCGTTCGTCGTAACGTTCGGACAGCATCGGCCACGCCGCATCGACATTCGCACGCCAGGCGGTCAAGGTGCGATCGTAATCGGTGCCGAAGTTATGCCAATCCTCGACCACGAACAGGCCTTCCAGCGCGGTGGCGACCTGACTCCCTGCCGGAATCATCGAGTTCGGAAAAATATATTTTTCGATCCAGGGATCAGGACGCCCGGGGGCCTGGTTGGTGCCGATGCTGTGCAAAAGAAACAAGCCGTCGTCTTTCAGGCAGCGACGCGCGACTTCAAAGTATTCCCGGTAATTTTTGCCACCGACATGCTCGAACATGCCGATCGACATGATCGCGTCGAACGGTTCATTGAGTTCGCGGTAATCCTGCAGCCGTATCTCAATGGGCAAGCCCTGGCATAGGTCGCGCGCCAATCCCGCCTGCTCGTTGGAGACGGTAATGCCGACCCCAATCACGCCATAACGCTCTGCCGCGAACTTCAACGCTTCACCCCAGCCGCAGCCGATATCGAGCACGCGCATGCCGGGCTTCAATTGCAGCTTGCGACAAATCAGGTCGAGCTTTGCTTCCTGCGCATCGTCCAAGTTGTTGGCTTGCGCCCAATAGCCGCAGGAATAAACCATGTACTTGCCGAGCATGGCCTTGAACAGATCGTTGCCCAGGTCGTAATGCACCTTGCCAATTTCAAAGGCGTG
>FSXK01001721.1_pt1 | contig 21935 bp, 21 predicted proteins | sample 1638101 | NCBI WGS metagenome assembly FSXK01 (sample SAMEA3914788, study PRJEB12502) | metagenome | biome: forest; material: soil | place: Canada | collected 2011-07-03 | depth 0.1 m | reverse complement strand
GACTTTCATGTCAAAACTCCAAATCTTTCGCGATGACCTTGGCGCGCTTGATGTCTGCGGCCTGCGTGGACTTGTCGCCACCGCATAAGATGATCACCAACACATCGCCACGCTGCGTGAAATAGACACGGTAGCCCTTGCCCACATCGATCTTCATTTCCGAGATGCCGTCGCCTACGGCACGCCAATGTCCAAGGTTGCCTAACCGTGCCCGGCTGAGCCGACCGACGATCGCCATCGCCGCCTGGCGGTCCCGCACGCGGGATAGCCAAGTGTCAAATTCGGGCGTAATGATCAGCTTCGTCATGCTCGGATTGTAACCCATGGGTTACGGAATATCAAACGCTCGCGCTGACGGGTAAAATGCTGTTAAGCGATCGCAGTTTCGCGATGCGCAGTGAAAGCCGTCACCTGAAGCCGTTCGGCCGTTCATGCTCTATCGCTTTCGGACCGCGGACTGATGTACGAACCGCGCAACGCTTGCACGAAATTCGGTCGTCGAGGCACATCTCAGGAACGCCTGCTTTTCGCGCTCAAGGTGTTGCGCGAAGCCGTCGTCGCAAAGGGTGCCGATAAGCGACTTGATCTCGGTGACTGCGGCCGTCGGGTAGCTCGACATCATTTTGGCTAGCTCGAAGGAAGTATCATCAAGTGACGCCGCATCAGTGACACGTTGAACAAGCCCCAGCAAACTTGCTTCCTCAGCACTGAGTGGTTCCTTGCGCAAAAAGATGTCGAGCGCTCGCGCCGGTCCTAGCCGGCGCGTCAGCTGGAACGAGAGCCCTCCGTCGCTTGATGTCCCGAGCTTGGGATAGCCGACCACAAATTTCGCGGTATTCACTGCAACGACCGCGTCGCAAGCCATTGCCAAAGAGAAACCTGCCCCAGCTGCGGGGCCTTGAATGCTTGCAATCACGGGTAACGGAAGCCCGCGTATCGCCAGAATCACCCTGTGGAATGCGTCGATAAGGGCTTCCAGTGATCCGGCGCCCCTATCTAATCGCTCGAGAATTTCAGCGAGATCGCCCCCGGCTGAAAATACGCTGCCATTGGCTCGCAATACCACGGCTTTGTGCTGTTGTGAGCTTTTGACCTCGTTCAAGACCTTAAGCAGACCTTCACAAAACGACACGTCTATCGTGTTCGCCTGCTCGTTGTTACACATCGTGACGACTACGATATCGTCCGTTTGACTCAGAGTAATATTGTTTGCCATTTGGATGCTATGGGATGAGGATGGTTATAAAGCGCCTCGGGCGCGCCAGACGACGTCGGTGTCCATTTTGCTGAGGCGTGTCAGCGGCTTGCCGATGGAGACGCCCCACGTGTATCCTGAAAGACTTCTGCACGACGCTATTGGAACTGGCATGACCCAGGCAGCTAAAATTACAGAACCGCCTACGGACGCGGTGGCGCCACCGGCAGCCGGACGTCGGCGCAATGAGAATCGGCGCGAACAGACGCGCGCGGTTGAGACGCGTCGGGCAATCATGGACGCCGCGTTGAACGAATTTGCCGAGCGCGGCTTTGACGGGGCTAGCATGCGTCATATCGGCGAACGGGCCGGTCTGGAATACACGCTCATCACCTATCACTTTCGCAACAAGGATGCCCTCTGGCGTGCGGTCGCCGAAGATGCTTTCGCGCAAATCGAGGAAAAGTGGAATAAGGCGGTTCCGCTCGATTCGCAGATGTCTGCTGCAGACAGGGTACGTGAAGAGTTTCGTACTTTCCTTCAGTTTACAATCGAACATACGGCCTTCCATCATTTCATGCTGAGGGAGAATCAGGTGAGTGGTCCGAGACTCACCTGGCTGAAGGAAAACGTACTCGTGAAGACGAGAGACCGCATCCTGCCGCAGATTCGCGCGGCACAGGCAGACGGCGCATTGATCAAGGGGGACCCCAACCTGCTGTATTACATGCTCATCGGGATGACCTCCGTGCTCTCCTCCCTGAAAGGAGAGATGAGCGAAACAATAGGTTTCTCGCTCGACAATTCCAAGGCGGTGAATCGCTATTGGAAGCTGATTGAGCAAGCGGTATTCACGTAGAAGTTCAGGCCTAAATCCGGTTCAAGGGCCATTCTGGGTTCCTCGATCCGGAACAGATTGAAGGCGGAGCCTCGGCGTTGCGCTGCCGGTTGCAAGACAGCGTCTTACGCTTAATCATTCTTCGCACCTGCCGTGATCCACGCACGAATTGTCTCTATATCCTCCACTGGGAGAGTGCTGCCCAGAGGCATACGCTCGCCCTTGCCGCCCGATGTGACCTGTGAGCCAGTAACTTTCGCGAGTACGTAACTTGAGTTTGGCGCGCCGGGATCGACCAACATCTGACGAGATTCCGTACTTGGGCGTGCGACGATCGCCGTGTACGATTTCCCACTCTCAAGAACCAGCCCTTGCGGAGCGGCGCCGGCCTGGTGGCAAGAGACGCAGTTAGCGTCAAAGATAGGTTGGACGTTGTCTTTGAAGCTCGGCGCGGCCATTGCGGGTCGAATGGACATCAAGGCACACAAGAGCACCGTTCCAATGGCCGTTTTGGATTGAAGTCTCACGTTAAACTTCCTTCTTTGTTTCAAGAGCAGCATGCCGCCCCGCCAACGTACCAAACGTGATAGCCGGCCCAAGCGTTCCGCCGGCTCCCCAATAGGCGCTGGCAGCCGGAGATGCGACACAGTTGCCGGCACCGTAAAGGCCAGGTATGGGTCGACCGTCAACATCCAGTATCTGCGCCTGCGCGTTAATAACTGGGCCACCGTTCGTGTCAAGTGTGCCGGCGCCAACGATGATGGCGAAGAACGGTCCGTTGGAGTCAAGCGGATAAACAGTGGGATTGGGATCGGCCGGTTTCCATTGCGTATCGGTGCGCGGTTTCGAATTCACCTGCGTATGCCAGACACTGTCGTAGGGATACTTGCCGCGCTCAAATTCAGTGTCGACACCCTGTCTGGCATCGGCGTTGTACTTCGCGATCTGTGCACCGAGGCTTTGGACAAAATTGGCAGCCAACTTTTCGCGTCCAATCCGGGCCTGTAGGGAATCAAGACGTGCCTGAATGGCGTCGCGCAAGGCATCCAGCGACGACGCTTGAATAACGTAACTCGCGCTGTCTCCCGGTGCTGGCAAGGGATAGTTCCCAGCAAAGAGCTCCGCGGTTCGCTTATCGTAGACCATGAACAGAAGCTTGTTGGGATAGTCCGATTCCACGGCGTCCCAGACGAAATGAACGCGGGCCCGCTCATGGTAGTTCCGCTTTTCGTCCACGACGCGGCGGCCGTACTTGTTGACTAATATCATGCTGTCACCTGGGGGTTGCCAGATGTCGCGTGGCACGCTCGGCGATTCCATTGCGCTTTCGAGGACGAGTTCCGCCCGCCACGCGTTGGCCATGTTGCCGAGCTTGGCTCCGCTTCGCATACCGATCTTGACCAGATCACCCTGGTTGGTGGGCACCGCGCAGCCGCCCCAATTTGGCCCAGGCTGGAAGTTCAACATCAGGTCGGGATTGTGTGTGAATCCGCCGCTGCCAAACACGACGCCCTTGTTGGCTCGAACATGAATCGGGCCGTCCGGCGTTGTTGCTGCGACGCCGATCACCTGGCCTGCCGCGTTTCGTTCTACGCCAGTGACAGCATGACGAAAAAGGGAGGGGGTTTTGCGTGCATCAAGCCATGCGCGTAGTTGGCGGACCAACTCGCGGCCCTGACCAATCTGACCGTCGGGCTTCAGCGGAACAAGAACGCGCCCCTGAGGCGTTTTGTTGGTCCCGTCGTGGTCGCGATAGTCTGGGAGCTCTACAAGAAGGGAACGGATGACATCCGATTTCTCAAGGTCCTCGACAATAGGAGCGGCGTTATCGTAATACGCCTCGATCATCCTGTACTCGTGTTCGCCGACACCATATCGCGGCTGCTCCTCCCGGTAGAGGGTGGGGTAAGCCCCGCAAACCATGTAGCGCATCGCATCCGCTTTGGCGTCCACGATGCCTTTGGCGACCAGGTGATGATTGTTCGGAATCCAGTAGGCACCATCCGACTTGCTTGTCGTACCGCCAGCCGCAGCGCTTTTCTCGAGAACGATCACACTCGCACCAGCTTTCGTCGCGGCGACCGCCGCTGACAGGGCCGCTGCGCCCGAGCCGACGACGACTACATCGGCGCTATGGTCCCAACTGACGTTGGTCGACGTCGCCTCCGCTCTCGTCTGCACAGAGAGCGCCGCCGCTCCGATTCCCGCCGCTGCGGCGCGGCCGAGGAAGGCGCGACGCGACAAATTGTCTTTAGCTTTTTCGTCCATGCTTCTTGCGTCTCCATCTAACGAGTTGTATCGGGCCCTTGAGGGATGCCCAACAAAAATGTGTCTGCAGCGCCAGGTGGCGGACACCTCATACGCCGCGAGCCATCGGACGAGGGCGCGGCACCACAAACTGCGCATGGGCTTCCGCGCACGCGTTACAGCCTTGCGTTCTGTCGACCGTCAGCCCGCCAGGCAATAGGCAGCGGTTGATCCTGGATTTGCTTTGGCCTTGGCGAGCTCGTCGCGCGCAACGGTGCGCAGGTGAACTTCGTCAGGTCCGTCGAGGAAGCGCATGGCGCGGCCCCAGGTCCACAGGAACGAAAGCGGCGTGTCAGGCGTAAGGCCCGCTGCGCCGAACACCTGGATGGCCCGATCGAGGACACGAGTCTGCAACTGCGCGGCGACAAGCTTGATCGCCGACACGTCGACTCGCGCGGCGTGATTTCCCTGCTGGTCGAGCAGCCGCGCTGCGCGGAGGACGAGCAGGCGCGCCTGGTCTATTTCTACGCGCGAGTAGGCAATCCAATCCTGGACATTGGCAAACTCGCTTAGGTGTTTGCCGAAGGTACGTCGCTCAAGGGCGCGCTCACACATCATTTCAAGCGCGAGTTCGCACTGGCCGAGAGTACGCATGCAGTGATGTACGCGACCTGGTCCGAGCCTTGCCTGGGCGAGGGCGAAGCCTTTGCCTTCTTCTCCGAGCAAGTTCGCTACGGGGACCCGGACATCTTTAAGCAAAAGCTCGCAGTGACCTTCCGGGGAGATGTGATGCATGATCGGCACATTGCGCACCACCTCCAGTCCAGGTGTGGCTAAGGGCACAATCACCATCGAGTGGCGCTTGTGCGGATCCGCCTCCGGCCGTTCATCCGACTTCCCGAGTACGATGACAAAATTGCAGTTGGGGTGCGCCGCACCGGTAGCGAACCACTTGCGACCGTTAATCACATATTGATCGCCTTCGCGCCGTATCGTGGTGCGTATGTTGGTCGCGTCGGACGAGGCGACGTCGGGCTCGGTCATCGCAAAGCAGGAACGAATATCACCATCGAGCAACGGTTTGAGCCAACCATCAGCCTGCTCGGCCGTCGCGAACATATGCAGCAGCTCCATGTTGCCGGTGTCGGGTGCGTTGCAGTTGAACACTTCAGCTGCCCAGGGAATGCGGCCCATGATTTCCGCCAGCGGCGCATATTCCAGGTTACTCAGGCGGGTGCCCGGCTCGTCTTCTCGTAGCCCGGGCAAGAACAGGTTCCACAGGCCGGCCTCTTTCGCAAGTACCTTCAGCGGCGCAATCACTTCGCTCGGGTATATGCCGCGTTCGACTTGCCGATGCCATTCAACGTTAGCCGGCGGGACATGACGGCCCATAAAATCTCGTAGGGTGTCCTGCATGATGCGCACGTTCTGCGGGTACTGGAATTCCATGAAGCGGTCCGTGTTCAGAGTGAATTGTCGAGGTGGCCATCGATCGCTTCGATGCCGCGGCGCGCCATGGCGCGACCGAGGAGCCCGACTTCAGAGGCGTTGTCTGCAGTAGCGATGCCGCTCTTTGCGCGCGCTGCAATGCCTTCGAAAATCACAGCCCAGCGAAGAAAGGCGAACGCAAAATGGAAAGGCGTGACACTCGTGCTGCATCCGGCCAGGCGGTAGTAATGCTCGAGGTATTCTTTCTCAGTAGGTATGCCGAGTCCGTTGAGATCCAACTCGCGTATGCCGCCGTACTCGGCAGGTAAAGTCCGCCAGGTGGTGCAATTGAAAGCCACGTCGGCTAGCGGATGACCAAGGGTGGACAGTTCCCAGTCGAGCACGGCAATCACCTTCGGCTCTGTTGGATGGAACATAAGGTTGCCTAAACGAAAATCCCCATGGCTGATCGTCGTGCTGTCGTCATCGGGAATGTTCTCTGGGAGCCAGGAAAGGAGCCGGTCGATATCCGGGTTCTCACGTGTTTTCGACATTGCCCACTGCTTTGACCAGCGGGCAATCTGACGTTGGAAGTAATTACCCGGCCGACCGTAGTCAGATAGACCAATTGCCTTCCAGTCGACCTTGTGCAGACGCGCCATGGCTTCTGCCATGGATAAATAGATTGCTCGGCGCTCGGCAGGCGACATGCCGGGCAGCGAGCAGTCGCTAAAAACACGCCCCTCGAGTCGCTCGGTCAGATAGAACGGCGTGCCGACAATGTCGCTTTCGGAATGAAACAGGACCGTCTTGGGGACGGGCAGATCAGTTGCCGCGAGAGCATTGAGTATCCGGAACTCACGATCGACTGCATGTGCCGAGGGGAGGATTTCGCCCGCCGGCTTCTTACGAAGAACCAGCCGGCGATTAGCGAACGAGACGAAGAATGTCGGATTCGACTGGCCACCGCTGATGCGTTCCAGGGACATCGGCCCCTCCAATCCGGAGATGACCTCTCGAAGAAAAGCATCCAGGCGCTGTGGATTGAACTCGGGAGCCGATTCTGCAGTATGCATTCGTTTTTTCCAAAAGACAGTGATCATGGCGCGCCGTGCGTTCAGCACGGCGTTTCATGCTATATACGTAGTAATCCTACATTATAAAAATGGTGTGATTTTCAATCTCAGCCCCATCTATGCTCGAAAAACGCTTACCAGCGTCGCCCAGTGCCCCAAAGGAAACGGTCGGCATCTTTACTGCTGTAGTCCGGGTCCATATAGATATGCATACGGTTGATCAAACCGTCGTCACGGAACTCAAACACGCTACCGAATCTCCCGCCGGGTGTGTGGCCGCCTGACCAGGTCGTGCCGTCGCCGTAGACGCCCTCAGTGGTACCTTCGACGACAACAAAATTGCTGCCCTCAAAGAACTTCATTGCCTTGATGTCATGCGAGATCGACTTCAACGAACCTATCAGCCCTTGAACAAACTCCGCAAATTCCGCTTTGCCATTGCCAAGGCCAAACTTGGGGAAATAGAACTGGAATTCATCGGTGAACAAATCGAGCAAGTCCATCCTGCCGGCGTCGCCACGAGTGAAATACTCCTTTACTGCAGCGACATTTTTCGAAACATCATTTGGTGTTGACATATCCGACCCGCATTTAGAAGTTAACGTTATCGCTGCCTTTCAGAGCAAGAATTTCACGAGCCTCTGCTGGTGTAGCGATTTCCAGGGAAAGTGGCTCCAGAATCGAGCGGATCAAGCGCACCTGTTCCGCGTTGGAAGCGGCGAGCTTTCCTTTGCCCGCGTAGAGCGAGTCCTCCAGGCCAACTCGAACATTGGCGCCGTTGATCGCACCCATTGTGATGAATGGCATCTGGTGGCGGCCGCTCGCCATGACCGACCAGCGATACTCATCACCGAACAGCTTGTCAGCGATCCGCTTGGCGTGGAGCAGGTTTTCGGTGTCGGCTCCTTGGCCACCCAGAATTCCGAAAATGGACTGCACAAATAGCGGCGGTGTAACAAGCTTGCGATCGAGGAAGTGCGCCAGCGTATAAAGATGGCTGACGTCGTAGCATTCAAATTCAAACTTGGTCCCGTGCCCTTTGCCAAGCCGGTCGACAATCGTTTCGATATCCTTGAAAGTGTTCTTGAATATCCAGTCACGTGAAGACTCGAGATAGGCCGGCTCCCAGTCGTATTTGAAGTTCGGGTACCGATCCAGCATCGGGTACATGCCGAAGTTCATCGATCCCATGTTCAGCGAGCAGAGTTCCGGAGACGCAAGCTCAGCAGCGCCCAGCCGATCTTCCAGAGACATGCCTTGACCTCCGCCGGTGGTGATGTTCACCACCGCGTCCGTCGCCTCCTTGATACGCGGCAGGAAGCGCATAAACACTTCCGGATCCGGGGTTGGCTTGCCGGTCTGTGGGTCGCGGGCGTGCAGGTGCAATACCGATGCGCCAGCCTGCGCTGCCTCGATTGCCTGAGCCGCGATTTCATCAGGCGTCACCGGCAAATGAGGGCTCATCGTCGGGGTATGCACCGCACCCGTAATCGCGCAACTAATAACGATCTTTGACATAGCTTTATCCTTTCGCTGCCGGAAGCCGGATCAGCAGTTTTCCCTGGTTCTTGCCGGAATAGAGACGCGCGATTGCTGCCGGCGCTTGTTCCAGCCCATCCAGAATCTCTTCGCGGTAACGCAACCTTCCTTCGCTTACCCATTGACCGAGTTGACTGACCGCCTCGTCGTAACGGTCGGCATAGTCAAGGGCAATGAAACCCCGCATCATCGCGCGCTTCACCAGAAGATGGCGTTCACAGCGAGGTCCGACTGGCCAGGGACTCCAGCTTTCGATAGAAGCGGTCCCGCACACGGCAACGCGCGCGCCGATCGCGAGGTTCGGCAGCACCGCATCGCTGATTGCGCCACTGGTATTGTCAAAGTAGACATCAATGCCGTCGGGGCAGAGTCGGCCAATCGCCGATTCCAGATCGGATTCATTCTTGTAGTCGATCGCAGCGTCAAAGCCGAATTCGTCGATACATTGCCGGCGTTTTTCCGGGCCGCCTGCGATGCCGACGACGTTGCAACCGAGAATTTTGGCAATTTGACCCACGCAGGATCCGACGGCACCGGCTGCGGTCGAAACCAGCACGGTTTCTCCCGCGTTAGGCGCACCAATCTCACGCAATCCGAAATAAGCGGCTATGCCGTTAACTCCGAGCACGCCGAGATGCAGCGAAAGAGGGAAGTTCTGTTCATTGATACGCAGGAGGACCTGGTCGGGACGTACCGCCGCCAGTTCCTGCCAGCCGAACAGACCCATGACGCAGTCGCCCGGCGCAAAAGCGGAATTGCGTGAGCGAATTACCTTGCCAACGGCGAACGCGCGCATGACATCGCCAACCTCGATTCGCGTGCCATAACCTTTGGTATCGCTGAGCCAGCCGCGCATGGCAGGATCAACGGATAGGTAGCTATTGCTTACGAGTATTTCGTCGTCCGCCAGCTCTGGCGCTGGCACCACGTTGAGATCGAAATTCTCGGCCTGCGGTATGCCCGTTGGCGGAACCTTCAATGTCACGCGACGATTCGTCATGTTAGACATTGTCTTTGCTCTTACGCTTCGGCAATCACTGAATATTGGCCGCCCAGGTCAACGCCGGCATGCCGGTCGCGCATGGTCAAAGACACGGATTCGCCAGGCTGCAGAAAATTGGCGAGATTCTTCATTTCGATCCGCATCTCGTCGCGACGACGCGTGTCGTCGAGAAGATGGGTCTTGAGCGCTTCAACCAGTTTTGGTGTGCCCTGTGCGATGACGCCGCCAGGCGTTCCCGTCAGGATCATGTCGCCGGCCCGGAGATCCGTGATTGCAGCGATCTGTGTCAGCGTTTCAGCCGGTTTGTAAATGAGTTGCGATGTGATCGCGTGCTGGCGTTGTTCACCCTGATACGTCAGCGAAATTTCCAGATTCTCGAGCGTTGCGGCCACTTCCAATGAGGTCATCAGATACAGCACCGGTCCTGCAGGGCAAAACGTCCGATAGCTCTTGCCCTGGTACCACTGCATGAACGACGCGGCAAACATCACGTCGCGGGCCGAGACGTCGTTGCAGAGCACGGCGCCGGCGACATAAGACCCGATGTTGCTGTCGTCTACGGTGTCGCCAACTCCCAGCTTCGCCCGCAGCACGATCCCGACTTCGACTTCGTAGTCGAGCAATTCAACACCTGCAGGACGGACGATATCGTCGTATGGGCCGGAAAGCGAAGCGCTTGCTTTGGCAAACAGGAGATTTTGCTTGCGCTGGTGGTGCCCAGCCTCGGCTGCGTGGTCACTGTAGTTGAGCCCTTGGCAAATCAGCGTTGCGTCATTTGTCACGGGGCTTTGCAGCGACTTCGCTTTGATCCGTTTGCTCTGACCGCGCTCGAAGGTTTGCGGGTTTCGATCGAATTCCGAAATGAGCTCGCCAGTCGAGGCGTTCCCATCTATAGCGAGATCAATCACTTCAATGACGTCTTCAGGCGCTGTCGGAGACTGGGATGTGAGTCGCCCCCAACGGAGTACACCTGCTTCATCAAGATACCGAACAATAGATATAGCCACGATTACATACCTCTTTCTAGATTTAGTGCGTTGACGTTTGACGGTGCGGCATCACCGCAACCATGGTCGGGGGGGTACCAGCAATGCCTGAATCAGAGCTTTGACCTCGGGTGGCGCATGCTCAGGGACTTCTTCGGGCGGACGCATCGACTCAGGCAGGTCGTCACCCCACGTCCACAAACCACCACGCGTCAATGGGTGATAACCGGTCGGGTATTCGGCGGTCATCAAATCGCCGTCGGAGTAATGTTCCCACTCGTCACCGACCGGGTCTTTCCAATAGTCAAACACCTGACTGCCTAACCGGTGTCTGCCGATTCCCCAAAAATGCGTCCATCCGCGAGCGCGCAGAAACTGCTGCCCCTGACCGACCGCCTCGATGTCGAGCGTTTCTGTCGATACGTGGAGCATGGTTGCGGACGGCCCCGCGAGGATTGCCAGACTGTGGTGATCCGCAGGCTCGGTGCCGCGGTCCAGGCGGAAGAAGCCGAGTGCCGGTCGGCCGCCTTCGGTACCCTGAACGTCGGTAGGAATAAAACCGAAGCGACGCATGTACCAGTCGGCTGTCACGTCAAAGTTGGGCGACTGGAGGACAACGTGACCGATGCGGAATACCGGCGCTGGTTCCACTGGCGTTCGCACAGTCACGTTTACGCGATGCGCTGAGAATGGGGTATTCACGGGTATGAGTTCGTCGCGCGTAGCCAGCGTCGGCACCGGGGAAAATCCATGAATGAGGTCAACGCGGCGACCATCGGGGTCAGTGAGGCGGACTCGCATTCCCCCTCCCGGACCATCGCACGCTTCAACCGGCAAGGAGTCGTACCTTGCCAGCGCCTCAAGGTCGCCTGCATTCTTCGCTACAAGCGCGAAGCCAATGAAGCGATCTTCTGAAGATGGGATGACCTCAACGCAGAAGGGAAGGGTGCCGTAACCACGGAGATAGCGTGGTACTCCTTCAGGATGTTCGAGCGGGCGAAAGCCGAAATCTTCAAGGAAGCGAGCCATCGTATCGGTATCGCGTCGTGCAAACACGACGTGAGCGACTGCGTCGGCCCGCACGATGGGTTCCGGACGTTCGATAATCCGAAAGTCGGGAGCGTTGTGCGAAGGTGTGCTTTCATTCATGGTCACGCTCCTCGTACCCGATCGATAACCGCCAGGGCGTCAGCAGGCATGGCGTTACCGCGCCATGCAACGTATTGATCCGGACGAACTAGCACGAAGTCACGCTCATAGACCGCGTGAGCGTGCTTGTCGTGTACGTCCAGCACGGTGAGGGGGACGCCACGCTCGCGGGCTGCCTGAATGAGCGGCTCGGCGCTTGCGTCAGTAAAACGTACCAGCGTGAACCACGGTCCGAACAGGTCAAATATTGCGCGGCCGTCCTCGAGGAAGACGTGAGGTGCACGCACACCCGGCCACGTGCTCGGCACATAATCGAGCAGTTTCCATTCGGGCTCGCTCACCTCACCCCATATGACCGGCGATTGGCGATAACGGGATCCAAGCTCGATTCCGTGTGCAGAGTTTTCCGCATTACCGAGTTCCTGAATCAGGCGTGAATAAGCTTCACGCGCAGCGGCACCCTCGCTGCTGTCCTCGTGGATTTTCGGGTCATAGGCCGCAGCGATCTGGAAGCGAACTTCCATGTGAGCGCCGGACGCTTCCAGATTGCGTGCGCCAATGGGTCGACGTTCGGCTTCGATGCTTTCAAGGAGTCTGGGTCCTCCCCAACCTTGCAGTACGGCAGCAAACTTCCAACCCAAATCTACGGCATCGCCAATGCCGGTGTTCATTCCATAGCCACCAGTCGGGATGTACTGATGGACTGCGTCTCCCGCCATCCAGACCCGGTCGCGCCCGTAGCCAGCTGAGAGCGCGAGATGGGGAGACCACGGATTAGCTTGCAGGACTTCGATGGGGAACTCAGCGCCGAGTGAGTCGAAGACTAGCTGCTTCGGGTCGACGCTGGCCGGAGCTACGCCATCGGGAAGGATATTGTGCAGGGTGAAAGTCTGATCGTCATCCTGAGCAATCAGCGTTCCACCAACAGGTGATTGGTAGTGCCAAGCAATACCAAACCGCTGAAGCAGATCTTTTGCAGGTGAACGAAAATGGACCATATAGAACGGGGCGATCGAAAATCGACCGTCCAGCGAAAAGCCCAACGACTCGCGGACAACACTGCTACCCCCGTCACATCCCGCTAGCAGCGAACAGCGCACATGATCGATTTTGTCGGTTGCGACTTCCCGCAATGTCGCTGTGACGCCTTCGCCATCCTGAACAAAGCCCTCGAGGCGCCACCCAAAGCGAAGGTCAATCAGTGGGGATTCCAGCAGGATATCGCGGAGCACCGGTTCGAGCACGACCTGGCTTAGGCGCATATTCGGCTCTAGCGGCTGCGAGCCATTGTTGTTCGTGCGGATACGATCACGCCATGCATGCACATCAGGGTAGGGGAATCGCGCTAGTTCCCACTCGTTGAGCCGAGTCACCCAGGACACATCCATGCAGTTTTCACGGGGTACGGCTGCGTCCCGAATGCGGTCCGCGACGCCGAGTCGCCGGAAATGTTCCATGCTGCGGCCATTGGTGACGTCCATCTTGGGATGGCGCGTCGTTCCTGGGTTACGTTCAATCACTAGCGCAGGGATGCCGCGAAACTGAAGCTCCAGGGCCGTCGCGAGCCCCACCGGGCCCGCACCAACTACGAGTACAGGTACATCCGTCAAGATGTGTCTCCTTCAAAGATTGTTGGCCGCCTATGGCGACACCTTCGAGTAACCGTTTTCATCACAGTAGCACGCTCGAAACAAAAATTCCACGATCGTGGAGCTTGTTTTGTAACAAGGCGACTGTTGCAATCACCCGACGTCTATCCTGTGTCAAGGGCGGTCGGTCAGTTTCTGAGGCGTTGCAGGCTTGATGGGGCGTGCGCCTGCCCACTACTGCCGCGGGCTGTGGCAAATCCGATCATCGAAATTGATCAGCTTGAGCATCGCAACCGCTGGCGCAGTTCCTACACTTCGCGTAGGCGCTCCCTTTCCGGTGCATACCGACGAAACATGCAGCATCGAGTGCAGCCAGCACAGTTCGCATAACGAATGAAGGCATGGCTAGCGGTCGGCGATTTCTACCGGGGCGAGGAAGGAATCTTGAACCTTTCGTAGAGCAGTGCGAGGGGTGAATCATGTAGCTGCTAATGGGAAACCAAAGGAACCTCTGAATCATGAATGAACCAGTCATCATCGACGCGGTGCGCACAGCCTACGGCAAGCGACGTGGCGCGTATCGCGACATCCGTCCGGACAGCCTGCTCGCAGACGCAGTAAGCGCAGTCATCAAGAAGAGCGGTGTCCAGTCCGAAAATATCGAGGACCTCATCGTAGGATGTGTGAGTCAAGCTGGGGAGCAGGCCGCGAACGTTGGGCGCATCGCGGCGCTACTTGCCGGTTTGCCGTCATCGGTGCCAGGGGTTTCGCTCAATCGTATGTGTGGCTCGAGTCAACAGGCGGTTCATTTCGCCGCGCAGGCGGTAGCGTCAGGAGACGTAAGGTACGTGATTGCGGGCGGGGTCGAAAGCATGACGCGCGTGCCTATGTTTCTGGATGTGACACTCGGGCAGCATGATTTCCGTGGATTCGACGACTTGAACCCGGCGCTGCTGCAACGTTATCCGCTCGTCCACCAGCTCGAGAGCGCGGAGCGGATCGCTGAGCATTGGGGCATTACCCGAAGCGATTGTGACGCATTTGCGAAGGAAAGCCACCGACGTGCATATGCGGCGGCCACAGCCGGACACCATCGTGAAATCGTACCGGCAGCGGGTATCGATGCGGACGGAAAGCCCATTACCGTCACACGAGACGAAGGGATTCGTGCATCGATTGACGATGCAAAGATGGCATCAATGGCGCCGGCTATGCGTGCCCCAGGACAAGGGGTGGTAACTGCGGCGAACGCCAGCCAGATGTCGGATGGCGCATCGGCGGTATTGATTGGTGACCGCGCTACCGCAGTTGCGGACGGGCTGACCGCGCGAGCAAAATTTCGGGCGCGTGTTGCGGTCGGATCGGACCCGGTGATGCAATTGACGGGCGTGATACCGGCGACCCACAAGGCGCTGAAGCTAGCAGGGCTTTCTCTGGCTGACATTGACTGGATCGAAATCAATGAAGCGTTCGCCTCCGTTGTGCTGGCATGGTTGCGCGAGTTTTCTGGAGCGAGCCCCGAACTCGAGGCAAAGGTGAACCCATGGGGCGGTGCGATTGCGCATGGCCATCCGCTTGGCGCTAGCGGTGGCGGCTTGCTGGCGAAGATGCTAGGCGGCCTTGAAACCATCGACGGCAAGTTCGGTTTGCAACTCATGTGTATCGGACACGGGATGGCGACCGCCACCGTCATCGAGCGTATTCAGTAATCGTCTGGTAGGAAATATTTCCATGAACATCAAAGACAGTGTTTTCCTGATCTCCGGCGGGGCAAGTGGGCTCGGCGCGGCAACCGCGAGAATGATCGTCGCAAATGGTGGCAAGGTTGTGCTGGCTGATATGAACCGCGACGCGGGGGCCGCGCTAGCAGCTGAGTTTGGACCCAATGCCCTCTTCGTACCCACTGACGTAACCGACGAAAGCGCGTGCCAATCGGCAATAGACGCGACAGTCACCCACTTTGGCGCACTGCATGGTCTTGCCTGTTGCGCTGGTATTGCCCCTGGCGAAAAAGTGCTGGGCAAGGAAGGGCCACATGGAATTCAGACGTTCGTCCGTGCGCTCGAAATCAACGTCGTCGGCACCTTCAATCTGATACGACTGGCTAGTGCGGTAATGAGTCAGTCAGAGCCGAATGAAGAAGGCGAACGCGGCACGATCATTATGACCGCCTCGGTTGCCGCGTACGACGGACAAGTCGGCCAGGCTGCGTACTCTGCGTCGAAGGCGGCCGTTGTCGGCATGACGCTGCCCATTGCGCGCGAACTGGCACGCTATGGGATACGCGTAATGACGATCGCTCCCGGGATTTTCGAAACGCCGATGTTGCTCGGACTCCCGAGCCAGGTGCAGGAATCGCTGGGCCGATCGGTGCCATTTCCATCGCGGCTTGGAAGGCCTGCCGAGTTTGCCCTTCTGGTCAAAGCGATTTGCGAGAACCCGATGCTTAACGGAGAAGTCATCCGGTTGGACGGCGCATTGCGCATGGCTGCAAAGTAAATCCGCACGCCGCGTGCACTTTGGATGGGAAGAGCGCGGAGTTGGTTTACGCGGGCGGCGCTCTTCTTTTCTGTCCTTCTCTTGTGACGCCAGGGAATTCCCTTGTCGTGATCCGTATCGATCGTGGGTCATTCGAATCAGCATCGTCCCTCTGGTCGATCAGACCAAATCACGAAACAGAAAAACTCCACGATCGACTAAATTTGTGTTGATTCGGTCGTGCGAGGTGTGTCAAGATAAGTCCATAGAAAAGTACAAGTACGCCGGACAGGAGACGAACCCGGTAGGGCCGTGAAGCTGTGAAATCAATATCTAACGATGAGGAATCCTTTAGATGTTGGATATGCGGCTGCGACCTGGAATCAGCCTATCGGGATGTGTGGCGGAAGTTTTGAACAGTCATCTATGACTGAACTCACGTCAACAAAGGAGGAGCGCATGATGGAACTGGAAGCCAAGGTAGCGGTCATCACGGGAGCTGCCAGCGGGCAGGGCGCAGCAGAAGCGGCGCTATTCGCCCAGCATGGAGCGAAAGTCGTAATCACGGACATCAATGAGAGTGGCGCAGAAGTCGCAGCGCGATTGGGCAGCGCCGGTCACTTTGTCCGGCATGACGTAGGTGAACAGGCGGATTGGGACAAGGTGATGCGCGAGACGCTCGATCGCTTTGGACGGGTCGATATCCTCGTCAACAACGCAGGCGTCTATAAGCCGGCCAGCCTGCGGGAAACCGACATGGCGTTGTGGGACCTTCACTACCGGATCAACCAGCTCGGTGTATTTCTGGGCATGCGCGCGGCGTCCGACGCAATGGCCACGACCGGCGGGGGATCAATAGTCAACGTTTCCTCCAACGCTGGGCTGAACAACGTTCCCGGCATCTTCGCGTACGCCAGCAGCAAGTGGGCGGTACGTGGCATGACCAAGCTCGCCGCCTCAGAACTCGCCTCGCTCGGCATCCGCGTGAACTCGATTCATCCTGGCATTATCGATACGCCGATGCTTGGAGAAAACAGTGCCGAGCGGCTGAAATTCTACGAGGAGATGATTCCGATGCGACGGCTTGGGACGCCGGACGAAGTTGCCCGGCTGGTTCTTTTCCTCGCATCAGACGCATCCTCATACGTTACCGGCGCCGAAGTAACGGTCGACGGCGGTATTGGCTGAATGGCAACCCACAAAGGAGATATCGTGACTGCACAACTTACAGGCAAAGTCGCTCTCATTACGGGGGCCGCACGTGGCATCGGGCGAGCGGCTGCCGAACTGTTCGCGCGCGAAGGAGCGCATGTTTTCGCCACGGACGTCAATCAACCTGATGAGCCATTCGTGAATGCCAACATCAGCTTTTTGATCATGGATGTGGCGAGTGAGACGGATTGGCAGCAAACCGTTTTGGCTATCAAAGCAAAACATGGTGGCGTGGACATACTCGTCAACAACGCAGGCATAGGTGGTTCTCAGCTACCGCTGGCAGATGAGAACATCGCAGACTGGAATAGGGTGATCGCCACCAACCTGACCAGTGTCTTTCTCGGGATGCGCGAGGTTCTACCGGGCATGCGCACGAAGCGGTCGGGTTCAATCGTTAACGTCTCATCGATCTGGGGCATCTCCGCCGTAGCCGGTGCCGCCGCATACCACGCGACCAAGGCGGCAGTTCGGCATCTGACCAAGCATGCTGCCGTTACCTATGCTGCTGAGAATGTCCGTGTGAATTCGATTCATCCGGGCATCATCGCGACCCCGATGGTACTTGAAGATCAGGCAGAGGAAACCAGCGCGAGAGTGGTCGCCGCAACGCCGCTCGGTCGGATGGGAAAGCCGATCGAACTGGCCAAGGGAATGCTGTTTCTCGCCAGCGACGAGTCAAGTTTCATGACCGGTGCTGAACTTGTGATCGACGGTGGGTATCTTGCGCAATGAAAATGTTCAATCGACTCCGAACGCGGCACGAAGCAGGCACCGAGCGGGAAGTATCCAGCCGTTATAACGAATGGTCCGCTATTGCATCCATGGTAGCGATGAGCAATCTCGGTGCATTGACCATGCTGATGACCCCGGCGTTTATCGCGGGGTATCTCAGCAGTGGCCGGCTCAGCAACACCCAGGCATCCACTCTGACCTCGGTCGAACTGGCAGGCATGACTGTCGCGGTCATCCTGACCTCGCTTGTAATTGCGCGGGTTGATCGCCGCGCATGTCTGGCTGTAGGTTTGCTAATAGCAGCACTCGGCCATCTGGCGAGCATCCTCGTGGTTTCGTATCCGGTCCTGGTCATTGTCCGCACCTTGGCCGGGGTCGGCGTCGGTATAGCCTACACCGTGGCGGTCGCTGCCCTATCGGCGACCAGATTGCCTGACCGTAATTTCGGCATCGCGATCACGTCCAACCAACTGTCGGTAACGCTGCTTTTGGCGCTACTGTCATGGCTTGGGTTGGATCAAGGTTACCGGGTGGTCATCGGTGTTGTACTTGCGTTCACTTTGCTGATGGGACTCGGCATTGGGTGGTTTCCTCGCGTGGCACCTTTGCGCGCCGCCGATGATCCGGATATGGGCACACAAGCGGCTTCTTCAACTTTGCCCGGTGTGTTGGGTTTGGTAGGCATGTTTCTCTTCCTCGTCGCAGTAGGTGAAGTCTGGCCGATCGTGGGGCCGATTGCACAGTCACATGGTATTAGGGCGGCCGCGGTCGGTTCGGCTTTGGCTATCGCGGGACTGGCTGGCATCGGCGCAGGGCTTCTCGTATCCCTGATTGGGTCCCGGTTCGGTCGGCTTGTGCCTTTGATTGTCGGTACCGTCGGGCTGGCTTGTGCCATGTTGACACTATTGGTTGCATCAGATGGTCAATCTCTGGTGATGAGTACGTCGCTCATTATGTTTTTCTGGATATTTAGTATTCCATATTACTTGGGTTCTCAATCTGCTCTGGATCCATCTGGACGGCTAGCGGTATTGAGTAGCGCGATGATGCCGTTTGGTCTTGCTGCAGGGCAGGCCTTGGCGAATTCGATGACACCCGGTACTGCATATTCTTCAACGATCATGAGTTCCGCTGTGACATTTGGTTTGGCACTCGCGACCACGCTGTTCGGCATACATCTCAAGGTTGCTCCTTTGGCGCGTCGAAAAGCAAGTGGCTAGTCTGGTGTGGCGGGCATATGCGCGAGTGTTGGTATTTCATTGAGTTAAATAAGGATAACGAATTAAGTAACATGAATGGCCCCCATCGCCGGGCTCAGGCCCGGTATGACCTGGTGCCGCACTCGTCGCGACAAGTCAATTAGAAGATCGAGAGCGACGTAATGGGTAAGGAGACAGGAAATGCTTCACAAAGGACGATTTGCATTGAAAGCTGTCGCCGGCGTAGCGGCGCTGCTCTTTGCGGGTGCTGCCTGCGCGCAGAGCAGCGTCACGTTGTACGGGATTCTCGACACAGGTGTGCTCTATACGAGCAGGACCGTAGGCGCGATCGCGGGCCAGAACGCCGGCAAGAACTTTTCGTTAATAAATGGCGGTCTCACGCCTTCCATATTCGGCCTGACCGGAACGGAAGATCTGGGCGGCGGCGTGAAACTTTCGTTCAAGCTGGAAAGCGGATTCAGCCCCGCGAATGGGGGGCTGGCCGACTGTAATGGGAACCTGTTTGGCTGTCAGGCGTGGGTCGCGCTCGACAACCAATACGGCACGCTCAAGGCAGGTCTGCAGTACTCGCCGTTCTTTCTCGCGGTGTATGAGTCGGATCCGCGAGATTTCGACCTGTTCGGCAGCGGAATTGTGAACTACGTTGATAACGTGATCGGCACTGGCATATTCAGCCCGAACTCGGTCTCTTACACGAGCCCGGAGTTGGCTGGTTTTCAGGGAAGCGTGTTGTATTCGCTCGGCGGCATTGCCGGCAATTTTCAGGCGGGACGGCAGTATGCAGCTAGCCTTAAGTACGAACTGGGTGGCTTCATGATCAACGCCTCGATCTTTGACGCCAATGCGGGCGGCAATGCGCAGACGCCCGTGCAGACCGCGCTGGAATTCGAAGGTCGCACGATTGGCGCCGCGTACAAGATTGGTCCGGTCACCGCGAAGCTGTCGTTCGTCAATTACAAGGTATCGGGTTCGTTCAACAATAACGTTTACGGTGGCGGTCTCGACTATCACGTGACGCCAGCACTCGACATGAACGGAGGCGTGTGGGTGACGAGCGACCGTAACCGCACTGCGAATCATTCGGTGATGGGTGCGTTGGGCGCCACGTACTTCGTATCGAAGCGCACCTCGTTCTACGCTCAGGTTGGCGCGGTCGACAATCAGGGCCTAATGAACACGGGCGTCTCGACCAACGGTGCGACATTCGGGGTGCAAGGCACCACGGTCGCGGCACTCGTGGGTTTGCGTCACACGTTCTGAAGACAAACGGAGAACGAGGATGAAGGGAAACAAAGGAGTGCGGTACGTGCTCTTGTTAGCGGTCGCGCTGGCGGCGGCGAGCGTCCAGGCACAGGGTAGCGATACGGGCGACTTCTCCGCTAGCAGCGCGCCGAGCGCGAAGGAAGTTCGTGCAGCTAATCGCATACTCAGGAAGGCGGTATTGCGCACCCTGTCGCGAACCAGGGGGCTCAACGTTGATCGCGTCGTCGTCGTGGCAAAAGGCGGGTCGATCTTGCTCGAAGGTTACGTGCCGGAGAGCAACCAGATCGATCTGGCGACGTCGGCGGCGCAGGCCGTTCCCGGCGTCACAATGGTGACTAACCGCCTCATCGTGCGAGCCGAAGGGCTCTAAGCTCGACGTTTATCGAGCTCGGCTATGCCAGGGTATCGTTATGAATAGACCGCCCGGTTATTGGTTTCATCGGTCAAAGATGTCGAAAGGACCGGTCTTACGCCGCAACTACCGTCGCGTTGACGAGACGTGCGGGCTTACGCTGAAAGCGTGGCAAACTGTTGTCCGCTAGCGGCAACGCGCATCGTCTTTATGACCCGTTCAGATTTTCGTTCACCACCGTCAGTTGCATCGACGTACCCGCCCAGCGCGACGGTACCGATTTCGCTCGTCAACGGCTTTCTCGCTGCTGCGGGCGCACCGCACAGCGTGGTCGAGCGCTACCTCGACGAGGCGAACATCCCGCGCGAATTGCTGGTGCGGTCAGGCGCGCGGGTCACGGAGGAACAGTTTTCGGCGCTGTACCGCGCCCTCGCCATCGAACTCGACGACGAAATGCCGGGCATCTTTGCGCGCCCGCTGCGTAATGGCACATTGAAATTCCTCTGCCTGAGTCTGCTCGACGCGCCGAACCTCGAAACGGCGATGCACCGGTTCGGCCAGTTTTTCCACATCGTGCTGGACGACTTCAGTTTCGAATCGCGCCGGGATGGCCTCGTGGCCCAGATTGCGCTACACCCCAATCCTTCCTGTGGCAGCCTGGGGGCGCTTGGCCAGGAACTGATGCTCAAGCTCGCGCACGGCGTGGCGTCCTGGCTCATTGGTCAAAAAATTCCGCTGTTGCAGGTGGATTTCGCATTTCCCCGTCCGTTGCATGCGATCGACCATCTGTACTTTTTCTCGGGGCCGGTGAACTTCGACCGCGAACAAACGCTGATGCGCTTCGGTGTGGCCTATTTCGACATGCCGATCCGCCAGCGCAAGACCAATTTGCGCAAGTTTCTCTCTCGCGCGCCGGGCGACTGGATCTTCGTGTCGTTCAGCGAGCAGTTGACGAGCCACCGTGTCAGGCAGTACCTGGCCAGCAGGCTGCCCGAGGTGCCCACCATCGACCAGGCGGCACAGAGCCTGCATTCCTCGGTCCGAACCTTGTGTCGGCGTCTTGCAGCCGAAGGCACCGCATTCCAGACGCTCAAGGACGAGTTGCGGCGGGATATCGCGATCCAGCGCCTCACGGGTACCAACGACGCCATTGCATCGATCGCGGGGGACATCGGCTTCGACGATCCCAGCGCATTTCATCGCGCCTTCCGGCACTGGACCGGCAGCACGCCTGGCGCCTATCGCCAACGCGTCTGAACAAGGCTGCCTCGGGCCCTTTGGTGCGGCCCTTCCATGCGGCCCCTCGATGCGTCCTCGCTGAAGCAACCAGTCGCAGACGCGTCGGCAGTCCGTGCGCGGTTTGGCCAGATTTGTCAGTAGATGGGCCAGCTTGGACTGTCGGCGCGACGGCGATTGGCTATACGATCCGCTAAACGTTGCCACGTCTTGCCGCACACCGTCGTGCCGCGCAACGCTGGCTTGCCTCGCGTTACCGCCTTACAGGAAGACTGACCATGAGCTACACCGCGCCCGTCAAGGACATGCTGTTCGTGATGAAAGAACTGGCCGCACTCGAAGACATCGCGAAGCTGCCTGGCTTCGAAGATGCCAACCTCGACACCGCG
>FSXK01000238.1_pt1 | contig 22455 bp, 19 predicted proteins | sample 1638101 | NCBI WGS metagenome assembly FSXK01 (sample SAMEA3914788, study PRJEB12502) | metagenome | biome: forest; material: soil | place: Canada | collected 2011-07-03 | depth 0.1 m | reverse complement strand
GATGAAGTTCTTCGGCCTCGATGCCGACATCGACGACGGCGCTGAACTGTCGAAGGCCTTGCGCGATGCGCAAGAGAGGCTAGCGCAGGCGTCAAGGCTAGCGGCCGTCGCCGAACTGTCCGCATCCATCGCCCATGAACTCAACCAGCCACTCCAGGCCATCGTGGCACACGGGCGCGCATGCGTGCGATGGCTTGCTGCAACGCCGCCCAGAATCGAAGAAGCCAAATACTCGGCCGAGCAGGTTCTCCGTGATGCCAATTCGGCGGCAGACGTGGTGAGCCGCATCAGGGCACTCTTCAGACACACGGCTCCCCAAAAGATCGATCTCGATATCAACAAGCTGATTCTGCAGGTATGCACGCTGATGGCCGACGACCTCCAGCGCAACGCGATCTCACTCGAGACAATCTTGGGCGAAGACGTGTCGAGGATCGGAGCGGACGCGGTTCAGATTCAGCAGGTGATCGTGAACCTCGTGCGCAACGCGATCGAAGCGTTAGCGGCAACGGAAGAACGACCGAGGTTGCTAGTGATCCGCTCGCGTCGCGATGCAGACAATGTGGTCATCGACGTGGAGGATCACAGCACCGGAGATGTGGACTTTGAGAAGATTTTCGAGCCGTTTTTCACCACGAAGGAAACAGGGATGGGCATGGGCCTGGCAATCTGCCGTTCCATCATCGAAGTACACGCTGGTCGGATTTGGGCCGTGCGCAATATGTCCCGCGGCGTAACCTTCAGCTTCAGCCTTCCGATAGACGGTTCGACTGGAACAGTACACTGACGACGGCTGTCGGTGTCGCCAACCGCCTCCAGCACAACACGCGGGTGCCGGGCCTCGCTGCTCAACAAGCGTCGAGCGCCACCAGCCTAGCTGAGCTGATCCCAGATTCATGTAATAGCCGTACTTCGCCCCGCCCACTAGCATCAATAACTTTGAACCGTGGACCTTTCAAAGGAGATGCGAAATGGCAACGATAGCTGCCGACTACATGGTTGGTGCGCTGGTAAATGCCGGGGTAAAGCGTGTGTTCGGTGTGGTGGGGGATTCGCTTAATGGATTCACGGATTCCCTGCGCCGGGATGGCTCGATTGAATGGGTACACATGCGGCATGAGGAAAGCGCGGCATTCGCTGCTGGCGCCGAGGCTCATCTCACCGGACAACTCGCAGTCTGCTGTGGAAGTTGTGGTCCGGGGAATCTACACCTGATCAACGGCTTGTTCGACTGCCATCGAAGTGGCGTTCCCGTCCTCGCTATCGCCGCGCATGTCCCCAGCACGGAAATCGGCATCGACTATTTTCAGGCTACCCACCCGGAGGTGCTGTTCAAGGAATGTAGTCACTACGTCGAACTTGTACACAGTCCTGACCAACTACCACAAATTTTGGGCCGCGCCCTCCGGACGGCAGTTGCGCGTAAAGGTGTCGCAGTTGTCGTTATTCCAGGAAATGTGGCGCTCGGAGCCCTCACAAAATCTGTGCCAAGTTGGAGCGCACCGTCCGCTCCGCTCGTTCGCCCATCTAACGATGAAGTCGCGAAACTCGCGAGTCTGTTGAACAGGTCGTCGCGAGTAACGTTGCTTTGTGGGGCTGGTTGCAAGGATTCCCACGAGGAAGTCATAGAACTCGCCCGCAAACTCCAGGCGCCAATCGTGCACTCGCTGCGAGGAAAAGAATATATCGAACACGATAATCCGTTCGATGTGGGAATGACGGGCCTTATCGGATTCTCCTCCGGTTATTCCGCAATGAAGAGTTGCGACATGCTCCTGATGTTGGGAACCGACTTTCCTTATCGACAGTTCTATCCGGAGAAAGTGACCATCGCGCAAGTCGATACCAGAGTGGAAGCACTCGGCAATCGATGCCCGATAGAACTCGGCGTACTGGGAACAGTCAAGGATACGCTCAATGAGCTTCTCCCAATGATTCAAAAGAAAGCGGACGGCAGCTTCCTGAAGCGCGCACTCGATGACTATCGCCAGGCTCGTATGAGTCTGGATGCGCTGGCGGAGCCTGAGACGGGGAGTAGCACCATCCATCCGCAGTACGTAACCCGACTCGTAAGCGAACTCGCAGATGAAGACGCCATCTTCTCCTGCGACGTCGGCACCCCCGTTGCATGGACGGCCAGATATCTGAAGATGAACGGCAAGCGGCGACTGGTCGGTTCGTTCAACCACGGCTCGATGGCTAACTCTCTATTGCACTCGATTGGCGCGCAGGCTGCTTTCAGGGATCGGCAAGTGATTTCGATGTCGGGCGATGGCGGTTTCACCATGATGATGGGCGAGTTTTTGACGCTGATTCAAGCAGGTTTGCCGGTCAAAGTCGTCGTGCTCAACAATGGAACGCTGGGCTTCGTCGAAATGGAGATGAAGGCAAGTGGCTTTATCGATACGGGATGCGACCTGAAAAATCCGAACTTCGCCGCGATGGCCAATGCGATCGGAATTAAAGGCCTGCGTGTCGAGCATCCCGCGGACCTGGAGGGAGCCCTGCGCGAGGCATTCGCACATCCGGGGCCGGCTCTCGTCGACGTAGTCAGCGCGCGCCAGGAGCTCGTGATGCCTCCCGCGACCACTGCTGACCAAACTTACCACTTTGGGCTGTTTATGCTTCGTGCCGTCATGGACGGCCGAGGCCAGCAGCTCATCGACCTCGCAAAGGTCAACCTGTTCCGGTAAGGCAGCCCGCGAGTGTGCAGGGCCCGTTATCTAAACAATGGAAATCGAACTATGTCCGGCAGGGTCGTGAGCATCGTCAATATCCCATCAGAGCGCGAGCCCATACACATGGGTTTCGTCGTCGCCTGGCTTTTCTGTGCCGCGTTCTACTTCATGCAGTACATGCTGCGTTCCGCGCCGGGCGTGATGATTCCCGAGTTGAGTGCGGCGTTCGGCCGCGATGCGCTGGGAGTCGGCGCGCTCGTGGGTCTCTACTACTACACCTATGCGTTGTTCTCGATCGTTTGTGGTGCGTTGCTCGATCGCCTTGGCGCTAAGGCCGTCATTCCGGCTGGCATCGTCCTCGTTGCCGTCGGGGCGGCACTGTTCGGCCTTGGCAGCGTGGAGGCCGCGCAGATCGGCCGCCTGCTGCAAGGCGCGGGTTCGGCGTGCGGGTTCATCGGAGCGGTCTATCTCGCCACGCGCGGATTTCCCCCGCGTTCTCTCGCGACGGCCGTTGGCTTTACTCAATGCTTCGGAATGCTGGGCGGCTCCGCAGGTCAGTTCGCCGTTGCGCCGCTGATTCATGGCCTCATCACGTGGCAACAGTTCTGGTGGCTGGCCGGCCTCGTCATCTTTTTGATCGCCGCGCTGGTGCTCGTCGCGACGCCGGCAGTCCATGCCGATGGCCCGGCCACGCAGAGCTCATGGATATCGATGTTCGCACCGTACAAGCAAGTACTGTCCAATCCGCAGTCCTATCTGTGCGGTTTCTGTGCCGGCCTGCTGTTCTTGCCGACAACGATAGGCGACATGATCTGGGGTATTCCGTTTCTGCACAGCGGTCTCAATGCCAGCTATGGGGAGGCCGTCAATCGGGCGAGCATGGTACCGCTCGGCTGGGTGATCGGTTGCCCGCTGTTGGGTTACCTGTCTGACCGCCTGGGGCGCCGCAAGCCGGTGTTGATCGCCGGCGCGCTGCTGATGCTTGTGTCGGGCGCGGGAATTTTCTATCTGCCACCCGGCGTGGCGCCGCATTATGTGCTCGGCTTGCTGCTCGGCATCGGCTCCGGTGCGGCCATGCTGCCCTATACGGTAATCAAGGAAGTCAATCCAGACAACGTGAAGGGCAGCGCCAGCGGTGCGATCAATTTTCTGGTGTTCACGTTCAGCGCATTGCTCACACCCGCGTACGGCAAGCTGCTCGCCCACCTGGCGAACCACGGTGCGATGAACCTGCCGGTGTTCCGCGCAGCCGGCTTGTGGCTGCTCGCCGGCATCGCGCTTGCAATGGTGCTCACGATGTTCATGCACGAAACCGGACCACGCGGACGCGCGAACGCGTGAGGCGGCGCGTCCATAATCTGCGCGAGAGACACCCGGAGCAATTCGCCTTCTCCGGGTAATCTTCGCCCTCTTTCAAAAGCGGGCGCCGGGAGAAGACCCGTGCGCAGCGTCTGCAACACCTCCACATCCGAGTTCCTCTTCCTAGTCAAACCCGTATGCACTCCACATTCATGTAGTAGCGGTCCACAAGACAGCTACCTATCATGAAGCTAGGGTCGAGCGTGGGCTCTAATCAGGCGGCACACATTGCTCGCGCGAAGTACCTTTTCAGGAAATCAGCGTCACTGCCTGTCGGGACTACGCGCGCCGGTTGTTTGACCATGTCGTGGGATTTCCGGTTGCTTTTCATCTCAATCGCCGGAACTCCTGCTTGTCTAATGAGAATCGAGGAATCGCATCATGCAAGCCCCCTTTGAAGAAGACAGAACTTGGCAGTCAACGATCGCACTCCTCTCTACTGAGGGCGAAATACTGCTGCCCATGGGGTCCAGCCGCGTCCGCGCGATGTGTCGCGAAGGCTATTTTCGAAAATGTGTCATCCGGGTTCTCGAGCGAAATGGACCGACTTCGGCGACCGTCGCATGGAGCGATTCGACCTCCTGCTGCTACGGCGAGCAACTATGGCGGCGCTGCATCGCGAGGAAAGCCGGGGTTTGTGCGTTGAGTGGTGAGACCATTGCACGAGGCAATGTCGTGTATCGACCGAGACGTGGTCGACCTGTACCGCAGAACATTGAAGCGATGATTCTGGCTACTGTCATCGAAGCCATCCCGTTTGAGAAAGGATAGTTTCTCTGTTCAGGTGGTCATTAGTACACGCACCGGGAGGTGTTGATTGACACGAACCTTGTCTACGAGTGGCAGAGAGCGTATTTGCAGTCTGCAGTCCAGGATAACTATCTAGAGCACCATGTCACTGATAAGAACATGGTGTCCCATTCCTCATCGCTGTTCGACATTACACTCGTTCTCACCGTCGGCTTTTCGCTTTTCGAACTTGCGGTCGAACTGCTTCGCATCGAGACCTTGGGGCGAAGCAGTTGCTTTCGTTGCTGCGTCCGCGATCTGGACCGCCCTCGCCTGCTATGCGGAAGTTCTTATCCGCAGCTTCCTTCCTCAATTCTGCATTCTCTTCGGAGCAGGATTCGTTGCAAGCGTCCTCATGCTGGTGTCGCACATCATGCTTACGCCGTTGGGGATGTGTCTTTATACGCTCGACTGTCTGGGCAAATGCGCCGTTTTCATGATGGCGCTTCAGATTCGGTCTTGGTCCGTGCCGTCGTTCGAGCGGCGTTTTGGGCAGGCTTGCGATGTTGACGTGCTGGACGTTGAAAACTAGCGCGGAGCCGCGACCGTATTGCGAAGCACGCCAAGCTTGTCAATTTCGACTTCACAGACGTCGCCTGCCCGCATCCACAATTGCGGCTTGCGCGCCATCCCGACGCCAGCGGGTGTCCCAGTGACAATCAGATCCCCGGCCTCAAGCGTGAAGACTTCGCTTAGCAGGGACACCAACGTTTGCACGTCAAATATCATGTCGGAGATCGACGCGTTTTGCACGACCTGCCCGTTGAGCCGCGTCTGAAGCTGCAAACCATGGCAGCCAGGCGGCAACTCGTCTGCCGGCACGAAATACGGCCCTAGTGCTCCAGTACCGTCGAAGTTCTTGCCCATCGTCCATTGCGGTGTGCGGAACTGGTAATCTCTGAGCGTGGCATCGTTGAAGATCGTGTAGCCTGCCACGTGACCCAGTGCCGCGCCCTTCCCGATATTGCGCCCGGACTTGCCGACAACCGCAACTAGCTCCCCTTCATAATCCAACTGCGACGACTGTGCCGGCATACGAACGGGATCACCATGCCCAATCAGACTGGTCGCGAAACGCGCAAAGACGGTCGGATAGGTCTGCTCTTCAAAGCCTGCCTCGCTGGAATGAGCCCGATAGTTGAGGCCCACGCAGATAATTTTGCGAGGATGTGACAACGGAGGCAAAAAACGCGCATGGGTGAGATCGGCTGTGGGTCCGCCCTCGAGTCGCTTTGCAACGGCGGACAGATCGGCGCCTGTCGCGATCAGCGTCTCAAGCTCGCCTGGGTAGTCCGCATTGTCGGCAAATATTCCATGGAAACTCCCGGCGCGATCGACAGCCAATCCGCGACGGCCTTCAACTTCAAACATGGCAAAGCGCATGATGCTCTCCTATACAGATTTCCAGTGACATAGCCGAGCGCACGTGTGGAAATCCGTGGGAAGCAAGCTCACGCTTCGGCTGTCCTTTCGAATACCTATCGAAAGGCTTCAGGCGTGGGCCCTCCGGTCGCCCAATCGAGCAATTCGACCGTGTGGACGAAGGGAATTCCGACTGCGTCGGCAAGCTGCGTCATACAGCCGATATTCCCGCTGGCCGCGACATCGGCGTTCATCGACCGGATGCTTGCGACCTTGCGCTGCTTCAGTTCGCTCGCAAGGCTCGACTGCAAAATGTTGTACACCCCTGCCGATCCGCAGCACATAAAGCTGTCGGGAGGCTCGACGACCTCGTATCCCGCCGCGCGTAGCAGATCGATCGGCTGGTGAACGATATGCTGTCCATGCTGCAAGGAGCACGCGGCGTGATAAGCGACGCGCAGGCGCTTCGGCGTGTGCGGTATTTGCAGGCCGAGTGTCGACATGAATTCGGTGATGTCCTTCGCCAGATTGCTGACACGCGTGGCCTTGTCCTTCCAAACGGGATCAAGACGCAGCGCGTGGCCATATGCCTTGACAGAAGTCCCGCAACCCGACGCGTTGATGATGATTGCGTCGAGGCCGCCGGGCTTGTCTGCCTCAGACAACCACGCATCGATGTTCGCTTTGACGAACGGAAGCGCCTGCCTCGGCAAACCCATGTGTTCAGCTATGGCGCCGCAGCAGCCGATACCTTGAGCGATCACAACCTCGACACCGTGACGTTGTAGCAGTCGGATCGTCGCCTCGTTGATAGTCGGATCCAGCACTTTCTGCGCGCAACCGTTCAGCATGCAAACGCGCGCGCGGCGTTGTCCCAGCGCCGGAAATGTCTGAGGACGATCGACGGGGCTTGACCCGACTCTCGCGTCCTTCGGCGTTACTTCGAGCATCGCACGCAGCGTCCCCTCCAAGAGTCCCCGCAGAGGTCGCGCCACGCGTCCCAACAGAAACCCGATGGTGAACAGTCGCGGGTTTGGAATCAGAACCGTCAACATGCGCCGAATGATTTTTTGCACAAACGGTCGACGGTAAGTGGACTCTAATTGTTCGCGCCCGTGGCCGATCAGCTTCGAGTACTGCACGCCTGAAGGACAGATTGCTTCGCAGGCGAGGCAGGTCAGGCAGCGATCGAGATGTTCGACCGTCTTCGCATCAGGCGCACGATTTTCTTCGAACATGTTCCGCATGAGGATGATCCGGCCGCGCGGACTGTCGTTTTCGTCGTGGCGTATCTGATAAGTCGGGCAGTGCGACAGACAGATGCCGCAATGCACGCAGGTCCTGATGATGTCGTTCGCAAGTAAGGTGCCCGGATCGGCGAGCGCGGCTTCGGGAATGTTCGTTCTCATGTCAGGTTTCCCCTTGAGCGAGCGATGCGAGCTTGCCGGGGTTGAGCACGCCGTTGGGATCAAACGCGCGGCGCACGCGCTCGCCGACCTCCCGTAAAGCCCCATGCCGCGGCTGAAACGTTCCGACCTGGCGGCGCACGTCGGGTGTCGCGCGCAACAGGGCTGCGCATCCTCCTGCTTCGACGACTCGCTTTCGTATGGCATCCGCCTGCAACTTCATATTTTCTACACGAGTCTGCACGAACACCTGACTCCCACCCCAATCGTAAATCGCCGGACCACCAAGACTTTTCGCAACGGATGCGGCCTGGTCGCAAGGCAGCGACAACCGCCAGATACAGGCATTGTCATACCCGGAAAATTCGGACAGGTCTTTGAGCGATGCCCAGAAACGACGGCTCTCGTCGGCCCCGAGTTTCTTGACCTCCGTGTGCGCTGGCAGGCGCTTTTCGATCTCAGCCTCACGTGCCATCACGGACTCGCGAAAGCCTTCGATCCGGATTGCCGTCACTGATGCTGATGCGGACGAACGCTCGCCGCCGAGCCGCGCCGCCGCACTAATCTCGAACGGCAATTGCAACAGATCGCTCATCGTCCTGAGCGCAACGCTGTCGTCAAGCTCGCTCATCACCAGTGTGGATTCGTATTGGGGCGCGGGCTGAACCTTGAGCGTGATCGACGTGAGCGCGGCCAAAATTCCGAAAGAACCCGTCATCAGCCGCGGGATATCGAAGCCCGTGACATTCTTGACGGTGCGGCCGCCGCTGTGGAACGCTTCTCCGCGCCCATTCACGCCTTCGATGCCGAGCACCGAGTCGCGGGCCGCGCCTGCGAGCACCCGCCGCGGTCCGGAAAGATTGCAGGCAACGATGCCGCCGATGGTGTCCATTGCATCCACATTGCCGAATAGCGCCGCGTAGTCCGGTGGCTCGAATGCGAGATGCTGGTTATGCTCGGCCAGAGCGCTTCGCAGCAAAGACATCGACGTACCGGCCCGAACCTTGATCACGAGTTCTTCCGGTTCGTACATCTCGATACCCGTCAGTCCCGACATATCCAGCAGCGCGTCGGCACAGACGTGATTGCCGAACGATCGTTTGGTTGCGCCACCGACGATCTCAAGCGATCGCCCTGCTGCGTTCGCATCCGTAATGACGCCCGCCACTTCGGCGACATTGACAGGGCGAAAATGTTCACCTTGCAGTTGAAGCTCTGAAGCAATGCCATTCATGGAGCGACCTCAGAACCTTGGCACGCCGGCGAAGCGCGGATCGCCTTCGCCCGTCGGCAGACGTCCTGTCCGGACACAGCCGCAAGGCGTCGGAAACACCTTGCCCGGATTGAGCATTTCTTGCGGATCGAACGCGCATTTCAGGTATTGCTGCTGCGTCAGATCGATGTCGCGAAACTGGTAAGTCATCAGATCGCGTTTTTCGATTCCCACGCCATGCTCGCCGGTCAACACGCCACCTAGATCCACGCAAGCCTTCAGGATGTCTGCGCCGAATGCCTCGGCTTTTTCCAGATCGCCGGGTTTTGCCGAGTCGAACAGCACCATTGGGTGAAGGTTGCCATCGCCTGCGTGAAAGCAGTTCGCGTATTCCAGGCCGTAGCCCTTCGAGAGCCTCTCGACGCGGCGAAGAATTTCCGGAAGCTGAGCACGAGGAATGGTCCCGTCCGTTACATATACATCGCGCGCGATCTTTCCCATTGCGCCGAACGCAACTTTGCGGCCACGCCACAAACGTTCCCGCTCGGCATCGCTCTTGCTGATACGTACTTCAGCCGGGGAAAATTGCTTCGCTATCTCTTCGACGCGCCCGATAAACGCATCCACCTCTATCGCAACGCCATCGAGTTCGCACAGCAGGATTGCTTGCACCTCGGGTGGGTGAAGTTCACCCAGCATCGATGCGACAGCATCGATGACGCGCCGGTCCATGAATTCAAGGGCCGCCGGAACTATTCCACTCGCAATGAGGCTGCCGACACATCGGCTCGCATCTTCGACACCGCGAAAACCTAGCGAAATGACGCGTGCGACGGGCGGTTCCGGTGTGAGCCGAACGGAAATCTCGGTGACGACTGCGAGCAATCCTTCTGAGCCGATCAACGCACTGGTCAGATCGAATTCCGCATCGGCCGCGCCCACGAACGCGCCGCCGACGCGAATAGTCTCTCCCGTGAACAGCACGGCTTCGAGGCCGCAGACATGATTCGACGTGACACCGTACTTCAGGCAATGAACGCCGCCCGAGTTCTCAGCGACGTTGCCGCCTACTGTAGCTATCGCCTGACTCGACGGATCCGGCATGTAGCACAGGCCAAGCGACTTGACCCTTTCCGTAACTTTAATGTTCGGCACGCCAGGTTGTACTCTGGCGACGCGATTGTTCGTGTCGACTTCGAGAATACGATCCATGCGCGCTGTGCCCAGCAGAATCGCATCCTCCAGCGGTAATGCACCGCCGGAAAGCGATGTGCCAGAACCGCGCGGCACGACCTTTATGCCATTCGTATGGCAATACCTGAGGATTGCTGCGACCTGCGCCGTGGTCTTCGGCAATACGACCAGTAAGGGCAGCGCACGATATGCCGAAAGTCCATCGGACTCGTACGGTCGGCGTTCGCTTTCTCTGTCGAGCACCCATTCATTCCCGACGATGCGGCGCAAGTCTTCGGCAATCGTTGTGCGACGTTCGATCGTCGACGGATCAAGCGGGGGCATCTTCACGGTCAATTTCCACGGAGCACAATTTTCGGTCTCTGCGAACGGCAACGCAGACGCCGCCCTCGATGTCCCAAACAATCATGGCATAAAAACGTGTTGCGCCTTCGTTTCGTATAACTTATGGACAATCATAGTTGTCAGCTTGCGATTGAACCTAGTTCAAATTACTTAAACGTTATTAAATTCTGTCCTCGTTGCTCAACGAACGTCGAGCGCCGACGGCGTCGCAGTGCCGATTCCAGATTCATGTAATTGCAGCTCTTCGCTTTGCCAACTACCATCGCCCACCTGGCACTTTGAAGGGTTCAATTCAGTCAATGACTGAAACGAAAGAAACGAGAAACGAAACGCGCCGCCGCGCCGCCGACGTATTGATCGACCTGCTCAAAAGCCTGCCGTTTCGCGAGCGGCTCGCCGAGGGCGGTCTGACGGCGCTACAGGCCGTCTGCGGCGCATGTCTCGCTTACGGCATCGCTTGCGCGCTGCACATGCAGCAGGCTTTCTGGGCCGCGATTACGGCCATCGCCGTCACGCAGCACAGCTACGCAGACACCCGTAACCTGTCGCGCGACCAGTTTATCGGGGCCATGGCGGGCGGCCTGTTCGGTTTCGCCGGCGCATCACTCGGCGCTGGCACACACGAGATCCTGGGCTACGCGATGACAATTGCCGCGGTAATCATCTTCTGCTGGTGCGTAAACGTGGGCAGCGCCGCGCGCCTCGGTGCAATCACCGCGACTATCGTGCTGCTGCTTCCCACACAAGGGCCGCTATGGGGTGTGCCTTTGTTCCGCCTCATGCAGGTCGTCCTCGGCACAGTGTCCACGCTGCTCGTCAGTTGGCTCTTCACTCAAGTTCAGCGCAGGCTGGCGCAACGCTAGCACCAGCTAACAGGACCAAATCGACTCCAGTTTTATGTAATAGCAGTCAGACATCCTGCCAGCTACCATCGAAACTAGGTAGAACACTGAAGCGACCGCGGCTCGACGACTTTAACGCGACTATCGGAGTCGCTCGCGTGTGCAGATTGCAGCCCAGCTGCGGCGGTCTCAGTCAATTGGACATTTAGCGCAATGATTCGCATTGGGAAACTGACTGTACTCCCGGACCGACGACAGTTGTTCGTCGCTGGCGCCTCTGTCGAACTCGGTTACAAAGCGATGGATATATTGCTCATCCTTATCGAAGCAGACGGCGCGTTGGTGACAAAGGACGAACTTATGGACCGGGTGTGGCCGACCACCATAGCCGCGGAAAACAACCTTCGCGTGCAGATCTGTGGAATTCGCAAAGTGATGGCCGAGTATCGTGAGTTGCTCATATGCGTGCCCGGGCGCGGCTATCGTCTGTTGAGACCCGTCCACCAGGTCCATATGGCCTCGACTTTCGTCGCGACGCCTAACTCTAGCCAGGTTGCGCAATAGTCCATTCTCTTTAAGTGCGCAGCTCGTCTCGACAACCCCTTCCGACCACTTCACCGCCCTGCCGTGCGATATCCGACGCCGCGCTGGCAAGTGGCTGCCTGCATTGCATTGCTGGCGCTATGGCGTGCGAGTAAGCCTGATCTGCGGTGACTTCTTCACGGTTCCCTCCCGCCGCGCTCATGTTGATAATGGTATTGCGCCCGCCTGGTCTACTTCATCTGGCCATGGCTCGGGCGGCGAAGCCTCGGTCGGCGGGACCTCGTCTGCCGGCAACGTGAACCAGAAGCGTGCGCCAATAACGTTGCCAAGAGCGTCGGTACGATTTTCGGCGCCGATAACCCCGCCATGCGCATCCACGATCACCCGACAGATCGCGAGACCGAGCCCTACTCCGGGTTTGGAGGACTCTTTCTCGCCGCGCGTGAACTTGTCGAATACGCGCGTCTCCATGCCCGTCGGCAGGCCCTGTCCGCTGTCGTCGATGCAGACCTTCACGTATTTCCGGTCAGCTTCATCGGCGGCTATCGCGACAATCGTAAGTGGTGTGCCCGGTAGCGTGTACTTCGCCGCGTTCTCAAAGAGATTTGCAAAGAGCCGTTCCATTAGTACTGCTTCGAGCTGCAGCAACGGGAACGCCGGCGGTATCTGCACCCGCACCGGGCGGCCGACTAGAACCCGCCGGCACGCGCCGAGCGCCGTGCCGACCACCTCTTCGAGCATCAGCCACTGCCGGCTAAGACGTACGCCGCCGGCTTCGAGTCGCGTCATGTCGAGCAGGTTCGTGACAAGACCATTCATGCGCAACGCCTCCTCGTAGATCGCGTCGACAATTTCCATGTTCGCTGTCGCCGATTTTCTCCCTTTTTCCTGTTCGGCAAGCATCGACGCGAACCCGACGATCACGGTTAGCGGTGTGCGCAGATCATGCGAGATCGCCGACAGTAGTGAATTGCGAAGTCGTTCCGACTCCATGTTGACGAGCGCATCCTGTGCAATCTCGACGTAGTGGACCCGTTCGAGCGCGAGCGCGATCTGCGCGGCGAACGCTTCGAGCACCCACTGCTGCTCGGGCCTCACCGGTTCAGAGACGTCCTCCGGGACCAGCGCAAGCACGCCGCGCGTGCGCGTCGGCGCCTTCAGCGGTAGGTACAGCACGCCAGTGGTGGGCAATGTATCGGTGCCGCATCCGGCAGGTTTTTGCTGGTCGTAGGCCCATTGCCCGACATCCAGGTCGAGGACATGCGCGTCGATCAGCACAGCGAGCGTCGGCTCTTCGACCTTCTGCCGTACCTTCTCTGCACTGTCGGGCAGGAGGATCGAGGCGCGCACGTGGAAACCTTCGCAAACGTGTCTGATGCCGATCTCGATGATCTGTCCGGTTGTCAGCGCCGCACCCAGCTCGCGTGCCATGGCGTACATTGCGCTAGCGCTACGGTGGGGCATCGTTAATCTCATGAATGTGTTCCCAACGAGTCGTCCTGGTGCGCGAAACTCGCTCCAAGTGGCACGCAACCCTCGGGCGGTCAGCAACGCCGACGCAATGCCACAAGCCACTCCCCAATCCCGCGATTCCTGATGATAGTTGGTGGGGCGAACGACGGCTATTACATGAATCTGGAATCGGCTTGGTGAGCCCATTGGCGCTTGACCCTTGCGGGGAGCGATGACAGGCACCTGGACGTGTCTACGATTACACAAATATGCAATGTCTCGGGTGGCCAAAACGATCTATGTTGTAGCGAACCGCACCGGTCGGTGCTGGCAGTTCGCACTCGCTCTTGTGGACAGCTACGGGGAACACTCCTCGTCCATCGGACGTTCGAGCGACGCCAATGACACCCGACGATGGCATTTAATGAACCCAACACTTTTAGTGTGACTAACGGCATTACAGCCTCCCACGCCAACGCTATATGTGTGACGTCCGTGAACGGCACACAATATTTGCCGATGTACTTAAACGAAGGAGTCACCCTCTATGTTGGACAACCTCATCAAGAATCTGAGCGAAAAGCGCTCTGCGAAGAAGCCAGTTGGTTATCTCGGTACCGTTTTGCTTCCCGTTCTTTTGGTGGCGGGGGTCGACGGGACCGCGGCAATGGCCCAGGAACAGGCGACGGCAACCTCCGCGAAGGAGCAGACGACAATACTGGCCGAAAACGAGAAGTTTCAAGTCATCGAAGAGCGCTTCAGTCCGGGCGCGGAAAGCGACAGTGTTGCACGTCCTCCCCGAGTAGTCCGGGCCGTGAACGGTGGAACGCTTCAGCGGATTTTCCCAGACGGGAGTACCGATGCGAGCGAGTGGAAAACCGATGAGGTCAGGATGGCCGGCGCAACACCTCCATACATCACAAAGAATGTGGGGAGTACCGATATCGTCCTCTATACCGTCAGGTTGAAATAACCGCGCATACCCATGCAGCGTTTCAAAACCTTCGCTTAACTTTTTGACAACAGGTGTATATATGAACTTTAAAAAAATGATTGTTAGCATAGCAGCCACGGCCCTGCTATCTACTGTCGCTTATGCGCAAACTCACGCAACAAATTCGATGAGTCAAGACTCGGCCACTAATGCCACAACACCCGATCAAGTGTCCTCGACAAGAAAAGCTGAGCGCGCAGCGAATTGGGCTCTCGCGAAGCGGGTCACGCAAAGCCTCCACAAAGCCGAAGGTCTGAAGGACTCAAATATCGTCGTCTTCGCGAAGGCAAAGACGGGCCACGTCACGCTGGCGGGATTTGTCCGGAGTGAGGACCAGGATCACATTGCCACGGCTGCCGTCGGCAAGGTTCAAGGTGTCACTTCGGTGACGAGTAAGCTGACGCTGCAGGAAGAAGGTAACTGAGTGCGCCAACAAATCTGATCGGTGACGATTGGACATGCGCGAAACTTGAGTGGCTCACTCGCCTGCGAGGAGCATCCTTAAGTACCCTGCCCATCGCTCTTCAAGTACGGCTCACGACACTAAAGGTGAGCCGCCGCTTCTGGCAGGACCAGCCAGTTGCGCCGCATTCTGCCTTTTCAGTTGCCAGAGCTGCGCCTCCGCCGCCTCACCGCCTGGGCGCCATCGACGCCGGCAGTAGCGGCGCGCGGCAGAGCGTCCATCAAAGACAACTCAGTCGTTCCCGGATTATCGGAAATAGACTCGCCTCCTCGCTTGCCAGGACTTCGAGCGAATGCAACAGTGCACGGCGCTGGTGGCCAAACTCATGGCCGGGCGTCCGCGACGTCCTTTGGCGTGACCTGCCCCTGCTTGCCGCCAAAATGAGCGATAGCATAGTTGGCGACCTCAGCGACTTCGACATCAGTGTAGGCCGCGCCAAACGACGGCATGGCGGTTGCCGCGGCATGGTCCGGAGCGCTGGTGCCCTCGAGAACCACCCGGATCAGGTTGGTCCCTTGCGGATCGTTGACGGCGTGCGAACCGGCCAGGTCCGCACGCGGGGTCTGCCGACCGTTTCCGTCCCAGCCATGGCAACTCGCGCATGTACCCTCGAAGATGCGTCGGCCAGTGCCGGTGCTTCCTTCGCCGCCCGGCGACCATGTAGTCGACGCCTTCACGGCCGCGCTGACCGGGATCACGGCCGCGGCTGCATCGGCATGGCGCGGCGTTACGGTGCGCAGATAGGTGACGATAGCCTCGATGTCCGTTGCCGGAAGCACGCTCAGGCTCAGGTCGATGGCCTGGCGCATGCTTCCCGCCGCCGCGCCGTGCCCTGGGGCATGGCCGGTGGAAAGATAAGACACGAGCTGGGCATCGGTCCATAGACCAATCCCGGTCTCCCTGTCGGGCGTAATGTTCCAGGCCTTCCAACCATCGACGACGCCGCCCGATAGCGCTTCGTCCAGTTTCCGCGCGAACATCAGATTGCGCGGTGTGTGGCATTCACTGCAATGCGCCAGCCCATTCACGAGATAGGCGCCGCGGTTCCATGCAACGCCACGCGCTGGGTCGGATTCGAACGGTTCGCTGTCGAGGAACAGCAGCTTCCATCCGCGCATAATCGGACGCTGGTTGAACGGAAAGGCGAGTGAGTTGGCGGGTGCCGGCGTCGTCACCGGTGCGAGGGTCGCCAGGTAGGCGCGAATCGCGAGGACATCGTCGCTGGACAGCAAGGCGTAAGACGTGTAGGGAAAGGCAGGATAGAGATCCTCGCCGTGTCGCCCCACACCCGAGCGCATAGCGCGCGCGAATTCTGCATCGCTCCATGCCCCGATCCCGTTCTCGCGATCGGGGGTGATGTTCGGTGAGTAGATCGTGCCGAATGGCAGTTTGAACGCCAGCCCGCCCGCGAAAGGCTTGCCGCCCTCGGTGGTGTGGCAGGCCGCGCAGTCGGCTGCCACGGTCAGGTACTTGCCGCGCGCGATAAGTGCATCGCCGGTTGGTTGCGCGGCGCTGGGCGAGACCGGATCGAGTCCATGCGGCAAAAAAAAGAACAGCACCGCGCCAATCACGACGATGCACGCGAGCGCCGCGAGACCATAACTAATATGATTGCGTCGCGTCATGACTGCTTTCCGTTCGCGCCGAGCGCACGCCGGTCAATCGGCAGTGCGCGAAGCCGCACTCCCGTGGCCGCAAAGATGGCATTAGCCAAGGCAGGCGCCGCGGACACCGTGCCGACCTCGCCCAGTCCACCCGGCTTCTCCTCGCTTGGCATCACGAAGACTTCGAACGGCGGCACTTCATTCATGCGGATCTGCCGGTAATCGTGGAAATTGCTTTGCTGGACCCGGCCGTTCCCGAAGGTGATGCCGTTGTAGAGCGCGGCGGAAAGGCCGAACAGTACACCGCCCTCGATCTGCGCGATCACGGAATCGGGGTTCACTGCGATTCCGCAGTCGACGGCGGCGGTGGCGCGCCGTAGGTGAATCTCCCCTTGTGTATCCACCTCCACTTCCATCACCAGTGCGGCATGTGTGCCGAAGCTGTCGTGCAGCGAGATGCCGCGCGCGCAGCGTGGCGGCATCGGCTTGCCCCAGCCGGATGCTTGCGCCACCTTGTTCAGCACGGCGAGGGAGCGCGGGTTCCTGCCAAGGAGAGCCCTGCGATAGGCGACCGGATCCTGTCCGGCTGAGTGCGCAAGTTCGTCCAGGAAACTTTCCACTACGAACACGTTATGCGTCTCACCGACGCCGCGCCACCAGTTAAGGGCGACTGGACCGTCTTGTCGCACCCACTCGGAACGCAGCGCAGGAATGGCATAGGGCAGGTCCGCCGCGCCGGCCACCGCATCGTGGTCGAGCTGCCCTTGCGGCCATGGTTTGCGATCGTAGTAGCTGCGCACGGTGGAGCACCGGGTCCGGTGGGTCCACGCCATTGGCAGGCCGTCCTTGCCAAGCGCGGCTGCAATGGTGTCGTAATAGGCGGGCCGGAACCGGTCGTGCTGGATATCCTGCTCGCGTGTCCAGATGATCTTGAGCGGATAGCCGACCTGCTTACCGAAGCGGGCCGCCTGCTGGATGGTGTCCACGGCCAGCCGCCGGCCGAACCCGCCGCCGATCAGATGATTGCGCACGATGACCTTGTCAGGCGGCAGACCGATGATCTCCGCGGCGACGATGCGCGCGATCTCCGGCACCTGAGTACCCACCCAGATGTCACAGCCATCGGGGCGCACGTGGATCGTGGTGTTGATGGGTTCCAGCGCCGCGTGGGCGAGGTACGGCAGATCGTAGGTCGCCTCGATGCGCTGTTTGCCGGCTTCCTGGATCACGTGATCGGGATCGCCACTCAGGCTGCCGTTGATCGGCGTTCCCTGCGCGGACCGGATCAATTCGGCCAGTGTTGCTGACGTGAGAGCGGCGTGTGGACCCTCGTCCCACTCGATCTTCAGCAGGTCGAGCCCTCGTTTGGCTGTCCAGTAGTTCTCTCCGACCACCGCCACGGCATCCTCGATACGAAGGATGTCCACCACGCCAGGCAAGACACGCGAGGCGCGATCATCGAGCGAGCGCAGACGTCCGTCGATCGTGGGACACATTGCGATCGCCGCAACGCGCATTCCTTCCACCATCGCGTCAATGCCGAAGCGGGCGGTGCCGTTAACCTTGGCCGGCGTGTCTACGCGCTTTGCCGGCGTACCGATAAGCTTGAACTGCGACACCGGCTTCAACGTCACCTCGCGTGGCACGGGTTGCCGCCGCGCGGTATTGGCAACCGTGCCATACGTCAGGGTACGACCGGTCCGCTGATGCGTGATGACGCCACGCGCCACGACGCATTCCGCGGCCGGGACTCGCCAGCGCTCGGCAGCCGCTCCAATCAGCATGGTGCGAGCGGCCGCGCCGGCCTGCCGCAGCGGTATAAAGAACGCGCGCACGGAGGTGGATCCGCCGGTGGCCTGTGCTTTCAGCAGGTTCTGTGTATAGGCGTGCTGGTCCGCGGGCGCGAGTGCCACTTCGACCTGGTCCAGGCCCACTTCCAGCTCTTCGGCGATCATCATGGCCTCGCCGGTGGCAATGCCCTGCCCCATCTCGACGCTAGGCACCACGAGCACAATACGGCCGTCGACGCCGACGCGAATAAAGCCGTCGGGAACGAATCCGTCGAATCCCGTTGCCGCGGCATCAAGTGCGCCGACGGCGGCAAGATCCGGCTCGCGCTCGAACGCACGCAACGGCCGCACAAACGCAAACCCAACCAGGAGCGCACCGGCGGTCAAGAAACGTCGGCGCGCGTTGTCTGGCAGTGTGTCTTCGCCGATTGCACCGTAGGTTTGCATCATGCCGCCTTGATAGCCGCGCGAATACGTGAGTACGTGCAGCACCGGCAGAGATTGCCGGACATCGCGGCGTCGATATCCTGGTCGCTCGGATGCGGACTGCGGGCAATCAGCGCTGCGGCCGACATGACCTGCCCCGACTGGCAGTAGCCGCACTGGACCACTTCCAACGAGAGCCAGGCGGTTTGAATTCGCTTCCCAGCTGCGGTCTCGCCGACAGCCTCAATTGTGGTGATCTCACCCTTGACGGCAGAGATTGGGAGTACACAGGAACGCACTGGATTGCCGTCTAGATGCACGGTGCATGCGCCGCATTGGCCGATTCCGCAACCGAACTTTGTGCCCGTCAGCGCCAGCACGTCACGCAAGGCCCAAAGAAGCGGCATGTCCGCGGGCCCGGTGACGTCGACAGTTTTTCCATTTACAACAAGCCGCGTCACGGGCCAAGGCTGGGGGGTATTGGTTTGCATCATGACTGCCAAGACAGGTTGCGCAAAACACGGCGCTTTGATCAAGCGTTCACAGAAACAAGATATAACGATCTACTCCGCCGAGACATTGCATGTTTATGTAACCCGAGGCACGTCCAGGGAAGCACTAATCAAATTTTTTTCTCGCTATCGTACTGGCCGCCATGCATCGCCGTAACAAACCATCTTCAAGACGACGAAAGCGCTTCGCGTCTGCCCTGATTCAACCAGATCCCGACCAGCAATGCAGGCAGGGTCGCACCGACAACGCACGTCAACAGCCATCCGTGCATGGCGAACGCGATACTTGCGAGAGACGACCCCAAGGATGCTCCGATAAAACCCGATGCGATAAAGACCGTGGTGACTCTTCCGCGCGCTTGCGGAGCAAGTCTGTAGATGACCGACTGATGCGTGACCTGCAGACCCATGACACCGATATCAAGAATCACAATTCCGATCAGCAACGCTGCGAGCGAATGCGATCCCGCCAGAATGAAACCCCATGCACCAAGCGTCGCAATCGCAAGGGTCCAGGTCGCGGTGAAGGTGTAACCACGGTCGGCAAACCGCCCGGCGCCGCTGGCAGCCATCGCGCCGGCGGCGCCAGCGAGACCGAACAGGCCTATCTTCGATTCAGAATAGTGATAAGGCGCACCGCTCAGAAGAAAAGTGAGGCTCGTCCAGAGCACGCTGAACGTGCCCAACCCAAGTGCGGAGAACAGCGCACGCTGGCGCAATAGCGGCTCGTCCTTGACGAGCTGCAGGAGCGAGGCGAGGAGCGCACGGTAGCGTATTCCACTGCGCCGCTCCTCCGTGGGTAACTGCATCCATAGCACCGCGAGCAGGCATGACACGACTCCTGCAGCGATCAGGTACATTGCGCGCCAGCTGCCGGCCCATTGCACCACGAATCCTGCGACCGTTCGAGCAAGTAGAATGCCGAGTAGCAAACCAGTCATGACGGTGCCGAGATATTTCCCGCGAACCTTTTCGGGTGCATACGATGCAACCGTCGCCAGCAGAACCATGACCGCACTGGAGCTCACGCCTATGCACAGGCTAGCGACGGCGAACAACAGGAACGTATGGCTCACGCTTGCAAGCAGCAATGACGCCACATTGCAGGCCAGCATCTCGGCAAGCAGGCGCCGCCGGTCTAGGACATCGCTCAACGGAACAATAAATATGACCCCAATCACATATCCAAACTGAATCGACGTCACGAGATACCCTGCCCACGTGAGCGGCACGGCAAACGACGAAGCCAGCAACGCGGTGAGCGGTTGCATGTAGTACAGGTTCGCAGTCAGCGCTGCACAGCAGAAGGCAAACAGTAGGACGCGCATGGGCGTCACCACCTGCGAGCTACTTATTTCATTCGACATAACGATCGACCAGTTTTGCCAAATTACTGTATTGGCAGGCGGTGTCATTGTTACCCGCTCCAGATTGGCATTCGCAACGAATCCTCAACGCAAACCTATCCGGGCAAGCGGCTAAATGTCTTTAATTCCATTTACAAAGCCTTAGTACGATCCGTCATTCTTGCACCCTGGGTCGGGCACGCGATACTGCATATTCATGTATGTCTATCCTTAGGCAGTCGGGCATTGCAGCCCATCTTTTCGCCTCAAGTGGGGAACCATCGCTATGTCATCCTAAGATTGTTGCCGTCGCATAATCTGTCATCTCCGTCGCGGCGAGCTCTCGCTCGGCGCCACGTTGATGGCATCTTTACGCGCGGAGCTGGATCTTTTTCGGCGCCTTGATGCCGCATTTGTTGAAATGAAAGCATGCAAACGATATGGAAGGGCAGTGACATGTTACGTTTGCTAATTCCGGTCGTTCATCACGAAGACGTGCCGAAGGCCGCGCGCTGTGTGGCCTCTCTCTTTGTCAAGCGCTGCGTGGCCGGAGGCGAGCTGGCGGAAGACCTCGAGCGGCACGCATAGTAAGGCCGAATGGCCGCACTCCATTCCCCCGATACCTTGTGCCTGTAGCAGGAGCGCGCGACGCTGCGCGCCTTGAAACGGACCTGTGTAATCCTTGGTGACGCATGCGTCCCCTATCACTGGATTCTCGTATTCGGCGCGGCGACAGAGACGATCGCAGCGCGCGCCGCTACGAATTAGTCGGACCGCATCCAGTAGCGCATCTGATCGCGTGTTATCGAGGTCAGGGGTGTCGCATCGCAGAATTCGCCCAACTTCCGGGCAGGCGCTATGACAGCGCGATCATGAGCAAGCCAGCGGCTTTCTCCTTATGGTTGACTAGCAGAGGAAATCAATGAAGAAGGGTTTCAAAAAACTATTGATGTGCAGTGTGCTAGGCACCGCGATGGTCGCAACACTGAGTACAACCGTCAGTGCGACAGCGGACACCAAGCCGCCAATCAGGATCGGCTATGTCGAAGGTTGGGACGACAGTGTCGCAACGTCGAATGTGGCCGCGCGCATTATAGAGAAGCGCCTGGGCTATCCGGTCCAACTCGTACCTGTAGCAGCAGGAGTCATGTGGCAGGGCGTCGCTCGGGGCGACCTTGATGCGACGCTGTCAGCTTGGCTGCCGGTGACACACGGCGCGTACTGGGACCAGTTCAAAGGGAAGGTGACTGACCTTGGCACGAATTTCCAGAACGCGAAGATTGGTTTGGTCGTGCCGGCCGGCGTGCCCGAGAATAGCGTTGCCGATCTCGAAGCGCACAAAGCGGATTTCAACGACCGCATCGTGGGGATTGATGCAGGTGCGGGCGTGATGAAGAAAACCGACGACGCCATTAAGGCTTATAACCTCAGCCTGACGTTGATGCCGAGCTCGGGCAGCGCGATGACGGCGGAACTTGCTCGGCGGATGAATGGGAGCAAGCCGGTTGTTGTGACTGGCTGGGCGCCGCACTGGATGTTTGCCAAATGGAGACTCAAATTCCTGGACGATCCCAAGAAGGTATTTGGCGGCGCCGAGCACGTTGATAACGTGGTCAACCCGCAGCTCGAGACGAAGGCCGCGCCCGTGGTTGCATTCCTTAAGAAATTCCAGTGGAAACCTGGCGAGATCGATAGCGTGATGCTTGCAACCGAGAATGGCAGCAAGCCTACGGCTGCGGCCGATGCGTGGATCGCGGCGCACGCGGATCGCGTGGATAGCTGGGTTGCTGAGACGAAATGAAAACCGCTCTGCGCGCAACTCCTGCTTTAGTTTGCACGGCAAGTACGAAAAGCCACGGAGGCAACAACGTGCAGGCCGGCGCCTGCACCACAAGGATATGAATTCAATGAATTCCCCAAAGGTCGTGGTCGAAGGTTTATGCAAGGTTTTCGGAGCTAATCCCAAGCTGGCGCTCGATATGCTGGCCAGCGGCTCCACGAAGGACGAAGTGCATGCGAAAACTGGCCACGTGGTCGGCGTTCATAACGTTTCCTTCGACGTCCAGGAAGGCGAGATCTTCGTGTTGATGGGCCTGTCGGGTTCCGGCAAGTCGACGCTGATCCGTCTGATCAACCG
>FSXK01000591.1_pt1 | contig 22773 bp, 18 predicted proteins | sample 1638101 | NCBI WGS metagenome assembly FSXK01 (sample SAMEA3914788, study PRJEB12502) | metagenome | biome: forest; material: soil | place: Canada | collected 2011-07-03 | depth 0.1 m | reverse complement strand
TGCTTGTGTTGCTTGTGTTGCTTGTGTTGCTTGTGTTGCTTGTGTTGCTTGTGTTGCTTGTGTTGCTTGTGTTGCTTGTGTCGCTTGTGTCGCGGAGGGCGCCGGGGTTGCGGGTGTCGTGGGTGTCACACCAGCGGCCGGGGACTCCTGAGCAGGCGCACCTGGCGGCGGCACGGCTTGTCCGGCAGCAAGCGGACGCAGGTCGAAAGGTTGCGCATCGGAGTCGTCGACGTTCATCCGGTCGCCCGCCACCGAGCCGTCAGCGGCGAACTTGCCCACCCAGTTACCGGTGATATGGGTGCCATCATTCGACTCTTCCACTTCGAGCGTGTCGCCGTCGCGGTCACCGGCGATCAGGATGACTTCTCCGGTATCGGTGTACTGATACTCGCCGTGCACGCCCGACGGATCATCCGTTTTCGGTCCGAGCCGCAGCACGATCTGCCGCTTGCCGAGCATGCCTGCATAACGTGGAAACTTCGCAAATTCCGGGCTAGGTTTGAGCGGCAACTGGATCGCCGGCGGCGCAGCCAGTTCCTTGACCGCATCGCTTTCGGCCCAGGCCTGTCCGGAAGCCATCAGGCCGCCGGTTGCCAACGCGGCCACCAGAAGCACGGAAGCTGTGCGCCTTGCCGTGTCTCTGATAGTGCCTGTCATGGCACTGTTTATGGCACCCTTCGGGGCGTCTTTGATCACGTTCTTCATGGCACCTTTCATAGCACCCTTCAAGGCGTCTTTCATGGCGTTGTTTGGGGCGTCCTTCATGGCACCGCTCGCAGCACCCTTTAGGGCGTCCTTCATCACGTACCTCATGGCGCCCTGCGCGGCACCCTTCAAGGCGTCCTTCATGGTGTTATTTGAGGCGTCCTTCATCACGTCCCTCATGGCACCCTTCATCCAACCGCGCCAGCGCGTGGCGCCCTTGATCGCTTTCGATTCCAGCATCCGTTTCTTCCTGATTGCACGAGGCCGGGCAACATGGCGCCCGGCGTCAGATCCGCTCGAAAATTGCCGCGATGCCCTGACCACCGCCAATGCACATCGTCACGAGCGCGTAACGCCCGCCAATGCGCTGCAACTCGTAGAGCGCCTTCACGGTGATCAACGCGCCCGTCGCGCCAATCGGATGGCCGAGCGAAATGCCCGAGCCGTTCGGATTGACCTTCGCGGGATCGAGCCCAAGTTCCTTGCTCACCGCGCACGCCTGTGCCGCAAACGCTTCGTTGGCTTCGATGACATCGAGGTCAGCCACGCTCAAGCCGGCGCGCTCCAGCGCCTTGCGCGTGGCCGGCACCGGGCCGATGCCCATATACGCCGGATCGACACCGGCATGCGCGTAAGCCACCAGTCGCGCCAGCGGCTTCGCGCCGCGCTGCTCCGCGACGCTGCGCTCCATCAGCACGACCGCCGCAGCCGCGTCGTTGATTCCCGACGCATTGCCTGCCGTCACCGTGCCGTTTTCTTTCGCGAACACGGGTTTGAGCCTGGAGAAGTCTTCTGCCGTCGGGTTCATCCGTACGTGCTCATCCTGCTCGAACACGACGTCACCCTTCTTCGAGGCCAACGTGATCGGCAGAATCTGTTCCTTGAAGTAACCGTTGGTGATCGCATGCGAGGCGCGGCGATGCGATTCGAGCGCAAGGGCATCCTGCGCGTCGCGGGAGATGTCGTATTTTTTCGCGACGTTCTCGGCGGTCACGCCCATATGAATGCCCTGGAACGGATCGTTCAGCGCACCTAGCATCATGTCGACGAGACGCGCTTCGCCCATGCGCTGGCCGAAGCGCGCAGCGGGCATGATGTAGGGTGCGCGGCTCATGTTCTCCGCGCCGCCACCCACGGCGATATCCGCATCACCGAGCAGGATGCTTTGGGCGGCGGATACGATTGCCTGCAGACCCGAGCCGCACAGCCGGTTCACCGTCAACGCGGGTGCGTGCTGCGCGACGCCGCCGTTGAGCGCCGCGACGCGCGCCAGATACATATCTTTGGGTTCGGTGTGGACCACATTGCCGAACACCACATGACCGACTTCATCACCCGCCACTTGCGCGCGTGACAGCACTTCGCGCACCACGCGAGCGCCAAGCTCGGTCGGCGAGAAGTCCTTCAGGCTGCCGCCGAAATCGCCGATTGCCGTACGCACACCGCTGACCACTACGACTTCCCGTTGCATTGTCTGCTCCTCTCACGCTCTGATTGTGATCTCGATAACGCTGCCCGGTCGAGCCTGCTAGCGGCTCGCGGGCCATCTGAAAGCGGGCCGCGATTCCGGAGGTTCAGGACCATCAAGACGCCCAGAATATCTTGTCCCGCACACCGACCCGCTGTGCCGCATGCGCGCAGTCACATGACCGCCGCGCCCAAGCGCGTTCGCGCTATAACGCCGTCAGCCAGCCAGCACTTTCACAACGGCGGCGCGGTCGGGAATCGGCGCGACGGCGCCGAATCCCTGCGTGGATAGTGCCGCCGCCACATTGGCATAACGCGCCGCGACGAACGGGTCGTCGCCCGCCACGATACGCGCGATAAACGCCCCGCCGAAGCAATCGCCAGCGCCGGTTGCGTCCACCGCATTCACGACATGCGCGGGCACCAGGTGGCGCTCATCCTGCGTCGCCACATAGGCGCCCTGCTTGCCGAGCTTGAGCGCAACGATGCGCGGCCCGAGCGCCAGCAGAAAATCGACGATCTCGTCGCGGCCCGTCAGGCCTGTCAGCGTCGTGACATCGTCCCAGCTCGGCAGGCAGATATCGGTCTGACGGATGGCCTCGAGCATCACAGCCCGGGCGCGCCCGAGCGGCCACAGCTTGAGCCGCAGATTGGTGTCGAAACTGACCTGCACGCCGTGCGCGCGGGCGTGGGCGATTGCGGCGAGCGCCGAATCGCAGGCGCTCACGCTGATCGCGAGGCTGATGCCGGACAGATGCAGCACGCGGGCTGCCATGATCGCGTCGAGCGGGAGATCGGTTGGCGCATAGCGGCTCGCGGCAGAACCCGCGCGCAGATAATCGAACTGATGCCCTTCAGGGCCGTGCGACACGAAATACACGCCGGTCGGCGCCTGCCGGTCAACCTTGACATAGGCGGTCTCCACCAGCTCGCACTCCCACAGGTCGAGCAGCAAGCGCCCAAACTGGTCGCTGCCCACGGCCGACACAAAGCCGGTCGATGCCCCCTGGCGCGCTGCGGCAACACAAAAATTCGAAGTGTCGCCGCCGAACCCCTGCAGATAACTCGGCTGGTCTTTGGCCGACTGGTTAAATTCGACCATGGCCTCGCCCAGCGCGAGGATGGCTGGAGTAGTTGCCTCGGCGACCGGCAGTGTCATTGTTTATACCTCGCCCCATAGATCGTGACCGTCGGCGCCGGTAATCTTCACCGAGACGAAATCGCCGACCTTATAACGCTTCGACGCCTTGGTGGCTGGCGCGATATACACGACGCCGTCGATCTCCGGCGCGTCAGCGGCCGTGCGGCCGATGCCGCCATCAACGTTGATCTCATCGACCAGCACCTTCAGCGTCTTGCCAACCTTGCGTGCAATACGTTTGGCCGAGACTTCTTCGGCCACTTCCATGAAACGTGCGCGACGTTCTTCGCGCACTTCGTCAGGCAATGCGCCGTCCAGTTCGTTGGCGCTCGCGCCTTCGACCGGCGAATACGCAAAACAGCCGACGCGGTCCAGTTCAGCCTCGCGGATAAAGTCGAGCAGCGTCTGAAACTGTTCTTCCGTCTCACCGGGGAAACCGGCGATAAAGGTGCTGCGAATCGTCAGATCCGGACACATCTCGCGCCACGCGCGCACACGCTCCAGCACCTTTTCGGCGTTGGCCGGACGCTTCATGCGCTTGAGGACTTCGGGGTGAGCGTGCTGGAATGGCACGTCGAGATACGGCAGCACGTGGCCCTTGAATGGACCCTGCGCCATCATCGGAATTACTTCGTCGACGCTCGGATACGGATACACGTAATGCAAACGCACCCACGCGCCGTACTGCGCGGCCAGTTCGCCGAGCGCGCCGACGAGGTCGGTCATGCGCGTCTTGATGGGCTTGCCGTTCCAGAAGCCAGTGCGATACTTGACGTCAACACCGTAGGCACTGGTGTCCTGCGAAATCACCAGCAGTTCCTTCACGCCAGACTTGAAGAGGTTTTCCGCTTCGAGCATCACTTCTGCAACCGGACGCGAGACGAGATCACCACGCATGGACGGGATGATGCAGAACGTGCAACGATGGTTGCAACCTTCAGAAATCTTCAGATAAGCGTAGTGGCGCGGCGTGAGCTTCACGCCTGCAGCGGGCACCAGATCGACAAACGGATCGTGCGGCTTCGGCAGATGATTGTGAACCGCCTGCATCACTTCGCCCAACGCATGCGGGCCGGTCACGGCCAGCACTTTCGGATGCACTTCTTCGATCAGGCCCGAGCCGCTGGCGCTTTTCTTCGCGCCAAGACACCCGGTGACGATCACCTTGCCGTTTTCGGTCAGCGCTTCGCCGATAGCGTCGAGGCTTTCCTGCACCGCTTCGTCGATAAAGCCGCAGGTATTGACCACCACAAGGTCCGCACCGGCGTAGGTGCCGGAGATTTCATAACCTTCGGCACGCAGTTGCGTGATGATCTGCTCGGAGTCGACGAGTGCCTTGGGGCACCCGAGGGAAACGAACCCGACCTTCGGTGCGAGCGGCAAAGGAGCCGAAGGCGTCGGCGCGGTGGGGGAAGTGGTTTGCGACATAAGGATAAAGATCCGGCGAAGAATAGCGATGACAGTGGCGACGATAGGACAGGCAGGTGCGCTTGAGCGCGGCAACCGGCCGTAAAAGCCGCTGCACGGCGTACTGGGGCGGCATCGATACGCGCCCCGTGCACGCAACCCGTCATTGTACCGCGCCGCGTGCCGATCTCGCCCGCCCACCCCGCCAGCCTGCCGCCGTGCCACAGCTCACGGCGACGTCCCCCGAATTACCCCTGCTGGATCAATCCACTGCCACCTCGCCTGCTGCCTCTGAGGCAGGTCGGCGGCTCAATGCAATCCCGCGCCTTGATGAGCCCGCCGTCTCACGATGTCACGGCCTTACTTCTTTTCCGGCTCCGGATTCGTCTCCGGATTCGCCGGTGTGAAAGGGAACGTGCTGAACATATTCTTCGCCTGGTTCTGCATCTGCTCCTGCATCTGCACGAACATGTTTTTCGACTGCTCGATGTAGCTCGTCATCATGCCCTGCATCATCGGCGCCTGCATGTTCATGAACTGCGACCACACCTCGGGATTCATGGCCTTGCCTTCATACAGGTTCTTCGACTGGTCGGCGAGCTTGGCCTGGATGTCGATGAACGCCTGAATGTTCTTCTCCAGATACGTGCCCATCATCCCCTGCATCGCGTGTCCGTAGAAACGGATGATCTGCGAGAGCATTGACGAGGAGAACATCGGCAGGCCGCCGCTTTCCTCTTCCAGAATGATCTGCAACAGAATGGCGCGCGTCAGATCCTCGTTGCTTTTCGCATCGATAACCTTGAAATCTTCCTGATCCAGTACGAGCTGTTTGACATCGGTCAGCGTGATGTACGTGCTGGTCTCGGTGTCATAGAGCCGACGGTTCGGATATTTCTTGATGAGTCGTTCGGCAGTTTTCTTTGTAGTAGTAGTGGTCATTTAACGCCTTTGAGCGCCATTGAAGCGCAGAAACGGCGTCCTGTCGCACGCGCAATCGGGCCTTCGATTGCACGGGCGAGACGCCGCCGGAAACACCTGAACCATGCAGTGCCCCGTTTTCAGCGGGGCGCTACACGGATCAGCCCATATGCAGACCGCCGTTCAACGAGAAATCGGCTCCCGTGGAGAAGCCCGATTCGTCCGACGCGAGCCACGCTACGATCGAGCCGATTTCATCCGGATGGCCGAGGCGGCGCACCGGAATCGTCGCGACGATCTTTTCCAGCACATCAGGGCGAATCGACTTGACCATATCGGTGCCGATGTAGCCCGGCGAAATCGTGTTGACCGTCACGCCCTTGGTTGCCACTTCCTGGGCCAGCGACATCGAAAAGCCGTGAATACCGGCCTTGGCGGTCGAATAGTTGGTTTGCCCGAACTGGCCCTTCTGACCGTTCACCGACGAGATGTTGATGACGCGGCCCCAGCCTCGCTCGACCATGCCATCGATCACCTGCTTGGTGACGTTGAACAGGCTCGTCAGATTGGTGTCGATCACCGCCGTCCAGTCTTCGTGGGTCATCTTGCGGAACACGACGTCGCGCGTGATACCGGCATTGTTCACCAGCACGTCGACCTCACCGACTTCGGCTTTCACCTTTTCGAACGCGGCCCTGGTCGAATCCCAGTCGCCGACGTTGCCTTCCGAGGCAACGAAGTCGAAACCAAGGGCCTTTTGCTCTTCGAGCCACTTGACGCGGCGCGGGGAGTTCGGGCCACAGCCGGCGACGACCTTGAAGCCTTCCTTGTGAAGTCGCTGGCAGATGCTCGTACCGATTCCGCCCATCCCGCCCGTTACATACGCAATTCGCTGTGCCATAAACCACACTCCATTATCGTTATTCCGAGGCGCCGACCGGACACCTCTATCCTCGCCTTTACTGCTTCATCTCCGCTGCCGCCGGGCGACCGGCCGGCGAGGCACCACACGCCACTTACCACTTGCCGCGCTGCGTTCCCGCATCAAGGAGAACACAGCGCGCGGCAAGACTTCTATCAGGCACGTTCGACCGCGAGTGCCACGCCCATGCCGCCGCCGATACACAGCGAGGCCAGACCCTTCTTTGCGTCGCGCTTCTGCATTTCGTACAGCAACGTGACGAGAATCCGGGCACCGGACGCGCCGATCGGATGGCCGATCGCAATCGCGCCGCCGTTCACGTTGACCTTCGAGGTGTCCCAGCCCATTTGCTGATGCACAGCCAGCGCCTGAGCGGCGAAGGCCTCGTTGATCTCCATCAGGTCGAGGTCGGCGGGTGTCCAGCCGGCGCGTTCCAGGCAGCGGCGCGAAGCCGGCACCGGGCCCATGCCCATCACCTTCGGATCGACGCCGGCGTTGGCGTAAGCCTTGATGCGCGCGAGCGGCGTGAGGCCCAGCGCTTCGGCCTTCTTCGCCGACATCACCACAAACGCGGCAGCACCGTCGTTCAGGCCCGACGCATTGGCGGCCGTCACCGTGCCTTCCTTCGAGAAGGCCGGCTTCAGGCCTGCCAGCGACTCGGCCGTCACACCATGACGCACGAATTCGTCAGTGGCGAAGCGCAGCGGCTCGCCCTTGCGTTGCGGAATTTCGACCGGCACGATTTCGTCGTTAAAACGGCCCGACTTCTGCGCGGCCTCCGCCTTGTTCTGCGACAGTGCAGCGAACGCGTCCTGCTGCTCGCGCGTGATGCCGTATTCCTTCGCGACGTTTTCTGCTGTCACGCCCATGTGATACTGGTTGTACACGTCCCACAGGCCATCCACGATCATGCTGTCGACCAGCTTGGCGTCGCCCATGCGGAAGCCGTCGCGCGAGCCCGGCAGCACATGGGGCGCTGCGCTCATGTTTTCCTGACCGCCTGCCACGACGATATCCGCGTCACCCGCAATGATCGAGTTGGCCGCCAGCATCACGGCTTTCAGACCCGAGCCGCAGACCTTGTTGATCGTCATGCCGGGCACCGCCATGGGCAGACCCGCCTTGATCAGCGCCTGACGCGCCGGGTTCTGGCCGGAGCCTGCCGTCAACACCTGCCCCATGATGACTTCGCTGACCTGATCGGGTTTTACGCCGGCGCGTTCAAGCGCGGCACGAATCACGATGGCGCCGAGATCGGGTGCGGCGGTTTTCGCCAGCGACCCACCAAATTTGCCCACTGCCGTACGCGCGGCCGATACGATCACTACATCAGTCATTTCAATTTCCTCCGGACTTCGCGGCCAGTCGCTCCGCCAACTCTCAAGTTAAACATCTAATCACGTGCTCAGTGTCGCGACACCTGATACTTCCACTATTCGCGCTGCAAGACATAGCGACCGGGCGCGGCCTCGATCACCGGGTAGTCTGCAGAGCCGGCCTGAGCGCGCGGCTTGACCTTCTTGCCACCATACTGATCCAGCCAGCGGGTCCATTCGGGCCACCAGCTGCCGGGCACTTCGGCTGCCTCGCCAAGCCAGTCATCCGGACTTTCCGGCAACTGCGCGCCCTCGCCCTGAAGTACCCAATAGTTGCGCTTGTTCTTGGCCGGCGGATTGATCACGCCTGCAATATGCCCCGACGCACCGAGCACGAATTCGATCGGGCCGCTTAGCAACGGCACCGATGCATACGCTGTCTGCCACGGCACGATATGGTCTTCACGCGAACCGTAGATGAAGGTCGGCACGTCGATCAGCGACAGATCCACCGTTTCACCGCACACGGTCAGCGCGTTGGGTTCACGCAGGCGGTTCTCCAGATAGGTATTGCGCAGATACCACACGTACATGGGACCCGGCAGACTGGTCGAATCGCTGTTCCAGTACAGCAGGTCGAATGGCGTCGGCGTGCGACCCTTTAGATAATTATCGACGACATAGTTCCACACCAGATCGTTCGGGCGCAGGAACGAGAACGCGTTGGCAAATTCGACGCCGCGCATGAGCCCTGCCGGCGTGCCGCTCTTGCCGCCGATGGTCTGCTCGCGCATTTGCACATGTGCCTCGTCCACGAACACGTCGAGCACGCCGGTGTCCGAGAAATCGAGCATGGCAGTGAGCAGCGTCATGGAGGCGGCCGGGTGTTCGCCACGCGCCGCCGCAACGGCTAGCGCAGTGGCGAGCATGGTGCCGCCCACGCAAAAGCCCAACGTGTTGATCTGCTCGCGGCCGCTGATCTTTCGCACGGTGTCGATCGCGGTCAGGACGCCTTCATCGATGTAGTTGTCCCACGTCTTGTGGGCCATCGATGCATCGGCATTGCGCCACGAAACCAGGAACACCTGGTGACCAGACTCGAGGCCGTGCGCGACCAGCGAGTTCTCCGGCTGCAGATCGAGGATGTAGTACTTGTTGATGCAGGGCGGCACGATCAGCAATGGCCGCTCGCGCACGGTGGCCGTGCGCGGCTTGTACTGGATCAACTGGATCAGATCGTTTTCGAACACGACCGAGCCTTCGGTCGTAGCGAGATTCTTGCCGACCACGAAACCCGACTCGTCCGTCTGCGAAATCTTGCCGCGCTGCAGATCGCTCAACAGGTTGGTCACGCCCTGCCGCAGACTCTCGCCGCGGCTTTCGAGCAACGTCTTTTGCGCCTCGGGATTGAGCGCGAAGAAGTTGCTCGGCGATGCCGCCGCCGTCCATTGCTGAACGGCAAAACGAATCCGCTCGCGAATCTTGGGGTCGGTGTCGAGCGCGTCGACCAGTTCCTGCAAATAACGCGCGTTCAGCAGATACCAGGCGGCGGTAAATGCATAGCCTGGCGCAGAACTCCAGGCCTCCGCACTGAAACGGCGGTCCTTGAGTTCGGGCAGCTTCGGCGAAGTATCCGCGGCCTGCTGGATCAGCGCGAGCGCTTCGCGCGAATAGTCGCTCTGCAGTTTCTGCAAGCGCTCAGACGGGATCGCCGCCGACGGCAGCTTGAAGCCGGCGAACGGCGACATGGCTGCGGCGGCGTTGGCGAAGTCGGGCATCTGCGGCATCTGTGGCATGGCGAACGGCGCGCCAGTGCCGCCGCCAGCGCCCGGCACGCCGAGCGAACGCCACGCATTGATCCAGGCGTCGAATAACTGCTGCGCTCCGGCGGGGCCGGTTTGCTGCTGGGGACGCTCCGTCGAGGAGTCCGTGCTTGAGGAAGTGGAGGAATGTTGTGATGCTGCCATACCTGCTTTTGACCGGTGAGTCCTTGCGGACGGTTGAGAGGCAGGCTTCTGACGGACGTGGGCGATTGCTCGCGACCTCGTCACGCCCGGCCCATGGGGTGAGGAACATTCTTGCTCCCCATCGCAGGGCATGTCAATGCTTGTTCCCGATTTTGCCGCAGTGCGATATTTTTTTAATTATCGTTTTCCCCATGTATTTCGCCGCTTTATTGCAGGGGCACTGAACAGAATCAGCAAAATGTAAAAGGCCCATAATTACAGAGGGTTTTTTCGTATTTAAGGCTTCTAGCTGCGCCGATTTTCGAAGCGGCGATGCACCTGTGCGGGATATTTTGGCGCCGCAACAAAAATACCCGCCCTGCCCCCGAACAAACCCTGACATCGCCCGTGCGACAAGGCCGTCGCACGGGCGATGCGCGGTGTCTGACAAATTCGGACCCGTTTAATCGGCCAGCCAGATCATTGCGGCCATGCGCCCGGTGACGCGATCACGCCGATATGAATAAAAGCGCTCGCGTTCACTGACTGTGCATGCATCGCCGCCACTAATCTGCGATACGCCAATGCGCTGCAAACGCAGACGCGCAAGTGCCGGCAGATTGGCGAGATATTTACCCGGGGCATCGGCGCGCGGGATAAATGCATCGGCGGTGGCTTGCCGTTGTGCGACGTCAACACCGTCAACGCAATTCATGAAGGCGTCACGCACGTCTGGCCCGACCTCGAACGCGTCCGGCCCGATCGACGGTCCGAGGTACGCATGGAGCGAGTCCGTCGACGCACCCGCCAGTTCCGCGACGCGTTGTGCCGTCTTCTCGATCACGCCGGCCGCGAGGCCGCGCCATCCCGCGTGCGCCGCCCCCACTGCGCGACCGGCGGCGTCGCACAGGAGCACCGGCATGCAATCCGCAATCATCACCACGCAGATCGTGCCGGGCTCGCTCGTCACGCTGGCGTCGGCTTCCACGATTGGAGCGCCTTCGCGCGCCCTGGCAAGTACTGCGCTTGCGTCGACTACGTCTGCGCCGTGAACCTGCTTGAGCCAGGCCGCATTCGAGATGCCCGTAAAGGCCATCAACCGCTCACGGTTCTGCGTCACGCTGGCAGGATCGTCACCAGAAAGAAAGCCGAGGCTCAGACCGCCCAGCTCATCCACGCCCGCCTGCCAGCGGCCAAATGGCGGCAGGCTCACGCCGCCGTTGCGTGTCGTGACGAGCGCACGCACGCGCGGCGAGGTGCGCCACGCAGGTTGCAACACGTCGCCGGGGGTCAGCTCAGGCAGGCTCATGCGCGCTCGTCCTGGTCGGGAGCGTCCTCTTCTGAGTCGTCCTCTTCTGAGTCGTCCTCTTCTGAGTCGTCCTCGTCTGAGTCGTGTTCTTCAGCGCCATCGTCGTCCTGATCGTCGTCTTCGGCATCGAGCGCGTCGTCATCCTCGAGTTCGTAGCCTTCCGCTTCCTCGTCTTCGTAATAGGTCTCGTCAAACTCGCCCGCCTCATCGCGACCGAGACCGAGCGCCGCCGAGAGCACAGCCATATCCTCCGGCACTTCAGCACGCCATTGCATCTCGCGGCCCGTTTGCGGATGAATCAGGCCGAGACGCCACGCATGCAACGCCTGGCGCGCGAAACCATCCGGCAGCGGCGTGACCGAGCGCTTGCCACGAGCGCGGCCGTACACCGGGTCCCCCAGCAGAGGATGGCCAATATGGGCGCAATGCACGCGAATCTGATGGGTGCGCCCGGTCTCCAGGTCGCAATGAATTGCCGAGACCGGCTGGCGCTGCCAGATCGCCGAGTCGACGCGGCGAAAATGCGTGCGCGCGGGCTTACCCGAGGCGCTCTTGACCACGGCCATGCGGGTCCGCTCGCGCGGATCGCGACCAATCGGTGCGTCGATGGTGCCCTCATCTGGCATGTTGCCCCATACCAGCGCGAGATACCGGCGCTTGACGGTACGTGCCTGCAATTGCCGTACGAGATCTGTCTGCGCTTCGAGCGTGCGCGCCACCACCATGAGCCCGGAAGTCTCCTTGTCGAGCCGGTGGACAATACCTGCACGCGGCAATCCAGCCGCCGCTTCGCCGTAGCGATGCAGCAGGCCGTTGAGCATCGTCCCGCTCCAGTTGCCGGCCGCCGGATGCACCACCATGCCGGCCGGCTTGTTGATCACCACCAGCGTGTCGTCCTCATAGACGATCTCGAGCGGTACGGGTTCGGGTGTGAACGCGAGTTGCTCGGGCAGCAGATCGGGCACGAGTTCGATCGTCGCGCCAAGCGGCACAGGCTGGCGGATCTTGCCCGGCGTGCCATCCACCCGTACCCGCTCGGCTTCGATCCAGCCTTGCAGCCGGTTGCGCGAGAACTCTGGAAAGACCTTGGCGAGCACCTTGTCGAGCCGCTCGCCGGCCAGATCGTCGGGCACGCTGACGATCCGGGGCGAATTGTCCACGGCCTTGCTGGCAACCGTCGGCACGCTGCCCGGCAGTTCCTGAGGCGCAAGCGCCTCGCCGTCGAGATCGTCATCTAACGAATCACTACCCAACGCGTCGGCGGGGTCATCGCTTGGGCTATAATCTTTGTTGCTATTCCGGGTACCAGTTGAGGAAACCGGATTATTTGAACGGGTCATTGAGTCTGGGTCACCTGGACGTAAAGCTAGACTGGAAAATGCGAGCCTTGAACACCATTACCAAAGCGGCCCTTAAAGCGGCGGCCCTTAAGACTGCAGCTCTTAAGATGGCAGCCCTGCAGTCCACGGCGCGAAAGACGGCCGGGAAAGTAGCAAGATATTTCGCCTGTGTGGCGGCCATCGCCATCGTGGCGGCCTGCCACGGCCTGCCGGAAAAGACCGATGAAACGGCAACCTGGGCGAACAACAAATTATATACGGAGGCGCAGGATTCCCTGTCCGCTGGCGACTGGGGCAAGTGCGCGAAATATTTCGAAATGCTTGAGGGCCGTGACCCGTTCGGCCACTTTGCCCAGCAAGCCCAGATCAACGTTGCTTACTGTAACTGGAAAGACAGCGAGAACGACGCGGCCAACCAGGCTATCGACCGCTTCATCCAGTTGCATCCGGATCACCCGGACATCGCCTACGCGTACTACCTGAAGGGCATGATCAACTTCAACGACGACCTCGGACTGTTCGGCCGCTTCTCCGGCCAGGACATGAGCGAACGTGATCCGAAGTCGCTGCGCGAAGCCTATGACGCGTTCAAGGTGGTGGTCGACAAATATCCGAACAGCAAGTACGCACCGGATGCCGCGCAGCGTATGCGCTACATCGTGAACGCACTGGCGTCGCACGAAGTCCATGCAGCGGATTACTACTACCGCCGTGGCGCCTACGTGGCCGCCATCAACCGTGCGCAACTCGCCATCAAGGATTACCGGAATGCACCGGCAATCGAAGACGCACTGCACATCATGATGCTGTCGTATGAGAAGCTGAATCAACCGCAACTGGCCGACGACACGAAGCGCGTGCTCGCAGGCACCTTCCCGGACAGCCCGTATATCACGGGTCATGCGCGTCCGGGGCAGGAAAAATCGTGGTGGCAGTTCTAAGCCTGACTACGTCGGAATGACGCGCTGCCTGACTCATTGCAGCGCTCGAAAACAAAAACGCCACGACTGCAAAGTCGTGGCGTTTTTTGTTGGCTGGCCGGACTGTCGCGAAGCACTGGACACGGGACCATGGCAAAGTAAATGCCCTGGCGGCGAATCGCCAGTCGTGCCGTGCAGACTGGCCGAGGCGTTTAGCACAGCGTGTCCGTCCTCTACTGGCTACGTCACGCGCCTTGGGGCCAGGGGTGATTGAGTTCAGTCGCGCTCGAACAGCGCGATCGATTCCACGTGCGATGTATGCGGGAACATATTGACGACGCCCGCGCCTTTCAGACGGTAGCCTGCTTCGCGCACCAGCACACCCGCATCACGCGCGAGCGTCGCCGGGTTGCAAGAGACGTAGACGATGCGTTTGGGCAGCGGGCCATTGCCGCTTTGTGCGATCTCAGCCAGCGCCTTCGAGACCGCAAAGGCACCTTCGCGCGGCGGATCGACGAGGAATTTGTCGAAGTGGCCAAGCGCGCGCATATCGTCAGCGGTCACTTCGAACAGATTGCGACAGGCGAATGACGTATGCCCGGCAACACCATTTTCTTCGGCGTTGGCAAGCGCGCGGGTGGTCAACACCTCGCTGCCTTCGATGCCCACCACTTCCTTCGAAATCCGCGCGAGCGGCAGCGTGAAATTGCCAATCCCGCAAAAGAGGTCGAGCACGCGCTCCGTACGCGACGGCGCCAGCAGTCGCAGCGCCCGGCCCACCAATACGCGGTTGATCTGGTGGTTCACCTGGGTGAAATCGGTCGGCTTGAACGGCATGCGGATATCGTATTCCGGCAGCGTGTAGTCGAGGCGTGCATCGAGCGGATAGAACGGCGTGACCGTTTCCGGCCCCTTCGGCTGCAACCAGAACTGCACGTTGTGCTGGTCCGCGAAATCGCGCAGCAGTTGTTCGTCGGCGGCGTTGATCGGCTCCAGGATGCGCAGCACCAGCGCAGTCACCGAAGCCCCCACTGCGAGTTCAATCTGCGGCAGGCGCTCGCAAATCGACAGGCTTTCAACCAGCCGGCGCAGCGGCACCAGCATTGCCGAGACATGCGGCGGCAGCACTTCACAGCTCGTCATGTCGGCGATGGAACTGCTTTTGCGCTCGTGGAAACCGACCAGCACGCCGCCCTTTTCCGCGACGAGCCGTACGGTCAGTCGCGCCCGGTAGCGATAACCCCAGGAGGGGCCATGAATCGGACGAAACACCGTTTCGGGACGCAGCTTCGCCAGATGCGCGAGGTTGTCTTCCAGCACACGCTGCTTGACCGCAATCTGCGCCCGCACGTCCAGATGCTGCATCGAACAGCCGCCGCACGTCCCAAAGAACTGACACTGCGGCCTGGTGCGCATCACGCTTTCGCGCAACACATCGACCACTTCGGCCTGCTCGAAACTCGCCTTTCTGCGATAGCTCGCATAGGTGACGCGTTCGCCCGGCAGCGCGCCCTCGACGAAAATCACTTTGCCCGGCGTGCCGTCCTCGTTGACGGTACGACCCACGCCGCGCGCTTCCATATCGAGCGATTCGATCTCCAGAGCCGGCGCAACAACCGGCGCAGCTGCAGCGCGCGCTTCACCGGATGCTTTTTTCTTGCCTCGGGACGAGCGTTTCGACGTGCGATTGGATGAGCGATTCCGGGCACGGTCCGTGGCACGATTTGGGGCGCGATCTTGAGCGCGATCTGGGTCGATCTGAGACACCTGCGGCTTCCTGACAGACTATAGGGCGAAGGCGAGATTGTAGACGAAGCGCATCCGGCGGCGGCGATTTGGACAAGCGTGGCGCTGTCGCGCCACCAGGGATCACCGATCGAACGCGGCCAGATACTCAGCCCAGTGCGCGGCCGGTTCCTGCGCGAGCGAATTTTTGACGAGCGCGATTTCGTCCGCGTATTCCTCCGCCGAGAAGCCGCCACGCATCAACTGGAAGCGGCAATACAGCAGGTAGGTATTAACGACGTCCGTCTCGCAATAATTGCGGATTTCTTCGATGCGCCCTTCCCGGAACGCGTTCCACACCTGACCGCCATCCATGCCGAGCTTGCCTGGAAAGCCGCACAGCTTCGCGAGCGCATCCAGCGGCGCGTTGGCGCGGGTCTGATACATGGCGAGCACATCCATCAGGTCGGTGTGGCGCGCATGGTAGCGGCTGATGTAGTTATTCCACTTGAACTCGCGGTCGTCCTCGCCCAGGTCCCAGAACCGGCTGGCCGGAATCCCGTTGACCAGCGCCCGGTAGTTCAGCACCGGCAAATCGAAGCCGCCGCCGTTCCACGACACCAGTTGCGGCGTGTACTTCTCGATTACCCGATAGAACGACTGCACGAGGGCGGCTTCACCGTCCTCCAGTGTGCCGAGCGAGCGCACGCGAAACCCGGTGTTGTCGCGAAACACGCACGAAATCGCGGCAATCCGCTGCAGGTGATGCGGCAGAAAATCGCTCCCCGTCTTTTCGCGACGCGCGGCGAACGCATGCTCGGCCACTTCGGCGTCGCTTAGCGTGGCAGGGAGATCTTCGAGGCGGCGAATACCGGCGACATCGGGAATCGTCTCGATGTCGAAAACAAGAATCGGTGTCATTGAGTTATAAAACGGCGTCCTTGCGTACACCGTTGGATGCAAAGAAGCGCTTCAGGCGTACCAGCGCTTCCTGCTGGATCTGGCGCACACGCTCGCGCGTGAGGCCCATTTCATCGGCCAGCTCTTCGAGCGTGGCCGGCTCGATGTGATTGAGGCCAAAACGGCGCTCGATCACGTGACGATGCTTGTCCGACAGGCGTGCGAGCCAGGCGCGCGTCAACGTTTCAAGTTCGCGATGCTGCACTTCGGCGTCGGGCGACTGGCTTTGGTCGTCCGACAGCAGATCAAGCAGGCTGCTGGCCGGATCCAGATCGAGCGGCGCATCGAGCGATGCTGTGTGCTCGTTCAGCGCCAGGATGTCGGTGACTTCGTCGGTGGTTTTGCCGGTCAGATAGGCAATGTCGTCAATGCTGGCGTCGCGGCGGTCGGCCGCTTCGCCTGAATTCATTGAATTTTTTTCCAGATGGCGCTTCGCGCGCAGCACCTGGTTCAACTCGCGAATCACGTGCACCGGCAAACGCACGGTGCGCGCCTGGTTCATGATGGCGCGCTCGATGCTCTGGCGAATCCACCACGTCGCGTACGTGGAGAAACGAAAACCGCGGGTCGGATCGAACTTTTCGATGGCGTGCATCAGGCCGAGGTTGCCCTCTTCGATCAGGTCGAGCAACGGCACGCCGCGATTCAGATACCCTTTCGCGATACTGACGACGAGCCGCAGATTGCGCTCGATCATCACCTGACGCGCCTCGAATTCGCCAGCCTTGGCGAGCCGCGAGTAGCGCTGCTCTTCCTCGACGGTCAAAAGCGGCTTGACGCTGATCCGGTTCAGGTAGTGCTGGATCGTGTCAGCTGTCAGTTCTGCCTGCAGCAAGGCGCGAAAATCGTCCGCGTCGGGCGCGCTATCGTTTGCGCTCTCGCGCGCATCGCCGGACTCGTCTGCACCGTTTTGACGCTCGTCGGGATCGCGTGCGTTATCCTGGTCCTCGACGTTATCGTCCTCGACCTCCGAAGCACCGCCGTCCTCCACCGTGACATGCGTGGCGCGGCTGATGTTTTCAGACTCGGCTTGCGGCGGGCGGCGCTTCGATTTCGGCATGGTCGTATCGCTTATTGCGGCGGCAAATACTTCAGTGGGTCGACAGGTTTGCCCTGCCGGCGAACTTCGAAATGCAACATCACACGGTCCGAATCGCTATTGCCCATTTCGGCGATCTTCTGCCCCTTGGTCACCGCGTCCCCCTCTTTTACCATCAAAGCGCGGTTGTGTGCATACGCCGTCAGAAAAGTTGCATCGTGCTTGATGATAATGAGATTACCGTAACCGCGCAGCCCATTTCCAGCGTAAACCACACGGCCATCGGCAGCGGCCTTTACCGGATCGCCGGCAGCCCCGCCAATATTGAGGCCCTTGTTGCTCGAATCGTCGAAAGTGCCAAGAATCGGGCCGCGCACGGGCCATGCAAGCGCGACGTTGCCGCCCGCGGCAGCGCCGCTATCGCTCGCGGCGGATTGCGGCGGGATTGTGGTGGCGTTGGACGCCGAACCATACACCGGCGGCGCTGCAGCGAGCCCCCCAGCGACACCACCGGCCACGCCCGCAGCCGGTGCAGCCGGGCTCGCCAGCGGTGCAGTCTGTACGCCACCGCCGATGATCGGCGAAGTGGCCACTCCCGGCGTGATGGCCGCGACGTTCGCACCCGGCGGCGCCACGCGCAGCAGTTGATCGACCTCGATCTGGTTCGGGTTGGTCAGATTGTTCCAGGTCGCGATGTCGCGATAGTTCTGGCCGTTCTCAAGCGCGATCCGGTACAGCGTGTCGCCAGGCTTCACCCGGTAATAACCCGGAGGCGGCGGCCCGAGCGGAACCGGCGGCTGCGCTTGTCCGGCAGCGGCCTGGGAACTCTGGGTGCCGAGGGTGCCAGACCTGTCGACGACCGGCGCGTTGTCGAGCCGTGTCGCACAGGCCGTCAACAAGGTGAGTGCGATCACGCACACGCTACGCTGGGCTGCGGTCAGAGGGACTTTCAGGCTGGTTCTTGGCATCACGCGCAACTTGCTCATGGTCATCGGTTTCAGATCACTCCGGATTTTAAGGGTACAAAGAAAACGCGATCAAGCCGCGACTCGCGCCATTGCGCGGGACCAATACGCTCCACGAGCGTGAGCACCTGATTCTGTCCGTCCTGCGTGCCGACTGGCGCGACGAGGCGCCCGCCGATCGCGAGCTGCTCGAGCAACGCCTGCGGCACGTCGAGCCCGGCAGCGGCGATCACGATCGCGTCAAACGGTGCGACCGAGGGCAGACCGATCCGGCCGTCGCCATAGTGCAGACGGATGTTCGGAATGCGCAGCGGACGCAGATTCGTCTTCGCGCGTTCGTAAAGCGGCTTGATGCGTTCAATCGAATAAACGTCACGTGCGACCTGGCTCAATACGGCGGCCTGATAGCCGCAGCCTGTGCCGATTTCCAGCACGTTCGCAAGCGGGCGGCCTACCGCAGCCAGCTCGATCATTCGCGCCACCACAGACGGTTTGGAGATCGTCTGGTGATGGCCGATCGGCAACGCCGCGTCCTCGTAAGCCTGGGTCGCGAGACCCGGATCGACGAACATGTGGCGCGGCACCACGGACATGGCGTGGATCACACGCTGGTCGGTGATGCCGTTTGCCCGCAGGCGTTCGACCATCCGTTCCCGAACCCGTTCCGAAGTCAGCGCGAGCGCGCCGTTCAATGGCACGCTCGGCGCCGCGCTGCGTTCGGCGGGTTTGCTATTCGGCCATGCTGCGGAACCGGCCAGTGCTGACGCCGGCCGGTTGGCCAGTATGGCTGCCTGCTTGAGCGGTGTCTGACCAGACGGCTTTGTGGCAGGCTTTATGGCAGGCTTTATGGCCGGTTTTGCGGCCATTCCGGCAGCGGGCTTTGATGCTGACGTCACCGCTGCTTTGGTGGCTGCTTTCAAAGCGGGCGTCACGGCGGATTTTGCAGCCGTCTTCAATACCGGCGTGACCACCGATGGTGCGAGCGGCTTCGCTACCGCGTTGGTCGAGCCCGGCAGAGGTGCCTGAGCGCCCTGACGTGGCGCCGTGCGAGCATTGGCTGCATCGCTCCCGCGTGCGGGAGTTTTCGAGCGAGCCGCGCCCGCACGCGCGTCGGCGGCTGCGGCGAGATTCGCGGCGCGCACTTCGCCCGGCCGTCCTTCAGGGCGGCGTGGCTCGCGCACCAGATCCTCGAGGCCAAGCGGAAAGCGCTTTGCGCGCTCGTTGGTCATGAAGCGCCGCTCCCGGCGCGCGCCCAGTCGCGTGCCGCGGGCAACATTTGCGTATGAGTCAGATCGAGTTGCAGCGGTGTAATCGACACGTGACCATTTGCGACGGCGTGGAAATCCGTGCCTTCGCTTGCATCGCGCGCGCTGCCGGATGGCCCGATCCAGTAAATGGGTTCGCCGCGCGGATTGGTCTGCGGGATCACCGGTTGCGACGGATGCCGCTTGCCAAGCCGCGTCACGCGCCACTCGCCCAGTTGTTCATACGGCAGGTTCGGAATATTCACGTTCAGCAACGGATGGCCAGGCAACGGATGCGCGAGATAATGAGCGACGATTTCCGCCGCGACGCGGGTGGCTGCATCGAGATGCACCCAGTCTTTGTCGACCAGCGAAAAAGCAATGGCCGGCACGCCGAACATGATGCCTTCCGTGGCGGCGGCGACCGTGCCCGAATACAGCGTGTCCTCGCCCATGTTCTGCCCGTTGTTGATGCCGGACACGACCAGGTCGGGCGTGTGGTCGAGCATGCCGGTCAGCGCAATATGCACGGAGTCGGTCGGCGTGCCGTTCACGTAGTAGAAGCCGGTTGACGAGCGCAGCACCGACAACGGCCGCGACAGTGTCAACGAGTTCGACGCGCCGCTGCAGTTCTGCTCGGGCGCCATCACAGTGACATCGGCGAATGCCTTCAGCGCTTCGTAAAGCGCGGCCAGGCCGGGCGCCAGATAACCGTCGTCGTTGCTGAGTAGGATTCGCATGCGGCGATTGTAACCGAGGAAAGAAGGCGCGCGAACGACACCCCGGACCTCGTGGGTTCAATGCGCGTCCCGCATGAGTTCGACACGCCGTCAGCACTTTTGCAAGGTTGAAAACCAGGCTGAAAACGCACGGTCGTTCGACTTGATTTACACTGCAAAATCCTGTTTGACCCTTGCCTGAACTCTCGACATGGAGACACGATGCGCGCGATTCGCTGTAATCAATACGGGCCACCAGAAAGCCTGGTCGTCGAAGACTTGCCTGATCTCGAACCGCAAGCCGGCGAAGTCGTCATCGAGGTCAAGGCGGCGGCCGTCAATTTCCCCGACGTGCTGATCATCGAAAACAAATATCAGTTCAAGCCACCCTTGCCGTTCACACCGGGCTCGGAAGTCGCGGGCGTAGTGCGTGCGGTCGGCGCGGGGGTGTCGCAGTTCCAGCCGGGCGCGCGAGTCGTGGCCTATACGGGCCACGGTGGCTTCGCGCAGCAAGCCATTGCCGCAGCGAGCGCGTGTGTGCCGCTTGTCGAAGGCGTGGGCTTCGCAGAAGCCGCAGCGTTCACGCTGGCCTATGGCACGTCATACCATGCCGTGGTGGATCGCGGTGCGCTAAAGGCGGGCGAAACAATGCTCGTGCTGGGCGCGGCGGGCGGTGTGGGTCTCGCCGCGGTGGAGATCGGCAAGGCGCTCGGCGCACGTGTGATTGCCGCGGCCTCGACCGATGAAAAACTTGCCGTCTGCGTGAAGCACGGCGCGGACGCGACCATCAACTACGCGACCGAAGATCTGCGCGAACGCATCAAGGCATTGACCGACGGGAAAGGGCCAGACGTAATCTACGACCCGGTCGGCGGGGTCTACGCGGAACCGGCGTTTCGCAGCATTGGGTGGCGCGGCCGTTATCTCGTCGTTGGTTTTGCGAATGGCGAGATTCCGAAACTGCCGCTCAACCTGACACTGCTCAAAGGTGCGAGCATCGTGGGCGTGTTCTGGGGCGATTTCGCGAAGCGTGAGCCGCAGCACAACGCGGCGGGCTTCCAGCAAATGGTCGCGTGGATCGGTGAAGGCAAGCTGCGTCCTTATGTGTCGGCGCAGTATCCCCTGGAGGAAACCGGTCGCGCTTTGCGCGACATGGCCGAGCGGCGGGTCGTGGGTAAGGTCGTGATCACGCCGTAACGGCTGATCGCGCGGGCACGATCGATGAGCCGGCGATGTCGGGCCGACGGCGCGGGCACGGTCGATGAGCCGGCGATGTCGGGCTCACGGCGCGGGCAGCATCGATGAGCCGGTGATGCTTACACGACCTGTTGCTCGTGCAACCGCGCAATTTGCTCCGCGTCGTAGCCAAGTGACCCCAGCACTTCGTCGGTGTGCTCGCCTAACTCAGGTCCGAGCCAGCGTGTTTCGCCGGGCGTCTGCGAAAGCTTCGGCGTGACAGCAGGCAGGGTGATCTCCTTGCCGTCCTGCCACTTGAACCGCTGGATCATCTGGCGCGCCATGAACTGCGGATCGGTGAACATGTCCGCGACGCTATAGATGCGGCCCACCGGCACGTCGGCTGCGTTGAGCACCTCAAGCGCTTCGTCGATGGTGCGGGTCGCGAGCCACGCCGCGATGGCACCGTCAATTTCCTGCGTACGCGGCACACGGCCATCGTTGTGCGCCAGCGCCGGATCGTTGGCGAGATCGTCGCGTTCGATGGCCTGCATCAGACGCTTGAAAATCGGATCGCTGTTGCCGCCAATCACAATGCTGCCGTCGCGGCACGGATAGGTGTTCGACGGCACGATGCCCGGCAGCGACGCACCGGTGCGTTCACGCACCATGCCGTACACGCCGTACTCGGGCACCACGCTCTCCATCATGTTGAAGACCGCTTCGTAGAGCGCGACGTCGACCACCTGTCCTTTGCCGCCATTCACCTGCCGATGATGCAGCGCCATCAGCGCGCCGATCACACCGTGGAGCGCCGCGATCGAATCGCCGATGGAAATGCCGATGCGCGGCGGCGGCAGATCAGGATACCCGGTGATATGACGCAGACCGCCCATCGACTCAGCAATCGCCCCGAAGCCCGGGCGATCGCGATACGGGCCGGTCTGCCCATAGCCGGAAAGACGCACCATCACGAGGCCGGGGTTCTCTGCCGACAACACGTCGTAGCCGAGCCCGAGTTTTTCGAGCAGCCCGGGACGAAAATTCTCGACGACGATATCTGCCTCTTTGGCAAGCCGTCGCACGATCTCCTTACCCTCTTCCGCCTTCAGGTTGATCGTGACGGATTTCTTGTTGCGCGCCTGCACGGCCCACCACAATGAAGTGCCCCCCACTTCGGGATAGAGCTTGCGCCATTTGCGCAGCGGATCACCGCCTTTAGGATCCTCGATCTTGATCACGTCCGCGCCGAATTCGCCGAGAAAGCGCGCGGCGAACGGGCCTGCGATCAGCGTGCCGAGTTCGAGCACCTTGACGCCCGCCAGCGGGCCGGTGGGACGTGCGTCGTCAGGGGTTGGGCTCATGGGTGTGATCTCCTTCTGGGGGAGTGAAGCGCGGGCGTTTGCGGCTGCGTTTGCTTTTGCGGCTGCGGTTGCTTTTGCGTCTGCGGCTGCTTTTGCGTCTGCGGCTGCTTTTGCGTCTGCGGTTGCTTTTGCGTCTGCGGTTGCTTTTGCGTCTGCGGTTGCTTTTGCGTCTGCGGTTGCTTTTGCG
>FSXK01000508.1_pt1 | contig 23193 bp, 19 predicted proteins | sample 1638101 | NCBI WGS metagenome assembly FSXK01 (sample SAMEA3914788, study PRJEB12502) | metagenome | biome: forest; material: soil | place: Canada | collected 2011-07-03 | depth 0.1 m | reverse complement strand
TCTGCTGTATTCGATGGGCCGCTATCAGTTCGTGCACCGCTCGATGGGCATGGTGCACCGCACGCACCAGACACCGTACCTGGCCGTTGCGTTTTCCTCGATCGTGACCTTCGTGGTGTGCATTGCGATGCTCGGCACGGGGCCGCTCAACACCTTCGGTTATACGAGTACGTTTGCGACCTTTGGCTTCCTGGTCGTATATTTCCTGGTCGCAATCGCGGCGCCGGTTTATCTGAAGAAGCAGGGCGAGCTCAAATCGATCAACGTGCTGTGGGGCGTTCTCGGCGCACTGGCGATGGTCGGCGCGGTGATCGGCAGCGTGTATCCGGTGCCCGATTATCCGTATAACATCCTCCCGTATCTTTTCGTTGCGTATATGCTGGTTGGCGCAATCTGGCTGATGATGCTCAAGAAGCGCTCGCCGCAGGTGCTCGAGAAGATCGAGCACGATCTGGAAACAAGCGACGTGATGACCCATGGCAAAAAGTAAATGAATGAACCCTTCCCCCTGGATAGTTTGCCCGCACCGAACTCGAACCCGGACGCGATGCCAGACGATCCAGAGGGAGGGCCCGCTAGCCGCCGCGGAATGGGCGGCCAGGAAATCGACCTGCAGTTGCGGCCGGAGCGGGGCGAGTGCGCCGCGATTGAGATCGGTTGTTTCTCTTGCCCTGCCCGCGGACGCGGGCAGCATCACATCAACGAGGACTACGTCGGTGTGATGCTCGGCGATCTCGCCGCGCGCGTTGCGCGTGGCAGCGTGATCGCTCTGGCCGATGGCGTGAGCGGCAGCAAGGGCGGGCGGGTGGCGGCCGAACTCTCGGTGCGGACCTTTATCGATGCCTACTACGGGCTCCCCGACACTTTGCAGCCCGGCGTGGCCGCTGCGCGCGCGCTTGAGGCCGTACACGGCTGGCTGCATCAGATCGGCCGCGTCGATCCCGAACTGAAGCAGATGGCTGCGTCCTTTGCGGCGCTGATCGTGCGTCGCGCTACCGCGTATCTGGTGGCGGCCGGCGATGTACGCCTCTATCTGCTGCGTGATGGCCAATTGACCCAGCTTGGCGACGATGACGTGGTGCCGGTCGCCTTCGGTTCTTATGTGGTGCATGCGGTCGGCATGCTACCAACGCTGGTGACGCGCGTCGAAACCCTTGAGCTGCGCGAAGGCGACCGACTGCTGATGTGCTCCGACGGGCTCTATCGCCGCGTGCCGATGCGCGAGTTGCAGACGGTGCTGGCGGCGCGCAGCGGTGCGCTCGACACGGCACGACGGCTTGGCGCACTGGCGGTGACGCGAGGCTCGCATGACGACGTGACGAGCGCGGTGCTGGATGTGGGGGCGCTGCCTTTGCTCGATGTCGGTTACCTTGAGCGGGTGCTGGGCGCCTTGCCGATTCCGGCCGTGCCCGACGCCGGCGAGGTGGTCGATGGATATCTGCTCACGAGCGTGTTGAGCGATGGCTTCTATTCGAGGATTTTCGCCGGCTACGATCTGGCCGATCCGAACACGCCGCTGGCGCTCAAGTTTCCCAAGCCGCGTGTCGGGCAGGACGAGAACGTGCGCCAGTCGATCGTGCGCGAGCGCTGGCTGGCAGGCAAGATCGACGACGATGGCGTGCTCGCGCCGCTGCCGGTCGATGCCGACCGGCAAACCCGGCTCTATGTGGTGATGCCGCTCGGCGCAGGCATCACGCTCGAAAAACTGCTGGAGGCGCCTCAACCCATGGCGCTGACGCGTGCGCTTGGGATCGCACAGCAGCTGGGCCGTTCAATCGCCGCGCTAAATCGCCGCAATATCTTCCATCGGGATATCAAACCCGAGAACGTGCTGGTGATGCGGGGTGATAGCACGCGCCTGCTCGATCTCGGTTTCGGTTATATGCCGGGCATGCAGTTGCCGGGCCCCGACACCGCTCCTGGCTCGCCCGCTTATATGGCGCCTGAGTTGATGAAGGGCGCGCAGGGCGATGCGCGCTCCGAGGTGTTCGCGTATGGCGTGACGCTGTACCGGCTGTTCAGTGGCGGCAAGCTGCCCTACGGCTTTAACGGCCGCGTGCCGCTTTATCAGTACCGGCTCGACGCGCCGCAATGGCTCGACCTGGTGCTCGAGAAAGCGCTACAGCCCGATCCGGCGCGCAGGTATCAGGACGTGCTCGAAGTCTGCGCTGATCTCGAACGTTTTTCGAGCGGTCGGGACGCGCTGGCGCCAATTCGGCGCAAGCCCCTGCTAGAGAGCGATCCGGTGTTGTTCTGGCAGATGATCGTGGTGGTGTTGCTGGCGCTGCTGTTGTGGTCCTTGATGCGGCATTGAGCGGGGCGGATCGCGCGGCAGTGCAGAGGTGTGGCGTTCGGCATGACCCGCGCGCCTCGGCAAACTGAGCCCCGTGGGTACAAAGGCAAGATGAACGATAATATGGCATTCCAGAACCCGCGAGCCCCGACCTGTCAGGCGCACGGGAATGCCAATATCCATTTCTCCTTTCGCCGCCCATGTCAGACCTCAGAATTGACCGCAACGCCAAGACGCTACGGGAACTCACTCTGGACAAGCTCCGCGGCGCAATCGTGCAGGGGTACTTCCGGCCTGGCGCGCGGCTCGTCGAACGCACGCTGTGCGACGAACTCGGGGTAAGCCGTACAGTCGTGCGTGAAGTGCTGCGACATCTTGAGACGGAAGGGCTCGTCGAGATCGTCGCGCGGCAAGGCCCGATCGTCGCGCGGCTCGATCCCGAACAGGTCGGCGAAATCTATGAATTGCGTGGTCTGCTTGAGGCCAATGCCGCGCGCGCGTGCGCCGAGCAGTCAACACCCGAACTCGTCGGGCAGTTGCGCGAGATCCGCGCGGTCATCGAAGAGGCGTTCGAGAAACAGGACCTGCCGCGTGTGCTCGAATATACGGAGCGCTTTTACGAAGCGATGTTCGAGGGCGCCCAAAAGCATGTCTCTCTGGCCGTCGTCAAAACGCTGAATGCCCGCATCAACCGGCTGCGCGCGCTGACCATTGCCATGCCGGGGCGTGGCGGCGATTCCAATCGCGAGATGAACACGTTGCTCGACGCAATCGAACGACGTGACGGCGATGCGGCGTCGGTGGCATCGGCCGCACACATCAAGCGCACCTCCGAACTGGCGCTCGGCGCGCTCGCGCAGCAAAGCGAGACCAACGGCAACGCCTAAGCTGCATTCCTCCTGTTCCCATGAAGGCCGCCGGTATCCCGGCGGCTTTTTTTTTGCCTGCTTGCCAGGCTCTTCGCTCTCCTCTGACAAATTCCGCCGTCAGGTGCTGCGCCGCACAAATGACGCACTAATGGCACCGCGCACGCTGAAATCGTGCCTGAGTCGGTCTGCGCCATATCATGGTATTCCATAATATATATCACCTTGTTGCGGACCATAACATGGAATACCATAATCTCAACGAACGACATTCACGGCCTCGGCCCCTCGTCAGGAGAACGATATGAAGCTGGAAGTGCGCAAGCTGGTCACTTACGTCGAAGAGACTTTCATCGAAGGCGGCAAAGAAGCGGCGAAGCCGCTGAAGCTGTTTGCCGCGGCGGCCGTGCTGCGTAATCCGTGGGCCGGGCGCGGCTTCGTCGAAGACCTGAAGCCGGAGATTCATGCGCTCGCGCCGCAACTGGGCGAAATGCTGACCGCCGAAGTGCTGCGCGTAGCCGGTTCCGGCGATGCAGTCGAAGGCTACGGAAAAGCGGCAATCGTCGGCACGTCGGGCGAGATCGAACACGCTTCGGCGCTGATCCACACGCTGCGTTTCGGCAACTACTATCGCAAGGCGGTCGGCGCGAAAAGCTATCTGAGCTTCACGAATGTGCGTGGCGGCCCGAACTGCCCGATCTCGATTCCACTGATGCACAAGCACGACGAAGGCATGCGCTCGCACTATCTGACCGTGCAGTTTTCGATCCTCGACGCGCCTGCTCCCGATGAGCTGGTGATTGCGCTGGGGGCATCGATTGGTGGCCGTCCGCATCACCGCATCGGCGATCGCTATCAGGATCTGAAGGAGCTCGAATCAAATGAAGCATGAGCTCGCGTCCGGACCTGTCGTGTCGCGTGGCGAGGCCGCGGGCACGAGCTACAGCGTCTACACGCCGCAGTCGGACGAGGTGCGCGCCACGGTCGTACTGATTCACGGTGTGGGCATGAACCAGACCATCTGGTCGCCGCAGATCGAACCGTTGACGGCGAGCTACCGGGTCGTCGCATATGACATGCTCGGTCACGGCGATAGCGCGTTGCCGACCGCCGCGCCGACGCTCGACGAATACGCGTCGCAACTGAAAGTGCTGCTCGACGCAATGGGTGTCGAACGCGCGCATGTGGTCGGACACTCGATGGGCGCGCTCGTGGCGCTCGAATTCGCGCTGACCCATCCGCAACGCACGCTGAGCGTCGTCGCGCTAAACGCCGTGTACGAACGCACGCCGGCACAGCGCGAAGCCGTCATGACGCGCGCCGCGACGCTCGGCAATCCGCCCCTGGATATGGGCGTCGACGCCACCCTGTCACGTTGGTTTGGCGATCCGGTCCCGGGCCATCTGACGCAGGCAGCGCAAGCCGTGCGCGGGCTGCTGCTGTCGGTCGATCCCATTGGTTATGCACGGACCTACCAGCTGTTCGCCTGCTCGGACGACGCGCACGTCGGCCGTCTTGCCAGCCTTGCCGTGCCCGCTTTGTTCCTCACGGGCGAGTGCGATCCGAACTCGAGCCCGGCGATGTCGCGCGCGATGGCGGCGGCCACGCCGTTCGGCCGGGCGGCGATCATTGCGAACGAGCGGCACATGATGAACGTCACCGATCCCGAGCGCGTAAACGAACGGCTGCTCGCGTTTCTCGACGAAGCGTCGGCAGAAGAAGCGCCGCATGTATCGATCAACGGAGAATGCCATGACTGAGCCGACCACCGAACAGGCCTTCGACATCGTCGAATTTCGCCGCGCGCTCGGCGCATTCGTGACCGGCGTGACAATCGTTACGACGATTCAGCCGGACGGCTCGCCGCGCGGCTTCACGGCCAACTCGTTCACGTCGGTGTCGCTCGATCCGCCGCTGATTCTCGTGTGCATCGCGAAGACCGCGTCGAGCTATGCGGTGTTTTCGCAGACACGCCACTTCGCCGTGAGCGTGCTTGCCGAAGATCAGAAGTCCGTGTCTGGCGTGTTCGCATCGAAAGCGGCCGACAAGTTCGCCCAGGTCGCCTGGCAGACGCGTGCAACGGGGGCGCCCGTGATGGACGGCGCGGCCGCGACCTTCGACTGCACGACGCATGACGTAGTCGATGCAGGCGATCACATCATTCTGATCGGGCGTGTGGTCGACTTTCTTCATACCAGCTCGTCGCCGCTCGGCTATTGCCGGGGCGCGTACGTGAACTTCAGCTTGTCCCAGGATGCGCTGGCTGCCGCCGGATCGCGTGCGCAAGTGGGCGCGATTCTCGAACATCGCGATGGACTCGTGCTGCTCGACACGCCCACGGGCTTGCAATTGCCCACGGGCATCAAGCTCGAACCCGCGACGGACGCGTCGAGCCTGCGCGGCGTGCTGGCGAAACTCGGCCTCGAAGTGCATCTCGACTTCATTTTTGCCGTATTCGAATCGGGCGGCGGGCAGTCTTCGAGTGTACAAATCTACTATCGCGGCCGCGTGATCGACAGCGGCGCGGCGTGGATGGACAGCGCGATTCGCATCGTCCCGTTGGCGCAGATTCCGTGGAACGAACTGCGCGACGACGCGGTGCGCTCGATGCTTGAGCGCTATGTGCGCGAACGTAGCGAAGACGCGTTTGGCATCTATGTCGGCGACACGGAAGCCGGCAAGGTGCAGACGCTTGCGCTCGCGCATTGAGGACACCACGGAGCAATCCACCGACGAATCCCGCTGCGCACGACGCGCAGCCCGCAGTTGCCAAGGGAGAGACATCATCATGAAGTTCTCGTTGTTCCTGCATATGGAGCGTTACGACAACACGACGTCGCATCGCGAACTGTTCGACCAGATGACCGAGTTGGTGCAGATCGCCGAGCGCGGCGGTTTCGAAACAGCGTGGATCGGCGAGCATCACGCCATGGAATTCACGATCGCACCGAACCCTTTCGTCAACCTGTCGTATCTGGCGGCGAAGACGGAACGCATTCGTCTGGGCACCGGCACGGTGATCGCGCCGTTCTGGCATCCAATTGCGCTGGCTGGCGAGGCGGGCATGGTCGATGTCGCGAGCAACGGGCGGCTCGATCTGGGCATCGCACGCGGCGCCTATTCGTTCGAATACGAGCGCCTCTTGCCCGGCCTCGACGCAATGGGCGCGGGTGCGCGCATGCGAGAACTCGTGCCGGCGTTGCGCAAGCTCTTCAAGGGCGATTACGCGCATCAGGGCGAGTTCTGGTCGTGGCCGTCGACGACGCCCGTGCCGCGTCCCATCCAGCAACCGAATCCGCCGATGTGGCTCGCCGCACGGGATCCGAACTCGCATGCGTTTGCCGTCGCGAACGGCTGCAATGTGCAAGTGACATCGCTCGCCCAGGGTGACGCCGAGGTCGTGAATCTGATGGAGCGCTTCAACAGCGCCTGTGCCGCGCATCCCGAGGTGCCGCGTCCGCAGGTGATGATGCTGATGCACACGTTCGTCGGTGCGAATCCCGCCGAAGTGGACGCGGCGGTGGAAGACCTCGCGCGTTTCTATCGCTACTTCAGCAAATGGTTCAAGAACGAGCGGCCGGTCGAGCAAGGCTTCATCGAGCCGCTGACGGATGCCGACGTCGAGATGTTCCCGCAGTACTCGCCCGAAGCGATTCGCAAGAACCTTGTGATCGGCGAGCCGAAGCAGGTGATCTCACGCCTCAAAGGCTATGAGGAACTCGGCTACGACCAGTACAGCTTCTGGCTCGACAGCCATATGAGCTTCGAGCGTAAGCGTAAGTCGCTGGAGTTGTTCATTTCCGAGGTCATGCCCGCGTTCGACGCGCGCTGACACGATCGCCTTTAACCCTGCCTTTAACTCTGTCTTTAACGCTGTTAACTCTCCGGAGTGGCTGACATGGTCCAGCGGTTTCAGCAATACATCGACGGTGCCTTCGAAGATGCGAGCGAGCATTTCGACAGCGTCGATCCATCGACGGGCGACGTGTGGGCGAGCATGCCGGCCGCCAGCGCCGACGACGTCGACCGTGCGGTGCGCGCGGCGCACCGCGCGTTGAACGATCCAGCATGGGCGAATCTCACGGCAAGCGCGCGCGGCAAGCTGCTGTACAAGCTGGCCGATCTCGTCGCGCAACACGCGCCGCGTCTCGCCGAACTCGAGACGCAGGACACTGGCAAGATCATACGCGAGACGCGCAGCCAGATCGGCTATGTGGCCGAGTACTACCGCTATTACGCAGGCGCCGCGGACAAGATCCAGGGCGCGTGGCTGCCCGTGGACAAACCCGATATGGAAGTCACGCTGCGGCGCGAGCCGGTCGGAGTGGTCGCGGGCGTCGTGCCGTGGAATTCGCAACTGTTCCTGTCGGCGGTGAAGGTGGGGCCTGCGCTTGCCGCGGGTTGCACGATCGTGCTCAAGGCTTCGGAAGACGGTCCTGCGCCGTTGCTCGAATTCGCGCGGCTCGTACACGAAGCCGGTTTTCCGAAAGGCGTCGTGAACATCCTGACGGGCTTCGGCAACGATTGCGGGCGAACGTTGACGAGCCATCCGCTTGTGTCGCGAATCGCGTTCACGGGCGGCCCGGAAACGGCACGTCATGTGGTGCGTAATTCAGCGGAGAACCTCGCAGCGACGTCGCTGGAACTCGGCGGCAAGTCGCCCGTGCTGGTGTTCGACGATGCCGATCTCGACAGCGCCTGCAACGCGCTCATCGCGGGCATTTTCGCAGCGACGGGACAAAGCTGTGTGGCGGGCTCGCGCCTCGTCGTGCAGCGCGGGGTCCACGATGCGCTGATCGAGCGGCTCGTTACGAAAGCGAAGGCGATTCGCATCGGCAACCCGCAGGACATGACCACCGATATGGGACCGCTCGCCACCCGCCGGCAACTGGAACACATCGAGAAGGTGCTGCGCGCGAGCGTCGAAGCGGGCGGACGCATTGTCACCGGTGGCAGGCAACCGGATGGCGTTGGTCAGGGTAACTACTTTTTGCCGACAATCGTCGATTGCGCGGACGCAAAAGTGCCGAGCGTGGTGGAAGAGCTGTTCGGGCCCGTGCTTAGCGTCGTCACGTTCGATACCGAAGCCGACGCCATCGCGCTCGCCAACGACACGCGTTATGGCCTCGCATCAGGCGTGTTCACGCGCGACCTGACGCGGGCGCACCGGCTCACACGCGCGCTGCGCGCGGGCATCGTGTGGGTCAACACATATCGCGCAGTGTCGCCGATCGTACCGTTCGGCGGCTATGGGCTGTCCGGTCTCGGTCGCGAAGGCGGTCTGGAAGCGGTGCTCGAATACACGCGCACGAAGTCGGTGTGGATCCGCACGTCGGACGAACCGATCGCCGATCCGTTCGTGATGCGCTGATGCACCGACGCGCTGACGCCATCGACGCACCGCCACTTACGCAAGGAGACAAGCCAGCATGTTCTACGAAATCCGCACCTACCGCATCAAGACGGGCGCCGTGCCCGCTTATCTGAAACTCGTGGAGGAAGAGGGCATCGAGTTGCAGAAGCGGTATCTGGGTCAACTGGTCGGCTACTTCGTTTCGGAGATCGGGCCGCTGAATCAGATCGTGCATATCTGGGCCTATCCGAGTCTCGACGAACGCGAACGCCGCCGTGCCGCGCTCGCTGAAGACCCCGCATGGCGAGCCTTCGCGCCGAAGATCCAGGCGCTGATGGAAGAGATGGAAAACAAGATCATGAAGCCAGCACGTTTTTCACCGCTTGCCTGAGATAAAGCGCACAACTGGCCGCCGTACACGTTGCCACGATACAACCGAAATCATTGGAGAAAGACATGAGCAGCAGAACCACCTTCTCAATCGCGCCGCTGATCGCGTTGTGCGCGGCGACGCTCGTGGCGGCCCCCGCACTGGCCGCGGACCCGATTGTTTTCACGAGCTGGGGCGGCACCACGCAGTCGTCGCAACAGAAGAACTGGGCCCAGCCATTCACGCAGGCAACCGGTGTCAACGTGCTGATGGACGGCCCGACCGACTACGGCAAGCTCAAGGCGATGGTCGACAGCGGCAACGTGGACTGGGATGTGGTCGATGTCGAAGGCGATTTCGCGTACGCGGCGCAGCAGGCAGGACTGATCGAGCCGATCGACTATTCCGTTGTCAAGAAAGACGAACTGGATCCGCGCTTCACGACACCGGACGCAGTGGGCAGCTTCTACTACTCGTTCGTGCTCGGGTACAACAAGGCGAAGTACACGGGCGCGCAGCCGACCACATGGGCCGATCTGTTCGATACGAAGAAATTCCCCGGCAAGCGTGCGATGTATAAATGGTCGGCGCCGGGCGTGCTTGAAATCGCGCTGCTCGCCGATGGCGTGCCGCCCAACAAGCTCTATCCGCTCGACCTCGACCGCGCGTTCAAGAAGCTCGACACCATCAAGAGCGATATCGTCTGGTGGAGCGGTGGCGCGCAATCGCAGCAACTGCTCGCGTCGGGCGAGGCGCCCATCGGCATGTTCTGGAATGGCCGCCTGCATGCGCTCGAACAGACCGGCGTGCCGGTCGGTATTTCGTGGAGCCAGAACCTGACGGCCGCCGACATGCTGGTGATTCCGAAAGGCGCAAAGCACAGGGACGAAGCAATGAAGTACCTCGCCGCCGCAACGAGTCCGCAGGCGCAGGCGAAGTTCGCAACGGATACCGGCTATGCGCCGATCAATGTGAAGTCGGCCGCGCTGATGTCACCCGCTATCGCAAAGACGTTGCCCGATCAGTACAAGAACTCGCAGATCAATCTCGACATGAAGTACTGGGCCGAGAATCGCGATGCGATCGCCAAGCGCTGGTACGCGTGGCAGTCGAAATGAATGCGCTGAACGCGAGCGTCGCATAGCAATCGGAGTGGTTGGGAGACACCATGCCTAATGTTCTGAGTACCGTCGCACATCCGCCCGCGACGGCCACGCGCCGGCGGCGCGACTGGCGCAGCATCCGCCTGCTGGTGCCCGCGCTGTTGCTGCTGATGATCTTCTTTCTGCTGCCCGTACTGTCGCTGCTGTTGCGCAGCGTGCTCGAACCCACGCCGGGGCTGAGCAACTACGCACAACTGCTCGACTCGACGACCTATCTGCGCGTATTCGGCAATACGTTTCTGGTTGCGACGGTCGTGACGGTGGTAACGCTCGCGATCGGCTTCCCGACCGCATGGCTGCTCGCCATCGCGCCGCGCAAGCTGAGCTCGGTGCTGTTCGCGATCCTGCTGCTGTCGATGTGGACCAACCTGCTGGCGCGCACGTTTGCATGGATGGTGCTGCTGCAACAGACCGGGCCGATCAACCGTGTGCTGATGGCGCTCGGTGTGATCAGCGAGCCGCTGACGCTTGTCAACAACCTGATCGGCGTGACCATCGGCATGACGTACATCATGTTGCCATTTCTGGTGATGCCGCTGCACGCGACGCTGCGCAGCATTGATCCATCGACCTTGCGTGCCGCTGCCATCTGCGGCGCGAGCCGCTGGCAGGCGTTCTGGCGCGTGCTGGTGCCGCTCGCGATGCCGGGTATCGCCTCGGGGGCGTTGATGGTGTTCGTGATGGCGCTCGGCTATTTCGTCACGCCCGCGCTGCTGGGCGGCGCGTCTTACATGATGCTCGCGGAACTGATCGCGCAGCTCGTGCAGCAACTGCTGAACTGGGGCCTCGCCGGTGCGGCCGCCTTCGTGCTGCTCGCCGTGACGCTGGGGCTCTATACGCTGCAACTGCGCTTCACGAGCGTGGCCAGGCAGGAGAAATAACATGCTGCTCGATTTCGATCGTCTGGGCGCGCTGCGCTATATGTTGCTTGCCGTCGGCGCTGCCGTCGCGCTCTTTCTGCTGCTGCCGATCGTGTTCATTGTCGCGCTGTCGTTTGGTAATTCGCAGTGGCTGATCTTTCCGCCGCCGGGTTGGACGCTGGAGTGGTATCGCCAGCTTTTCACGGACGCGGGCTGGATCGACTCGCTGCTGACGAGCGCGAAGCTCGCGGTCATCGTCACCGCGCTGTCGGTGCTGATCGGCTTTCTCGCTTCGCTAGCGCTCGTGCGCGGCAAGTTTCGCGGACGCAACGCCGCCCAAGCGTTCTTCCTCACGCCGATGGTGCTGCCCGTCGTCGTGCTGGCCGTCGCGCTGTATGCATTCTTTCTGCGCATCGGCCTGAACGGCACGATGACGGGCTTCGTGATCGGCCATCTGATCATCGCGCTGCCGTTCTCCATCATTTCGATCAGCAACTCGCTGTCGAGCTTCGACACGGCGCTCGAAGACGCGGCGCTGATCTGTGGCGCGTCGCCGCTGGAAGTGAAGCTGCGCGTCACGCTCCCCGCGATCCGGCTCGGCCTGTACGCCGCCGCGATCTTCTCGTTCCTCGCGTCGTGGGACGAAGTGGTGGTGTCGATCTTCATGTCGAGCCCGACCTTGCAGACGCTGCCAGTACGGATCTGGGCAACGCTTCAGCAGGACCTGACGCCTGTCGTCGCGGCGGCGTCTTCGCTGCTGGTCGGATTGACAACCCTATTGATGTTGGCGGGCGCCATACTGCGCCGCGCACGATAACCGAGGTGAATGAGCCATGACTGCCGCATTCCTGCAAATCCAGCGCCTGCGTAAGACCTACGATGACGTCGTCGCTATCGATCAGGTGTCGCTCGATGTCCGCAAGGGCGAGTTCATGACCTTTCTCGGGCCGTCGGGATCGGGCAAGAGTACGACGCTCTATATCGTGGCGGGCTTTCAGGAGCCGAGCGAAGGGCGCGTGTTGCTCGACGGCAAGCCACTGCTCTCCGTCGCGCCGAACAAGCGCCACATTGGCATGGTGTTCCAGCGCTACACGCTGTTTCCGCATCTGACGGTGGGCGAAAACATCGCCTTTCCGTTGCGCGTGCGCCGCCGTCCCGATGCGGAAGTGAAGGCCAAGGTTGAACAGATGCTAACGCTCGTGCATCTGTCCGAGTGCCGCGACCGGATGCCCGCGCAATTGTCGGGTGGACAGCAGCAGCGCGTCGCGATTGCACGCGCGCTCGCCTATGATCCGCCCGTCTTGCTGATGGACGAGCCGCTCTCCGCACTCGACAAGAAGCTGCGTGAGGAAATCCAGCTCGAATTGCGGCGTATTCATCAGGAGACGGGCGTCACCATTCTCTACGTGACCCACGATCAGGAAGAGGCGTTGCGGCTCTCTGATCGCATCGCCGTGTTCAACAAGGGACGCATCGAGCAGGTCGGCACCGGCGAGGAGTTGTATGGGAATCCGGCGTCACGTTTCGTCGCGAGCTTTATCGGCAATTCGAATTTCCTGCCGGTGCGTGTGACAGCGAACAACGACGGCCGGATGAACGGCGTGTTTCCGAACGGTCATACGGTGAGCTCGGGCACCTTCAATCCGGTGCTCACGGCAGGCGACGAAGGGACGTTGATGATCCGTCCGGAACAGATGCGCATTCAGGCGCTGCGCAACGCAAGCAGTGCGGCGGGCTTGCCCGTCACCGTGCGCGATATCACGTATCTCGGCGACGCGATGCATTACGCCGTCGCGACACCCTGGCAGCAGGAGATTTCGATTCGCGCGCCGGCGGGAAATCGCCATGACAGCGGCTTGTCGATCGGCACGCAGGCGCTCGTCGATTGGGACGAGCGTGATGTGCGGCTGTTCGCTCAGGCGTAAGGACGGCAATGCACACCATGAGTGACGCTCTGCCTTCGCTGAAAGTCGAACGCCGCACGACGACGTTGCGCGAACTCGCGCTTGAGAAAATGCGTACGGCGATTCTGGAGGCGCACTTTCGTCCGGGCGAACGGCTGGTCGAGCGTTCGCTGTGTGAGGAACTGGGGGTTAGCCGGACCGTCGTGCGCGAAGTTTTGCGGCATCTGGAGACGGAGGGACTGGTCGATTCGATCCCGAATCAAGGGCCGATCGTCGCCAGGATGGATGGCGATACCGCCGCCGAAATCTACGAGATTCGCGCGCTGCTGGAAGGCGATGCGGCGATGGCTTGCGCGCAGCGTGCGGATGAAGCGCTGATTGCGCTGCTGGCCGAGTGCATCGCACGAATCCAACAGGCTTTCGAAGCTCACGCGCATCAGACGGTACGGGAGCTAACGGCAACGTTTTATGAGGCGATGTTCCATGGCGGCGGCAAGAAAGTGTCGTGGGAAATCGTGCAGACGCTCAATGCGCGGATAAACCGTTTGCGCGCGATGACGATCGCCTCCGATGACCGCGGTCGGCAGGCCGTGCAAGAGATGAACCGGATTCTCGATGCGATCCGTGCGCGCGACGCGCAGCGAGCGCGCGATGCTGCCACAGCTCATGTGGCCCGGGTCGCGGATATTGCGGCGCAACTGTTGCAGCAGACGTTTGGGGAGACGTCGTCGGCGTCGTCGCGCTTGCGTTAGGCGCCGGCGTAGATCGCGCAGATCCCGGTAGATCGATGCCTCTCAACGGTGCTACGTGCCGGCCCCATGCACGCGATGTGCACGCATCGCGCAGTCGGCGAGCAAGCCGCGTTCCCTGCAAGATCCGTAAATACGCGGAATAATGGCGCAAAAGCGCGTCATTCTGCGTTTTTGACAAACGGGGAGGGCAGGCATAATACCGTTGGCGTGGCGCCGGTAATGAGGGTCGCATTTCGTACAGCTCACTTTCTCTGCGAAATTTCGCGCCAGACCGTGCACCTGCGGTCGCATTACCCATGGATGCCCCGCTGCTAAGGCAGGCAATGCGCGCCTCAGCGGTGTCTCCACACGCCTCGCCTTCCTCTGAAGATTAGTTGTGCGCATGACATGCGGCCCCATTTTGAGAATCGATTGATGAAACCGGTAAGAAATTCACTAAGGTCGCGAATCGGCCGATACGTGACTTTTGGTGTGATCGCGGCGGCGCTCGCAGGGGCCGCGATGTTTTTGCATTGGCGGCACGATCGGCGCGAGGTTCAGACTGGTCCGTCCCTGACGGGCGTCGCTAGTCAGATGCGCCACGACGCAGTTGCGTGGGCCGGTCAGGAAAAGGACGCGACGCAGATGTTGCGTGACATTCACGACGGCAATGTCGCCGCGATCGGCGTGAGCCCCAACGCCATCCTGGTGTCGACGACAAAGGGCGAGAAATACTTCGTCACCGATCACAATGCCGTGTTCTCGAATGCGCTGCTGCTTGACGAAATGAAAGCCGGAAGCAGTTCGCCATATCAGCTGGTGTGGTTGCCGGACGCGGACATCCACACGGGTATGGCACGCTGGAACGATGTGTTCGACAAGACGCGCGATGCGTTGAGCCTGCTTTTACCCTTTCTTCTGATCGGCGGCCTCGCCTGGTTCATGCGCCGTGAGATGAGGGGTGGGGCCAGCTTGCTCGGGAAGGCTCCCGCGATACGCTTCGATGACGTGATCGGCGCGGGTGAAGCGAAAGCCGCGCTTGCCGATGTGCAAGCCTACTTGACCGAGCCGATGCAATTTATCGGCATGGGCGTGCGCGCTCCATGCGGCATTCTGATGACGGGAGGCCCGGGCGTTGGCAAGACGCGTCTCGCGCAGGCACTCGCCGGCGAATGCGATGCGAATTTCATTTCAATCACTGGAAGCTATTTCAGTGCAAAGTATTACGGCGTGGGTATTCAGAAGGTCAAGCACCTGTTCGAGCTGGCGCGCAAGAATGCGCCGACCGTGATCTTCATCGACGAAGCCGACGGTCTTGGTAAGCGTACGGACACGGGTGGCGGCCCGGTGGAAGCAGAGAGCAATCGCATCATCAACCAGTTGCTTGCGGAGATGGATGGCTTCCAGTCGAATGAAGGCGTGATCGTCGTCGCGGCGACGAATCACCCAGACAATCTCGACGAAGCATTACGCCGGCCTGGCCGTTTCGATCGCACGGTGCAGGTGCGGCTGCCGGACCTGGAAGACCGCACAAAGATTCTGGAATTCTACGCATCGAAGCTAACATCGAAGTCCGACGAAATCGACTACAACCAGCTCGCCCGACTGACCACTCGCCTGTCGCCCGCCACGTTATCAATGATCGTCAACCAGGCAGGCCTGGTGGCGCGCAAGGCCGGCGCGGACGAAGTGAGCGCGGCACATTTCGTAGAGGCAATCAAGATTGCGCGGATCGGCGATGTGAGCGGTGCCGAACGCGCGCTGTCGGAAGAAGAACGTACCCGCATTGCCGTTCACGAAGCCGGGCACGGACTCGTTGCCGCGTTGCTAGGCACGGGGGTGCTCGAGGAAGTCACGATACTGCCGCGGGGCGGCGCGTTAGGTGTCGCACTGATCACGAAGACTCAGGATAAACACCTGTACCGCGAAACGGAAATGCGCAACGAGATTCAGGTGCTGCTTGGCGGGCGGAACGCAGAATTGCTGATTTTCGACGAAGCATCGAGCGGTGCCGCGCAGGATCTGCAGGAGGCGTCACGCATCGGTCTCGACATGGTGTCGAAGTTCGGCTTCAACGTCGATGGCAATCTGTTCAGTCTTGCGGCCCTGCCGCAGCAGTATGCCGGCCTGCAACTGAAGAGCGCCATTGAGCACGCCAACGTGTTGCTCAGCGACTTGAACGACGCCTGCTATGCATTGCTACGTGCCAACGAACCGGTACTGCGCGCGATCGCTGACCAGTTGCTCGAATCGGAGACTGTGCCCGGTGCAACCGTCTACCGCCTCATCAAGGAACACGCGGCAGCCACGGCCGAACCCGTGCACTTGACGCTGGAAGCTGCTGCGGCGTAATTGCGGTGCGGGGAGTGACCGCTGTGCGTGTTAGAACGGACTGGTGACATCACGCCTGTTCATCCATACAGTATGGGTTGACCTATTGAGTATGCGCGAGGCACGCCACTTGCTATGTGGTGAGGCATTCCCGGCAAATGTTCGGCGGTCCTGATGGTCTCCGTTCGGTTCGCGCGCCGTGCCCTTTTGAACGGGCGGTCTCATGACCGGAATGCTTGCTCGCCGCTAACGCGGACTCAGCCCACTTGGAGGTAAGTATGGACCCGGTCTCACATGGCATCATCTTCTGGATAATTATTGGGGGCATTGCTGGTGCCTTGGCGGGGCGTATCGTCGACGGCGGTGGTTTCGGCATCGTTGTAGATATCATTGTAGGAATCGTTGGCGCCTTTATAGGGGGCTGGCTTGGGGGCGCGCTTGGCCTGCACTTGGGCGGCGGTATTATCGGCTCGCTGATTACGGCGCTCATCGGCGCGGTTATTTTGCTCTTCATCATCCGGCTATTCAGCAGCGGCCGGGCGCGTCAGCTCTAGTTATGGCCCTTTGAACGGGCCGACCGGGATCGAGCGTGCGGTTTGGGCCTGGCGCGGGTGCGTCGCCACGCGAATTTCCGCAGTGGTAAGCTTTAGAGGCCGTGCGGCCCCGGGATAGGGGCCGCACTGGAATCTCCTGACTCTCGGGAGGTGACCATGCTCAGTCGACGCGCGAGTGCCGGCTTGCGAGGAGAAGCACATGTCCGCCCGCTCAATCGCATCGCTATCATTGTCATTCGGTCTCGTGACCATCCCCGTCAAGCTGTATTCCGCGACCGAGAGCGGTGCGGACGTGCGGTTCAACATGCTGGCGCCAGACGGCTCCCGGATGAAACAGCAGTACGTGGCCGAATCCACCGGTGAGGTCATCGACCGTTCATCGATGAAGAAGGGTTACGAGTTCGAGAAAGATAAATTCGTCGTGTTCACGTCCGATGAATTGAAGGCTCTTGAGGAAGGCGCGAGCCATGTCGTAGAGATAGTGGCATTTATTCCTGAAAAGTCCGTCGACCCGATTTACTACGACAAAGCCTACTTCATTGCCCCAGATAAACGTGGCGGCAAACCGTACAGCCTGCTTCAGCAGGCGTTGCTCAAGAGCCATCGATGTGCGTTAGCAAAATGGGCGTCGAAGGGAAAAACGCACATGGTGGTCGTCAGGCCCACTGATGACGGGTTGGTTTTCCAACAACTCCTTTTCGCCGACGAGGTCAGGTCTCTTGCCGACCTGCACATCGAACATGTCGCTGTGTCGGACACGGAACTCAAACTCGCACTCCAGATTATTGAGCAAGGCGCGCAGGACAACTACGACGCGACTGCATATGAGAACGAGGAAAAGAAGCGGATTCTGGCGGCCATCGACCGAAAGATTGAAGGCAAGCAGGTTGTTTCGAGCGAGCCTGTAGAGCGTGCCCCGAGCGGACAGGTCATAGATCTCATGGATGCGTTGCGAGCAAGCCTCGCGCGTGGCGGTGCGAAGCCGAAGACTGCACGTAAAAGTAAGGATGCGGAAGAAGCAGCTCCGGCGATTTTGCCGCGAGCACGCAAACCTGCCCAACGTGCTGAAAAGGCGCCCGCAGTCGCAGCCAAGGTACGAGCTCGCAAGTGACGCGTAAGCGCAGTCAACACGACATCTCCGTGCGCAGGCTGCAGTCACTGCTCGGCGTCTCCCGGCGGGTCCTGTCTGGCTTGATATCAGCCGGATTCGTCACGCCTTCGCGTGGGCCGCGAAACGAACTTCGGTTCACGTTTCAGGACGTCGTCGTGCTTCGTACGGCGTTTCAATTGCAGTCCGCAAAAATATCATCCCGTAAGATTCTTGATGCACTTTCGCGTTTGAAGGCTGAGTTGCCGGATGAATTGCCGCTGTCGGGCATCCGGGTCACATCAGTAGGCAACACCATTGCGGTCAAGACGGGACCCTCGCAATGGGACGCCAATACCGGGCAACTGCTTCTGGATTTCGAAGTCGCGGAACTTAAGGGCGACGTTGTATTTCTCGATACCCGGCCACAACAGAAGGACGCTGCGGACCAGGCGGATGAATGGTACGCACTTGCCGAACAGCTAACCGACACGGACGTTAAGGGCGCAGAGCACGCGTACCGGATGGCCATTGAGGTGTCCATGGGGCCTTTTTACGCGGCCTATGTGGATTTGGGCGCGCTCCTATGCGAAGACGAACGGAGATGCGAGGATGCACTCGCCATATTCGAGCAGGCGCTGGCTCATTTCCCTGAAGACGAGGTGTTGCACTTCAACAGGGCTGTGGCTCTGGAAAACCTCGGACGCCTCGATGACGCGGAGCTAAGCTACGCGCGTTGCCTCGAGCTCAACCCTTCTTACGCAAATGCGCATCACAATCTCGGCTTGCTTCGAGGCAAGCGGGGCGACAAGCAGGGCCTCGTACGTCACCTAAGTGCTTACCGTCGACTCAGCACCTGACGGACGTGAAATCTCTGTCTCCGCCGTCGGCGATTGCATTTCCGTTTTGGTGAATCGCCATGAGCGCCAACCTTGCTTTGCCCACGCAAGCCGGCATGCCCGTATTTCAGACGAGGGGCGATGCCTGCTCATTCGGTAACGACGCGATCGCGTTGCGCTGGACGGTCAAGGACGAACGTTTCGTCGACCTTTCGTTAATCGATTTCGCGCGGGACCGCACGCTGCCCATCATCGCGCCGTTCGCACCAGGGCTCGCTGGCGGAAGTGCCGTGGGCGTGGCCGAACTGAGGGTCGTGGCGCCGGTGAACGAAACCGTGCTCGCACCCAACCCCCGCGCGTCGCGCCTCGCCGAACGAATCGCGGGACGACGTGCGACTGCCATCCTCGTCGACGCCCAAGGCCGCCTAAAAGTGGAGTGGAGCGTGGAGCAGCGCGAAGGCTCACGATACCTACGTGTACAGCTGGCGGTTACGGCGCTTCTTCAGGACGAAGATATCACTGTCGTATCACTGCTGGAGACGCGTGCTGCCGGCGCACACGCTAGCAGCGGCCTGAAGGGCACGCCTGTTATCGCGGGCAACTTCTATCTGGGCTTCGAGCTGCCGCTTGCGGAAAGCCATGTGGACGGCGACAGAGTCAGCTTTACTCTGCAACGCGCATTGCCGTTGGAAAAGAACAGGACACTGGTCTACTCCGCCGTGGCCGGCGTAGTGCGCGACGGCCAGTTGCGGCGCGACTTCGCCACCTATCTGGAGCGGGAGCGGGCTCACCCGTATCGGCCGTTTCTGCATTACAACAGCTGGGGTGACATCGGCTACCTTACGCCGTACACGCAGGACCAGGCGCTGGAGCGCATTGAAACCATCGGCCGCGAGTTGCATGGAGCGCGCGGCGTGCAGATCGATTCATTTCTGTTCGACGATGGCTGGGACGACCTTAGCGGCAGCTGGCATTTCAGCAAGGATTTTCCGCACGGCTTCGTTCGGCTGCGCGACGCTGCAGCACGATGCGGCGCCGCGCCCGGCGTATGGCTGTCCCCGTGGGGTGGCTACGGAGCGCCGAAACAGGAACGTGTGACGCGCGGCCGTGCCGCCGGATATGAGGTCATCGATAATGGCCTTGCGCTATCAGGGCCGAGTTACTATCGACGCTTTCACGAGGTCGTGATCGCCTTGCTGGATAAGGACGGCGTCAACCAGTTCAAGTTCGACGGGACGGGCAACGCCGACAGGGTGTTTCCAGGCAGCCTCTTCGATAGCGATTGGGACGCGGCGATCCAGCTCATCGAGGACATCCGCGTGGCCAAACCGGACGCCTTCGTCAATCTCACCACCGGTACGCATCCATCGCCGTTCTGGCTACGCTACGCAGACTCCATCTGGCGTGGTGGCAAGGACGACGATCTGGCGGGAACCGGCACTCCTCGCGAACGCTGGATCACATACCGCGACGCGCAGACCTATCACAACGTCGTGGTGTGCAGTCCGCTTTTCCCGCTCAGTTCGCTGATGCTGCATGGCATCCTCTACGCGCAGTGTAATCCTCGCCTTAACACGGCGGCTGGCGGTGATTTCGCTAACGAGGTGCGTTCCTATTTCGGGAGCGGCACGCAATTGCAGGAGCTATACATTACGCCAGGGCTGCTCACAGAGTACGACTGGGATGTGCTCGCGGACGGCGCCCGATGGGCGCGCGAAAACAGCGACGTACTGCGCGATAGCCATTGGATTGGCGGAGCACCAGACCGCCAGGAGGTCTACGGCTGGGCAGCGTGGACCCCGCACAAGGCGATCATCACGCTGCGCAATCCGGACAGCCGCGCGCACCGCTTCGAGCTGGATCTGGGGCGACAGCTGGAGTTGCCGGCCGCGGCGGTGGGACGGTTCGCTCTGCGTAGCATTTGGCATGAAGGGGCTTCCGATATTCCGGCTGCGCTAGACGCTGATCTGCCGCAGGAAGTTCAGCTCGCGCCGTTCGAAGTGCTCACGCTGGAATTGATGCCGATTGCCGAAGCGGAGTAGTGGAGTGGAGGGCCCGTGCACCCCGCATCGTGCTGCGGCGTTCGCACTAAGACAGCGTATTCGCCAGTTCCACCGGCTTCGCGTGGATCTGGTGCAAGTCAAAGATAAGCACCTGGTTCTCACCTTGCACGAGCCACGGTGCGGGGCAATACAAGCGACGTTGAGGACCGATATTCCAGTAGCGTCCGAGATTGTGCCCGTTGACCCAGACGACACCCTTGGTCCAGTTGCTCATGTCGAGCCAGGTGTCGCCGACTTCGTTCAGCAGCAAGCTTGCCTTGAAAAAAAGCCCGGGCTTCAGCGGGTTTGCGCAGTTCCCCGGCAGATTGGCGATAAACGTGTCATCCATCGGCAGCAGGAAGACATCCCACCCCTTGAGCAGGGAGAACGACCCGTCGGCGTTATTCAGCCTGACTGGCTCGAGCAGTCCCTTGCGGTCCACGATCGCCGGCCCGTAGTTGACCCGCCCCATGCCTTCGACGAGGATCTCCAACGATACCGGGTCACCCGGGTTTGACTCGTGCCCGGGCAACGTCGAAGGTAGGGCGAGCGGAGCGCCGTGCATCACGTGGAGCGGCTGCGCGTACTCCGGTGGTATCGACGCCCTCGACACGCCGCCCGCATAGTGCTCGCCGACAAAGACGGTCGCATAGTCATGCACAGTGCCGATGTTCAGCACACCGCCCGCGTACTCATGCAACTGCTTGCGGTACAACACGAACCCAAATGCCTGACCATAGCTTTCGAAGGACTGCGGATCGACGCTCTGTTCACGCGGCAATGCCGTGGGGAGGTTGTCCCAGATCGACGCGTAGAGCGCTGGCATCAAGGCGTTGATACCTGCGAGTTCGAGCGTGGGGATGGCATCGGGTATATCGGGCAACGGCGCCGGCAGAAAGCTGGCGATGATGTCGCGGTACTTCATGTACTTCGTCGTCGCCGTACCCTGCTCGTTGATCGGCGCCGAATAGTCGTAGCTGGTGATATCGGGTTGGTAGTTACCCGAATCATCCACGTTCGCGCCGGCATAAAAGCCGAAGCTCGTACCGCCGTGAATGACGTACAGATTGAACGACCGTTTCGACCGCATGAATGCGCTCAGGGTGGGGGAGAGGTCGTAGTTCGTACCCGCGAAAGCCGGTTCGCTCCAATGGGTAAGCCACCCTGGGTACACCTCGCCGGCCATCGCAGGCACTGCGGGGAATGCCCGGCGGATGGTTGCGATTTGTGCCGCGTCGCCATTGCTCAACGCAATCGCGCCACCGGTGACTGTGGTGCGATTGCGTTCGAGTTGCGGGAGCCCGTCTTCGGTGTAGAACGACCCCGTTACGCCGCCTTTAAGCCAAAGCTGCCTGAGTTCTTCAAGGTAAGCCGGGTTGCTGCCATACGAACCGAATTCGTTTTCGATCTGGATCATCAAGATCGGTCCGCCGTGATGGATCAGCAACGGCCGGATACGCGGGACCAGTTCCTCGATGTAGCGCGCCACCGCCGCCATGTAGCGAGAATCGGTGGCGGAGTCCGTTCTCAACTGGATGTCCGGATCGCTCAACAGGTAGGAAGGGAGGCCTCCCAGATCCCATTCGGCGCAGACGTAAGGCCCGGGACGCAGCAGCACCCACATCCTTTCGGACTGGCACAGCCGGATGAAGGCCTCGATGTCGCGGTTACCGCTATGGAAATCGAACACACCTCGCCGGGTCTCGTGGTAATTCCACATGATGTAGAGGGCGATACAGTTCATCCCCATCGCCCTGGCCATTCTGATTCGGTGTTGCCAATACTCGCGCGGGATGCGGGCCGGGTGCATCTCGCCGCTGCGAATCTGGAACGGCTCGCCGTCGAGCAGGAAGTCTTTGCCGCTGGGGCTGAAAGAGAAGGTGTGGCCGCGTTCGAGGTTCACGGTGCACTCGCACTTTGGCGCCTGAGGCGCGGTTGAACAAAGCGAAAGATGAAAACCAGTATATCAATCAGGCGGCCTACCTTTTTCCGTTGACTAATAATTTCCGCAGTTTCCGCTTAAAACCCCAACCACGGATAGGAGGTTAGTAGATACCCTGATCGATACGTAGGGATGCAGATGATGTTTCTCAGGATGTAGGCAATCGTTGCGGCCGGACCCTAAAGCTTCGCGAAACAAAGCCGATATCGTGGCAATGGACATGAAAATTCCGGCAGAGAACCGTCCATACGCGTACCACATGACCACTTCGGAGGAGAGCGTGTGCTGTTTCGCCTAAAGCGAACTCGCGCGCGAGACGCTATGTTCAAACGCTTAACGATACAGAATGGACTCACGCTCACGATTGCGGGCTACACGCTCGCGTTGATCGCCACGATGCTCGTCGCCGTGCTGGGTCTCAAGCAGAGCAACGATGCGCTCAAGCAGACCTATGCGACCGATACGGTAGCGATCACCCATCTAAAGACGAGTTCCGAGCTGATGCTGCAAGTGCAGCTTGCGCTCGGCAACTATGAAACGCTGTTTTCGATGGGGCGCGCGAGCGACGATCTGCTGCCGAAGGCGCGCGCCGTGCTCAAGGCGAGCGATGACAACTGGGCGGCGTATCTGGCCAAGCCGCGCAACGCCGAAGAGTCGCGCGCCGCCGATGCGGTGCAGGCTGCCCGCGCGGCGCTCATCAAGCAGGCGCTTGAGCCGGAATTCCAGCAACTCTCGCAGAACGACTATTACAAATTCCACACGACCCGAGGTGAGGCCGACCCGCTCAACGCCCGCTATGCGCAGGCGATGAACGCGCTCGAAGCGTTGCAGGTGGATCATCAGCAGGCGCGCTTCGAC
>FSXK01000392.1_pt1 | contig 23608 bp, 23 predicted proteins | sample 1638101 | NCBI WGS metagenome assembly FSXK01 (sample SAMEA3914788, study PRJEB12502) | metagenome | biome: forest; material: soil | place: Canada | collected 2011-07-03 | depth 0.1 m | reverse complement strand
GGTCGCCCGGGCAGTGGCGCCACTGCGGAAGCGTGGTGCACCACGTTCGAGGTGCCGGAGAATCGCGACGATCCACACAGCCGACGTATTGCTTTGAAACTCGCGATAGCGCGCAGCGATGCGCAAGCACCCGAGCCGGATATGGCAGTTCTCTTGGCAGGAGGCCCCGGCGAAGCTGCGACCGAATCGTGGGTCGTCGAAGCGCCCGCGTTTGCCGAGGTACGCAAACATCACGACGTGCTGTTGCTGGATCAACGCGGCACGGGTGGCTCCAACCCGTTGAGCTGCAAAAACGCCGAAGATGCATCCGACGAAACTACCTTCACCCTGGACCTGGACAAGGTGCGCAAGAACGTGGCGGCGTGTCTGGCCGAGGTCAAACAGAAGGCCGATCCGCGCTACTACACCACCACGATAGCCGCGCAAGATCTCGAGGATGTGCGCAAGGCGCTGGGATCGCCCACGTTCGATCTGATCGGCGTGTCGTATGGCACGCGCATGGCCCAGCACTATCTGAAGCACTATCCCGACAGCGTACGCAGCGTTGTGCTCGATTCAGTGGTCCCCAATCAGACGATATTGGGCGAGGATTTCGCGGCCAACCTGGACAGTGCGTTGAAGAAGAATTTCGCCGGCTGCATGGCCGTCGCGGCATGCAAGCAACGTTTCGGCGATTCGATGCAAACGCTCTATCAACTGCGCGATGCCTTGCGCGCCAATCCACATACGGTGAGCTTCCGCGATCCGCAGACTTATGAAACCGTGGTTCGGCCGCTGAGCGAATTCTCACTCGCAAGTGTGGTGCGTATGTTCGCGTATCAGCCGGAGACGGCAGCGCTACTGCCTTTGTCGATAAACGCTGCTGCGCACGGCGATGTCGGTCCATTGCTGGGGCAGGCCAAGCTGTTGAACGGCGATCTTAGTGGCGACATGAACAATGGCATGTCGATGAGCGTGATCTGCAGCGAAGATGCGGATTTGCTGCAGCCGAGTCCGCAGGACCAGAACACCATCCTCGGCAATCATCTTGTCGATGCGATCAAGGCACAGTGCGATGTCTGGCCGCACGGTACGCGGCCGGCAGATTTTCACGCATCTTTGAAAAGCGACAAGCCGATCCTGATGCTCTCCGGCGAATTCGATCCGGTCACGCCGCCGAGCTACGGCGAACAGATCCTGCCGGGCCTGACCAACGGTCGCCAACTGGTCTTCAAAGGACAAGGCCATTCCTTGCTCGGTCGTGGCTGCATGCCGCAATTGCTGGGCAAATTCATCGACAAGCCCGATCCGAAACAGCTTGATGCAACTTGCCTGGACAAGCTGGGCGACACGCCCGCATTCATCGACTTCAATGGAGCATCGCCATGATCGAAGTAAAGGATCTACATAAACACTTCGGTACGGTCAAAGCCGTCGATGGAGTGAGCTTTACGGCACGCGATGGCCAAATCACCGGTTTGCTTGGCCCGAACGGCGCCGGCAAGACCACCACGCTACGCATGCTCTACACATTGATGAATCCCGACCGGGGCCAGGTGCTGGTCGATGGCATCGATGTAGCGCGCGATGCGCAAGCGGTGCGCCGCCAGTTAGGTGTGTTGCCCGATGCGCGGGGCTTGTACAAGCGACTGACGGCACGCGAAAACATCGACTACTTCGCGCGTTTGCAAGGCATGGATGAGGCATTGATCCGTACGCGTCGCGAACAGTTGATCGAGGCGCTCGAGATGACAGATATCGCCGATCGGCGCACGGAAGGTTTTTCCCAAGGCCAGCGCGTGAAGACGGCTATTGCACGCGCATTGGTGCACGACCCGAAGAACGTGATCCTGGACGAGCCCACCAATGGTCTGGACGTGATGGCGACGCGCGGCCTGCGCCAGTTTATGCGCCGATTGAAGGACGAAGGCCGCTGCGTGCTGTTTTCCAGCCACATCATGCAGGAGGTGGCGGCACTGTGCGACCGCATCGTAGTGATCGCGCACGGTCGTGTAGTGGCCGATGAAACACCTGACGCGTTGCGCGCGCAAACCGGCGAGGCGAATCTCGAGGATGCCTTCGTGAAAATCATCGGCAGCGAAGAGGGCCTGGCAGCATGAGCACGATGCTTACCGTCTTCCTCAAGGAAGTGAAAGAAAATCTGCGCGACAAGCGCACCGTGACCAGCGCGCTCATTTACGGTCCGCTGATCGGCCCGATCGTGTTCGTGTTGCTGATGAACACCATCATTACGCGCGAATTGAACAAGGCCGACCAGCCGCTGCGGATTCCCGTAATCGGTGCGGAATATGCGCCGAACCTGATCGACGCGCTAAAGCAGCAGGGTCTGTTGCCGCAACCGGCGGTCGCCAATCCAGATGCCGCGGTGCGTAATCAGGATGCGGATGTGGTGTTACGCATTCCCGCGGATTTTGGCAAATCCTGGCGCAAGGGCGAAACCTCGCAGGTGGAGATGATCTACGACTCCTCCCAAAAAGAAACCGGCGGTTCAATCGATCGCCTACGACGTATGCTCGAAACCTACGGCCGGCATCAAGGCGCGATGAGGCTGGTGGCGCGTGGTTTATCGCCAACGATGATGGCGCCGGTATCGGTCGATGATCGCGATCAGTCCACGCCGCAATCGCGTGCCGGACAGATGTTCTCGATCCTGCCGTACTTCTTTGTGTTGACCATTTTCATGGGCGGCATGTATCTCTCTATCGATCTCACCGCTGGCGAGCGAGAGCGGCAATCGCTGGAGCCGCTGTTCGCCAATCCGGTGCCCCGCTGGAAGGTGTTGCTGGGCAAGCTCGGCGCGATCTGCGTGTTTTCGCTGATGAGTTTGTTGATCAGCGTGATTGGCTTTGGTGTCTGCGGCAAGATCATTCCCTCGGAAAAACTGGGCATGACCTTGAATCTCGGACCGGCTTTCGCGCTACAGGTGCTGTTGATGATGGTGCCGCTGGTCATCTTGCTGGCTTCGTTGCAAACGCTGGTCGCCGCCTTCGCCAAAAGCTACCGCGAGGCGCAAACCTATCTGTCGATCCTGATGATGGTGCCGGCGCTGCCGTCGATCCTGCTGAGTGTGTTGCCGATCAAGGTGGCTGCGTGGATGTACGCCACACCCTTGCTGGCGCAGCAGGTTGGCATTTCGCAGTTGCTGCGCGGCGAACCACTGACCACGATGCAGATTTCCACCTGTCTGGTGTCCGGCTTGGCGGTGGCGATTCTGGCGACATTGGTGACGGCTTCGGTTTATCGTTCCGAACGCCTCGCAATTTCTGCGTAAGCAGTACGCGGACTGCAATAGCATCTACGGGCAAGCTGCGTGTATCCACGCAGCTACTGCCTGCGGATGCTCCAGGTGAAGATGGTGGCCGCCGTCCATATGATCGACGGCGATGTGCTGTACGTGACTTGCGCGAGCTTGCATCAACGCCGTGGGCAAATACGGCGTTACCGGATTCGCCAGCAGCAGTGCGGTGGGCGCTTCGATGCCGGCGAGCAACGCACAGATCTGGCTTTCCGCCAAGCGTGCCGCACTGGGGCGGGTAAGGCGCGAGTCGCTGCGCCAACGCCAGCCATCTTCGGTTTGCAGTAGTCCACGTTCGACAATCGGGCGCGCAAGGTCGCCACGCAATCCACTGGCGAGCGTGCGCGCGCTGATGGCCTGGTCGATGTCGCGAAACCTGCGCAATGATTTGCCGTTGGCTTTAGGCGCGGCAAAGGCATCGCGAAAACGTTGCAATGTATGCGAGCCATCGTCGCCGAGTGGACCGAGACCTTCGATCAGGCAGAGATGGTCGATACGTTGCGGTGTCGCCGCCGCGACCAGCGAAGCGATCCCGGCGCCGAGCGAGTGGCCGAGCAACACGTAGCGTTCCAGCTGCAGCACATCGACAGCAGCGAGCACCGCGCTTACATAGTCGAGGTAGTGATAGCTGGCGCCCGCACGCAAATGGCCGGAGTGACCATGGCCGGGCAATTCAAGCGCAATCACCCGCCAGCGTTGCGCCAGGATCGGCGCGAGGTAGGCGTAGCTGCCGGCGTTATCCAGCCAGCCATGCAACGCCAACAGCGGTGGTGCGTCGGCGTTACCCCAGATTTGCGCGGTCAGCGAAAGATGATGCGAGAGGGCAATCGATTGCTCAATCGGTGCGATCACGCAGGTTCTCCGCGACATCGCGTTGGGGTGTTGTCGCAGCGGCGAACTCGGGCCAATCCTGGGTGTGTCGCAGGATCAGTGCGGTGAGGCTGTCGAGCTGTTCCGGGCTGTCGTTGAGCGCGGGGATATAACGCAAGGTTTCGCCGCCGGCCTCGATAAAGAAATCGCGGTTCTGCATGGCGATTTCTTCCAATGTTTCCAGGCAATCGACGGCGAAGCCCGGGCATGCGACGTCCAGCCGTTTGACGCCTTCCGCGGCTAGGCGCTGCACCGTGGTGTCGGTGTATGGCTGCAGCCAGGGTTCGCGTCCTACGCGCGACTGAAAGCTTACGATGAGTTGCGATTCATCCAGGCCAAGTCGCGTGCGCAGCAATGTCGCCGTTTCCTGGCATTGACGGAAGTACGGGTCGCCAGCCGCCACGTAACGTTGCGGAATGCCGTGGAATGACAACAGCAGTTTTTCGCCGCGACCATGCTCGGACCACCAGCGTTCGATCGAGCGGGCCAATGCCTCGATATGGCCGGCATCGTCGTGATAGTCGTTGACGATGCGCAGCTCGGGCGGCCAGCGCAGATGCTTGAGCGTGTCGGCGAGCGCATCGATCACCGAACCGGTGGACGTGGCGGAGTATTGCGGATAGAGCGGCAGCACCAGCAATCGACGTACGCCCTCGCGTTGCAGTTGTTCGATCTGCGCACGCACCGACGGCTTGCCGTAGCGCATGGCCAGTGCGACGCGAATGGGGCCTGCGCGCAAGCGTTGCAGTTGGGTTTGTAGACCAGTGGCGAGCTTTTCGGAACCGACGCGCAGCGGCGAGCCGTCGGCCGTCCAGATGCGCGCGTAGGCATGCGCCGAACGCGCCGGACGGATGCGCAGGATCACGCCGTGCAGGATCAGCCACCACAGCCAGCGCGGATACTCGATAACGCGCGGATCGCCCAAGAATTCGGACAGATACGGCCGCACGGCCTGCGCCGTCGGGGCTTCCGGTGTGCCAAGGTTCACCAGCAATACGCCAGCCTGTACAGGTAGGTCGTGGGATTGGCCGGCGAGGCCGGTATAGTAGCTGCGTGGCATCGTGGCGAAGGCGGCAGGGTATGGGTCAGAGTCTGCCATAAGCGCCCCATACCGCGCCGGCTTCATGCCGCCGCCGTCCACGATCCAACTTTTCACTACATCGGAGCTGCCCATGTTCAAAGCATCGCTGCGTCGTATTTCCTTCCTCGCATTGGCGCTGTTGCTGCCTGTCGCGGTCGTGCATGCCGATGACGACTCTCCCGCGGCGCGCGCGCAGAACGCGGTGCGCGTGCTCAATGAAATCGAGCAGGCGCCGGATAAGTCCATCCCGGGCGATTTGCTTCGGGACGCCAAGGCGATCGCGGTTATTCCCGACGTGCTGAAGGTTGGCTTCGTCTTCGGCGGCCGTCGCGGCGAAGGTCTCATTTCGGTGAAGAACCCCGACGGAACCTGGTCCAATCCCAGCTTCATCTCCTTCGGCGGTGGCAGCATCGGTTTCCAGATCGGCGTGTCCAAGACCGATGTGATCCTGGTCTTCCGCACGCAGCGCGGCGTGGATTCCATCGTCAACGGCAAATTCACCATCGGCGCGGATGCCTCCGCTGCCGCGGGTCCGGTGGGCCGCACCGCATCGGCCGCCACGGACCAACAGCTGAAGGCCGAGATCTACTCCTATTCCCGTGCGCGGGGCCTGTTTGCAGGCGTTGCGCTGGATGGCTCGGTGCTGAAGATCGATTATGACGCCAATGCTTCGGTTTACGGACAAGGCGTCACGCCGCGACGCATTTTCGAAGGTGGCGTGAGCAACGTTCCGGGCCCTGTGGTGCAGTTCCGTGACGCCCTGGAGGAGTACACTGCACACTGATCCGGAACGCCGGCGCTGCGCCCGCAGCCGTCCACGGCAAACTTCCGCAACGAGGTACTCATGGGTTTGGACAGCTTTTGGCATTGGGTGATCCTGCTGGTCATCATTTTGCTGGTGTTCGGCACCGGCAAGCTGACCCGGGTCGGCTCCGATCTCGGTAACGCGGTGCGTGGCTTCAAAAAAGCCATGGGCGGCGACGAGGAAGAGGAAAAGCGCAAGGCGCAGGAAAAATTGCAGGCCGACGCGGAGCCGCCCACTGGCAGCACCCAAACCAACCAGAATCAACGCGATTCCAGCGAATCGAAGTAAGAGCCTGACAGGACCGCACCATGATCGAGATCAGCCTCGGCAAGCTGGTGTTGCTGGCGCTGGTCGCCCTGATCGTGCTCGGCCCGGAAAAATTGCCGCAGGCCGCACGCACGGCGGGTGCCTTGGTGCGGCGCCTGCGTTCCGGCTGGGATAGCGTACGCGCCGAAGTCGAACGCGAGTTGGAGATCGAAGATCTCAAGCGCACTGCACGCGAAGCCGCCGCACGTGCCGAGGCAGCCCAAGCCGAAGTCAGCAACGTGATGCGTCAGACGCGCGAACAGGTCGCGACCACCTCCGCCGAAGCGAAAGCCAACCTCGCCGACGTGCAGAAAGAAATCACACAGGTCGACACGCCGCCGAAGGAATCCTCGCATGGCAGCGTCTGAGCCCGAGCTGGATCTGCAGCAGGGGCTGTTCTCGCACTTGCTTGAACTGCGCACTCGCCTGATCAAGGCGATTCTCGCTGTCGTGGCGGTGTTGGTGGTATTGGTGCCGTTCGCCAATCGCCTCTACACCTTGCTGGCCGCGCCGCTGGTTTCGCGGTTGCCGCAAGGCGCTCATCTGATTGCAACGGAAGTCGCCAGCCCGTTCGTTACGCCACTGAAATTGGCGTTCTACACCGCGCTGTTTATCAGCATGCCGGTGATCCTTTATCAGCTTTGGGCGTTTGTCAGTCCGGGCTTGTACAAGCATGAAAAACGCCTGGCGCGTCCGTTGTTGATCGCCGCGCTGGTGCTGTTCTATATCGGCTGCGCCTTCGCCTATTTCCTGGTATTGCCGGCCGCTTTCCGCTTCCTGACGGCGGTGACGCCGCAGGGTGTGGAGATGATGACGGACATCAGCCACTACCTCGATTTCGTCATGCTGATGTTTTTTGCCTTCGGCCTTTGTTTCGAGGTGCCGGTGGCGGTGGTGATTCTTGCGGCCGTCGGCATTGTCGACTTGGACAAGCTGCGCAAGGGCCGTCGTTACGCCATGGTCGGCGCTTTCGCCGTTGCCGCGGTGGTAACGCCGCCCGACATCACATCGATGATCATGCTGGCCATTCCGATGTGCCTGCTTTACGAAATTGGCGTGCTCGCCGTGCGTTGGCTGCTCAAGCCGCGCCCCGACGACGCCACCACCTAGCTCATGAATCCATCCAAGACTTCACGCCTGCCCGAGCCCGCCGCGGACGAGCGGGCTCACTCCGACCGCCTGCTGCAGCATTTGCGCGAACAGATCGCCGCGCGCGGCCCGATGCCGTTCTCGCAATACATGGAGCGTTGCCTGTACGCACCTGGGCTCGGTTACTACAGTGCGGGCAAAACCAAGTTCGGGGAGGCGGGGGACTTCGTCACCGCGCCAGAACTAGGCGATCTGTTCGCACGCTGCATCGCGCAGCTGATGCAACCTGTGCTCGCGGTGTTGGGTGACGAGGCGGACTTTCTTGAGCTGGGTGGCGGCAGTGGCGCCTTTGCCGAAGCGGTTCTGCTGGCCTTTATCGAAGGCGGCACGTTGCCGCGCCGTTATCTGATTCTGGAGCCCAGCGCCGACTTGCGCGAACGTCAGCGTGAGCGCCTTTCTGCCGCACTGCCTGCGGATGTGTTTGCACGCGTTGCGTGGATCGATCGTCCGCCGGAAGAAAGCTGGCGCGGTGTTCTGTTTGCCAATGAAGTGATCGACGCGTTGCCGACCACGCGATTCGTGATGCGGCAAGGCGACGTCTACGAAGAGCACATCGCACTCGACGGTGATGGACGCCTGTTGCGCGTCGATCGTCCCGCGGATGCATTGGTTGCGGGTGCGGTAAGACATGTCGAACGCGATCTGGGTCGCGAATTCGACGATGGTTACCGCTCGGAAATCCTGCCGCAGCTGCCGTATTGGATTCAGGCCATCGCCGGTTCGCTTGAAGTCGGCCTGATGTTGTTCATCGACTACGGCTACGTGCGCCGCGAGTTCTACTTGCCTGAGCGGCAGGATGGCACGCTGATGGCGCACTACCGTCACCGTGCGCATAGCGATCCGCTGTATCTGCCCGGTCTAAACGATCTCACCGCGTCGGTGGATTTCACTGCGCTGGCTGAGGCGGGAAACAGTGCCGGTTTTGGTGTGGCCGCCTATGTGCCGCAAGCACAATTTCTGATTGCGGCCGGGCTGCAGCAAGCATTTGAGCAGGCCTACGAACAGGCTGCCGACGATGCCGTTCGTTATGGCCTTGCCCAGCAAGTAAAGAAACTTACGCTTCCCGATCAAATGGGTGAGCGATTCCAGGTGATGCTTTTCGCGCGCAGCATGCCTGCGTTGCCCGTGCCCGAAGCATTGCTCGACGCCGATCAAGGCGAGCGGCTGTAACGTCGCCTTCGTTCGTCAAATCGCGATGGATGTCGTGCCCTCTCTGCAATGCGAGAGAGGGCACAATGATCGGTGACGACTAATGGACCGCTGAAGCGCTGCTTGCGGGCGCAGGTGCCGGTGCCGAGCTGGCCGGCGCCGGTAATGACGCAACCGGCGTCGCATCCGAATCCTTGCGTGCCAGCAGGCCATGCTTGAACAGGTAGGCGGCGACTTGGTAATCCGCCGTCGCATCGTCGATGTCGTTCTGATCAATCGTCTTCACCGGTGTGGCGTCGCCGGTGTCGAAGTTGGGTACCACCTGCTCAGTCTTGCGCTGCGGCTCCAGAATGCTAAGAAGCTTGCCGTGCAGATAGCCGAGCTTTTCATACGTAGCAGGGAACGCACGTTCCTGGTTCGGTGCGATCTGGAAAACGTCGTAACCGAAGAAGCGGCTGCGGTAGCTGAAATTGAGCAGACCCAGCAGGGTGGTCGGTATATCGATCTGTCCCATTTGCTGCTCGACGCGCTGCGGTGCGAAGTGCTTCGGTGCATAGATCCACAGCGGGATGTGATAGCGATCGATCGGAACACTGCTGCGTCCCGCGCTCGATGCGCAGTGGTCGGCGGTGATCACGAACACCGTGTCGTCGAAATACGGCTTCGATCGCGCGCGGTTGATGAAATCGACAATCGACCAATCGGTATAGGCGATCGCGCCTTCACGCGTGCCGTTTTTCTCCTTCACGCGCCCAGCAGGGAAGGTGAAGGGGCGATGGTTCGAGGTGGTCATGATGTGCAGGAAGAACGGCTTGCCCTGCGTGTGGATCGCATCCATCTGGCTCAATGCGAGCGTGTACAGGTCTTCATCGGCTACGCCCCACACATTTTCGCCGTGGATCGGCATGCTCTTGGGAATCGAGCTGCGATCCACGATCTGATAACCGTTATGGGCGAAGTAGTAGTTCATGTTGTCGAAGTAGCCGTAGCCACCGTAGACGAACTGCGACACATAACCGTGCTGGTCGAAGATCTGGCCTAACGTCAGCATGTCTTCGTTGTGCGCCTGCTTCAGGATCGAATCGCCCGGCGTCGGTGGTATCGACATCGACAGTGCTTCCAGTCCGCGCACGGTACGCGTGCCGTTGGCGTAGAGGTGATCAAAGAACATGCTTTGCCCGACCAGTGCATCGAGATTGGGTGTGATGTCGCCGTGACTGGAGCCGAAGGCCTTGATGAAATCGGCCGAAAGACTCTCCACGCTGATCAGCACTACGTTCAGATGCCTTTCCGGGCCGGGATGATGGATCTCGCGCGTGATGTCGTACGGATCGTTGCTCACAAAGGTTGCGTCGGGCGTCTTCAATTGCGCGCGGACACGCGCGAAGGCCTCGTCGTTCGGCAGCGTGCGATAGAAACGATCGTAGTCCAGATGGCTGCTGCGAAAGGCTCCGAAGAATTGATAGATGCCATTGCCGGCCAGTTCGTTGACGTAATTGTTCGAGGTTCGGTCCTTGGTCGACGTATTCACCAGGAACAGCGACGCCACAGTCAGCACGAACCACACCGCAACCACCTTGCCGCGCTGTGCGAAACGCGTGCTGCCGTCGCGCGTGCGCAAGGCGCGGCGTGACAGCAGCAGGATCACGATGGCGACGGCAGCCAACATCAGAAGCCAGCGTCCGATCGGGTACGACTCGCGGATGTTGTCCACCACTTCGGTGGTGTAGACCAAATAATCCACCGCGATGAAGTTGAAGCGCACGCCGAATTCGTCCCAGAACACCAGTTCGGCGGCAGCCACGAACAGCAGCCCAAACAGCATCAGCAGGCACAGCACATACAAGCCGCGCTGACCGCTGAGTGCGTTGTAGCAAAGCGCTGGCATCGGCAGAAAGAAAATGAATACCGCAATCACCGGCCATACATCGTGTATCGCGGCGTGGATGGCGAGGTGCAAGGAGAACAGCGTGAGCGCGTAGAGCGCGGCGAGGACCACGATGTAGATCGCCCACTGTTTCGCCGTGACCACCAGCGGACGCCGCGACGGCACGATCCACAGGAACAGCAGCAGCGGCCACGCCACGTAAAGCAGGGTGATCAGGTCCGAGCACAACCCGACGCCGAAGGCATACAGCCAGTCCAGCGGATCGTGCGGAACACCTTTGCCGGTCATCACCAGCAGGGCGACGCGGGTGATGGCGCCCAGCACTACGTAGAAGATGCCCAGCCACCACAAAGGCCGGAAGCGCTCGCGTAGCGAGGAACGAGGGGAAAACGTCAACGACACGGCATGCTCCGGTCTAGGGGCGATAAGGTGATCGGTGCTTTATACGCCGACTTGGCTAAGTGTTACAAAGTTTCATTTTGGCGATGACCTCGATCCGGGCCTTCTCCATTGCCGCTCCGACCGCAGGACCCTGCAGGCCGGCAGCGACAAACGGCCCGGAAGTGACCGATGCAGCCGCATCCCGCGCCTGTCTCAGCCATGTGGCCTGCGGATAGTCGTCCTGCTCGTGGCCCAGGCGACCACGCTTGTCCGCCATGCAGGCGGTGAGGAAGGTCGTCAGCCGTTCCGGCCGGCGCAGGGCGTCCAGGGAAGCTAGTAGCTTCAGCACGGTCGAGGGCTTCAGCTCCAGGGCCCGGTGCGCGTTGAGATGCTCGCGGCAGACGAACTCCGCCAGTTCGGCGTACTCCGTGGGCACCTTCAGGCGTGCCGCCAGCACGCGCAGCGGTGCTACGCCACGATGCTCGTGTCCCACGTGGCGAGGTAGTTCGTCCGTTGGTGTCAGTGCCTTGCCGAGATCGTGCGTCAGCGCGCAGAAGCCGACCAGGTCGTCGCCAGGCGCCAGACGCGCTGCCGCATCCAGCACCATTTCCAGATGCACGCCGGTGTCGATTTCAGGATGAAACTCCGCGCGTTGCGGCACGCCGTACAGGGCGTCGATTTCCGGAAACAGCACGGCCAGCGCACCTGTGTCGCGCAGTAGGCGCAGGAACGCCGATGGTTGTGCCTCACCGAGTGCCTTGCGTGTTTCCGCCCACACGCGCTCGGGCACCAGATGGTCGATTTCGCCATCGCGCACCATCTGCTGTAGCAGCGCCATCGTTTCATCGGCCACGGTAAAACCGAGGGGTTCGAAGCGCGCGGCGAAGCGCGCGACGCGCAGCAAACGCACGGGGTCTTCGACGAAGGCCGGTGAAACGTGCCGCAGCACGCGCTGCTCTAGATCGCCCATGCCGCCGTAGGGATCGACCAGGACGCCGTGTTCGTCCTCGGCAATGGCGTTGATGGTGAGGTCGCGTCGGGCGAGATCCTGCTCCAGCGTCACGCTCGGATCGGCATGAAAAGCGAAGCCGTGATAGCCGTGTCCAATCTTGCGCTCGGTGCGCGCCAGCGCGTATTCCTCGCCGGATGTTGGATGCAGAAAGACCGGGAAATCCTTGCCTACGGGCTTGTAGCCCAGCGCCAGCAATTCATCCGGGTGTGCGCCCACGACCACGTAATCGTGATCGACCACGGGTCGTCCCAGCCATTTGTCGCGGACAGCGCCGCCAACCAGATAGGTTCGCATGCCCGCATTCTGCCACGCTGGGCTTATCGCCCCCTTGCGGAGGTGAGTTCAGTGGTGACGAAAGGCTTGTCGCGCCGCATCGAGTCGGCGTTGTCGCGTTGAGCCGTGGACGAGATGCGGCAGCCATGGCGTAAAGGGCTGCGGCACGATGCCGAGAGCGGCATAGCCGTTTACCTCGCCAACGGAATCCGTTGCCAGCGAGCGGAAGTTATCCGGCGAGAACGGCTTGCCGGGCAGCATGCCTGCGACGTGAGCCTGCAGGCGGCCGAGGCTGTCGTGCAGCGGAATGACACGTGTGTGCAAGCCAGCGGCATCGCGAACGGCGCGAACGATCTCGCCCAGCGTCAGCACCTCAGGGCCGTACAGCTCGAAGCTGCGGCACCGCGCAAGTTTGTCGTTGGCCACGCAACGCGCGATAGCCTCGGCAACATCGCCCACGTAAGTGGGTGCCAGGCGCGAGGACGCGCGGGCGAGCGGAAGCACGGGCATCGTGCGCAGCAATTTGACGAAGCGTGTGACCAGCCCATCGCCATCGCCGAAAATCACGCTCGGCTGATAGACCGTCCAATCCAGTGACGAGGCCTTGATCACCTTCTCCGCCTCGCCACGCGCTTTTAGATAGTTCGAAAGACCCTGTCCGGCCTTGAGCGAGCTCATCAAATGCAAGCGCTTGATGCCCGTTGCTTGGCAGGTATCGATCAAGCGACGCACCAGATCCACGTACACGCGCTGAAACGTGTGACGACCTTGCGGGTTGAGAATGCCGATCAAATTGATCACGACGTCGGCGCCTTCGATCTGCCGGCGCAATACGGCATCGTCGTAGACGTCCGCGCTACGGATGACGACGTTTGGCATCACCGCCATCGTGCGCCGCGATTCGCGATTGCGCGTCAGCAAGGTGATGTGATGACCATCGGCAGCGAGACGGGGCACGAGATAACTGCCGACGAAACCGGTTCCGCCGAGCAGGACGATGCGCTGGATTGTCATGGCGAAAATCCTTAGTTCAGTGCGCCTTTTCCCTGGCGGGTGCGCTGCTGCTCGAAGGTGCGGGGGCCGAGCTGGCCGGGGCGGGTTCGGGCGGCATGGCGCAGCTTATGTCTTTGCGTGAATCGTTTGCATCTGGACGGCTATATGGCTGTCCGATCGGTGTCATCCGCGTCGACATCAGTGCAGCCTTACCGTGCAGACGCCAATCATAGATCACGCTGTAGTACATCACACGCGCCACGTATTCGCGGGTTTCCTTGAAGGGCATGGTGGCGACGAACAGGTCGGGCGGCAGGGTGCCGCGCGCGTCCAGCCATTGGTTCACCCGCCCGGCGCCCGCGTTGTAGGCGGCGCTGGCCAGCCATGGTGCGCCGTTGAAGCGCCCTGCCATCTGCGCCAGGTAGCGTGTACCCAGTTGGATGTTAACGGTCGGGTCGTACAGGCTATTTCCGCCGTTCCAGGGCAGGCCATTGCGGCGTGCCACTTCGGCGGCTGTGTCGGGCACCAACTGCATCAGTCCACGCGCATCGGCGCCCGATCGCGCATCGCTCATCCATGCGCTTTCCTGTCGCAGGATGCCGTAGGCCCACGAGGGGTCGATCCCGGCCTCTTCGGCTTGTTGCACCACGCCATCCTGGCTGGCGAGCGGAAAGCGCAGCGTGTAATAGCCCAGGCCTTGTCCGTTATTGAACGTGAAGATCGCGCGGTCGTACCAGCCACGTTGGTCGGCGAGGTTCACCGCTTGCCGCAACGTTTGCGCGTCGGCGTTGGCCAGCGCCTGCGTCCATTCGCGGCGCGCCGGTTTCAACATGTCGACAGCGAATAGTTCGAACGCGCGTTGCATGCCCGGCATCGCCAGCACCGATTGTTCGCCTTGCGGATTGACGACCGGGTGCAGCACGCAAAGGGAGTAGGACGTGCCTTGATGGTCCGCGGCCAGGTAGCCGAAGTAGCTCGATTGCGCAGCGGCGGTGGCATAGGCATGTTGCGCCTGGTCGGTTTGACCCAGTGCACTCAGCGCGCGTGCGCGGAAGTAAAGCCATTCATCGTTTTGCTGTTGCGCGGGAGGCATCGCGTCGATAGCCGCAAGAACAGCTTTCCAATCCTGCTCCGCCAAGGCCACGCGTACGCGCCATTCGCGGCTGATGTCGGTCTGCGCGGTGGGCGGAAGATCGATCAGCCGGGCCAGCGCATTGGCGTCATAGTCGGTGGCGTGAAAGAGCGCCAGCGCGTTGAGTATGTTGTCGCGCTGCGTTGGAGCGAAATGAAACTGGTTCTGCAGGTTTTGCCACGCTGTGTCGGCGGTATCGGACTGGCGTCGCGCCAGGCGAACCAGGGCGAGCGTGGCCGCTTGTCGTGTCCGCGCTGTGTCTGACCAGCTGGGGGCAGCGCGTATCGCGGCGGCTGGGTCGTTCAACGCCAGCGCGAGGCGTTGCGCCGCTTTGGCGTCTTCGTCCGACAGCCACGGCGACATGGACGAAATGGTGCCGCCCTTGCCGGCATCGGCCGCCAGATCGATGCGCGCCCATATGCGTTCAGGCGTCAGCAGCCCCTGGTCGTGCGCCGCTTGCAACACGGGGTCGCAGGAGGATGGCAGGGTGGGTTCGGTCCAGAGCGCCGCGAGATCTTTGTCGAAATCGAGCGTCGCGCCGCCTTCCAGCCGACCTTGCAAGGCGTCGCAGGTCAGCGCGTCGCCGAGGCCAGGCTGGTACATCGCCTGGAAATTGCTCCAGTCCTGGCGCCGCGCCAGTTCCTGCAGAAAATTGCGACGCAGGTCGTCGGCGGGAATCAGGTCCGGATACTGTTTGAGATACGCCTCGACGGCGGGCCGATCCACCAGCTGGATGTCATGTTCCAGCGATGCCGCCTGCAGATAGGGATAGAGCGGATAGTTCTGCAGACTGCTGGCAAGCGCACGCCAGCTGTCGCCGCTCTGGCTGGCGGCTGTGTAGGCTTGTTTGAAGGCAGCGCGTTGGGCCTCGAGGGTGGCGGTGTCCGTCTGTGCCGAAGCCGGGCCGACCAGCATCCAGCTGATGAGCGCGATCAACAAACGGCGGCCTGGGCGCGGTGCGGCTTGCGGGGCCATGAAAACTCCTGCTGGCAGTCCGGGCAAAGTGTAATGGATGCTTGGTGGACGCCCTGAACGAGTCATAAGCTTTCCAACAGTGGCGTAGACGATGGGTAACCGTTTGTCGGATGTCCGCCACGGACAGGCTGCTAAGCTTGCGCGCTTCGATCGTGCTTACAGGACCCGCATGTCGTCACCGTCCAACAACGCTGTTTCCTACGGATTCGCCTGGCTGTTGCTGGTGTTGACCGCGCTCACGGGCGGCGTCTGGTGGTGGAGTGTCGGAAGGCCAGTGGATTTGCCCGATGCGCCCTCGGCACGGATTGCGTGCGTGTCATATGCGCCGTTCCGCAAGCCGGGCGAATCGCCTTTGAACGCCAAGTTTGTCATTCCACCCGAACGCATCGACGAAGACTTGCGCGCGCTGTCGCAACGTTTCGACTGCGTGCGCACGTACTCGCAGAGCAACGGGCTCAGTGCCGTGCCCGCCATCGCCGCGCGCTATCACTTGCAAGTGTTGATGGGCATCTGGATTGGTGGCATCGATAAAATAAATCAGCGAGAAGTGGCGATGGGTATTGCCACGGCGCAAGCGAACCCGCAGACGATCCGCGGCATCATCGTGGGCAACGAAGTGCTGCTGCGCGGCGAAATGTCGCCCAAACGCCTGATCACGTACATCCAGGCTGTGCGTGCGGCGGTACCGCAGTCGATTCCCGTCACGTATGCCGACGTATGGCAATACTGGTTGCGTTATCCGCAGATGGCCAGTGCGGTGGATTACATCACCATCCACATCCTGCCGTATTGGGAAAACAATCCGGTAGCGCCGGTCGATGCCATTCAGCACGTCAAGGATGTATACGCGCGCATACAACACGAGTTTCCCGGCAAGCAGCTGATGATCGGCGAAACCGGATGGCCGAGTGCCGGCCGGTTGCGTCGCACGGCCGAGCCCAGCATCGTCAATGAAGCTCGTTACCTGCGCGATTTCCTTCGCTTCGCCGCCCAGGTGCATATGCCTTACAACGTGATCGAGTCCTTCGATCAGCCGTGGAAGCGTGAGCAAGAGGGCACGGTGGGTGGCTATTGGGGCATCTTCGATTCCGACGCGCAGCCGAAATTTCCGATGCTGGGGCCGGTGACCGAAGAGCCGCGCTGGTGGTGGGGCTGGTTGGCTGGTGCAGCCGGCGTGATCGCCTTCATGGCGTTCGGTGGCTTGGGTCGCACATGGCATGGTGTGCGCGGTTGGCTTGCGTTGCTGCTGGCCGGTTTTGCGGCTGGTACGGCGACGGCGTGGCAGGTGCGAAAAATGATGTACGCCTGCGGGCCGCTGTGGGAATGGGTATTGTCGTCGGTCTGTCTTGTGCTCGCGTTGGCGGTTGCCATATCGCTGGCACGACGCATCGCGGCGCATCTTGCCGATCGTTACGACCATACGGAGCCCGCGTCATGGTGGCGCTTCGGCTCGCTGTTCGGCTTGGTGTTCTACGGCATCTTGATGGCATTCGACGGCCGCTATCTCGATTTCCCGATAGGGCTGTTCGCGCTACCGTGCATCGCCTATGCGGTGTTCGGTTTGTTGACGCGCGAACATGTCATGCCGTCGGCCGAACAACGTTTTCTTGCGTGTGCCGGACCTCTCTTAGCCATCGTGCCGGTGGCCCAGGAAATCGGTATGAACAAGGTGGCATGGTTATGGTTGGGCTTGAACCTGGCCATTGCGCTGCCGGTGTTCGTCAACTGGCGACGCCACGCGGTTAGCTTGTGCGCGAACCAGGCGTAGGCAGCCGATCAGCAGCGCTACGGCGCCAGCGTAATAGCAGTACATGATGACGGCGAACAGACCGAGTGCGGCGGCGAGCCACGCGATCGCCAACTTTTTCGACGGCAGTGCGATTAGCGTGACGACCAGTGCGGCGATGCCGTAGCTGTAGTTGTTGAACCCAAGCACGAGCACCTGGCGTATGCCGCACCAGCCTGGCGCGTTGTTGTCTTCGCACATGTTGCCGATGGCGGGTGGCTCGATAAAGCCGTAACGCAGCCATGCCGCGAGCAGCCCTACCAGAACGAGCAAGATCCATGGCATTAAGGTGGGGAGCAGTCGTTTGGCTGTCATCGATGTAGACCGGTTTTGAAGGGCAGCTGGATTTCTGCAGCCAGTGCCAGGTGATCGGAAAAAGCCTGCGGCAAGGTCCATACCTTTTCGATCCGGATCTCGGGCGAGACCAGGATGTGATCGAGTGCGCGCCGCGGCTTCCAGCTTGGAAACGTCGGCACCGGATCGACCGGCGGCTGCAGGTTGCAACGCGCGAAGAGGTGCCGCATTTCCGGGCTATGTGCGTCGGTGTTGAGGTCGCCCATCAAGATCGCATGCGGGTGTTCTTGCAGAACTTCCGCGATGAAAGCGAGCTGTTTCGCCCGCGCCTGCGCACTCAGCGAAAGGTGCGCAATCATCACGGCCAGTCCGTTGCTGTCATCGCCGAAGCGCGCCAGCAATGCACCGCGGCCGGGTATGCGGCTGGGCAGCGGATAGTCGATCACTGCCTGGGGTTCGATGCGGCAGATCAGCCCATTGGCGGTATGCGAAAGCTGCGCCACCGGGCGATTCGGCTGATGGCTCCAGAACGGCATGCCGGATGTTTCGGCGAGGTAGCGCGTCTGGTTGAGGAAGCCGGAGCGCAGGCTTCCGGCGTCGGCTTCTTGCAGGCCGATCACATCGAACTGTGGCAGCAATTCCGCCAGACGATCGAGATTGTCGAGTTTGCTGCGCGCCGGCAGCACCGCATTGATGCTGCGTGTCACGTACTGCCGGTAACGCTGCACGCTGGCGCCAGCCAGAATGTTGCAGCTCAACAGGCGCAGCCGTTGCTTCGTGGGGGCGGGTACGGCGCGGGTCATTGCTGCAACGTTACATCTTTGCGGTGCGGCAGGCGTGAAACGGCTGCCGCACCGGGGTTATTTGCCCTTGGAATTCAGTTCGCGCTGCACCAGCCACTTTGTCAGGGCGGACAGTTCGTCGAAGCTCTTGACGTTGGCGGTGCGGTATTTGCCGTCCACGACGATGGTAGGAGTGCCATCTACGCCCCAGGTCTGGATCAGCGCCAGGTCGTGCTTGATCTGAGCGTCCACCTCGGGCGATTTGGCAATGCGCAGGAATTCGTCGCGATTCACGCCATGGTTGGCGTAGAAGTCGGCGATTTCATCCATGGAGTTGATCGGGTAGTTCTCCTGGAACTTGGCCTCGAACAAGGTATCGTGCAGCTGATCGACCACGCCCAATTTCTTGGCGGCGTAATAGGCACGCGCAAAGGGGACCCAGGCCTCATTGAAGGGCGCCGGCACGAGCTTGAATTCCACGCCTGCCGGCAGCGTTTTGCGCAGCTCATCAGCGTAGGGCGAGAACTCGGCGCAATGGATGCAGGCGTAAGAGAACACTTCCACCACTTCGATCTTGCCGCTTGGGCTGACGCGTTGGTACGGCGCCGGCAGCGTTACGTACTGATCGCCATCCGTATAAGGGGCTTGGGTCGAGGTATCGGGGCTAGACGCACTGCAGGCGCCGGCCAGCAGTACGCCGCAAAGCGCGGTGATCAAACGGAATCGGGTGGTCTTGAACATGATTCTTCCTGCGCGATGACGACGGAGCTTCCGTCGCTAGGCTCTTGTCGCGACATCGGCGCGACACGTTGAAAATAGAAAAGCGCCCGGCGAACCGGGCGCTTGGTGATCATGATTATTTACCGGCCGCTTCCTTGGCGATCAGCCATTTGGTTAGCTCGATCGATTGCGCATAGCCGCCAGCGTCATTGGCTGTGAAGCGGTACTTGCCGTTGACGATGATGGTCGGCGTCGAATCGACGCCATAGACCTTGACCATGTCATCCGCGCGCTTCATCTGCGTATTGATGCTGAAGGAGTTGGCCACCGCGACAAATTGCTTCGGGTCGACGCCGTACTTCGCATAGAACTTCGCCACGTCGTCGATGGTGGGCCATGCTGATTGGGGTTTCGGACGACCGGTGGTGAGATCGTCGGAAGACAGCTCGCCGCTCTTCCAGATCGCATCGAACATGGCGTCGTAGGTCTTGTCGGCCACGCCCAGCGCCTTCGCCGCGAAATAGGCGCGCTGGAACAGCGGGAAGTTTTCGTCCGGACGGAACGAAACGGGCAGGTAGGTCATCACCGCATTCGACGGCAGGCTCTGCGCGAGCTGATCAGCCGTTGTGTGGAAGGCATTGCAGGCCGGGCAGGCGTAGGAGAACGCCTCGGTCACCACGATCTTGTCCGGGATACCGGTCGGCTGCGCGGGTTCAATCGTGAAGTAGTTCTTGCCCTCGACCCACTTGCCGTCGTCGACGAACGGGGCGGAAGGTTTCTGGACTGCCGTGCTGGCGGTGGCCGGCGTCGCCGCACTGCTGCTGGCTGCGGCGGCAGTGGAGGAGGCAGCCGGGGTTGGCGCGGTGGCTGCCGGAGCCGGCTTCGCCACCGATGCCGGTGCTGCGGGTGCCGAGCTTTGTGCGGGTGCGGGTTGTGGCGCGGTGCCATTGTCGGAACCGTTATGACTGCAGGCGGTAAGCGCGAGCAGTGCCGCACAAAGGAAAGACAAACGCTTAAGCATGACTAGCCTCGAAATGGGAATGACAAGAACGCCTGAGACAACATTGCCGGACGGAAGTTACGGCGATGCGGTCGTGGGAGCACGCGTATCGTTGACGTGCAGGCCTTCGATATAGCTGGCCACGGCGGTGATGTCCTGTTGCTCGAGCTTTTTGGCGATCAGCGGCATGATTTGCGCATGCGGCTCGTTGCCCCAGGTGACGCCGTCGTGGAAATCCTTGAGCTTGGCTTCGATGTATTGCGCGTGCTGACTGGTGAGCTGCGGATACATCGCGCCCGGGTTGCCGCGGCCATCGATACTGTGACAAGCCATGCAGGCAGGTATGCCGCGGGCGGTGTCGCCCTCGCGATAGAGCTTTTCGCCCTGTGCGACCAGCGCCTGGTCGGCCACGCCCGGCAGCGACTGCTTGCTGGCGAAATAGGCGCCGATGTCTTGCATGTCCTGAACGGACAATGGGGTGGCCATGCCCATCATGATCGCGTTCTGGCGCGTGCCGGATTTGAAGTTCTGCAACTGGTGGGCGATGTACGCCTCGTGCTGCCCAGCGAGCTTCGGATACTGTGCATCGCTGGAGTTGCCGTCCACGCCGTGACAAGCGCCGCAGGCGGCGGCCTTGCCCTGACCGGCCGTGGCGTCGCCGGGTTTGGCGGCCGCCATGGCATCGTCGTTGGCGGCGGGTGCTGCGGCTGCAGGTGCCGCAGGCTTCGCAGCCGTGGAGGCAGCGGCCGGAGCCGGTGTTTTCTGGGCCGCCTGGCCCGTTGCGCTCTGCGCAAAAACCACGCTGGCAGACAAAGCGAAGACCAGGGCTACTGCATTCACAACAGCGGGCCGAAAACCGGCGAGCCGAAAACTCATACACTTGCCTCCAGGAAATACTGCTACGGATGTACGGTACGCACCCTCAGCGACCGTGACTGGCAGAACCTCGAAATTATCGCCACGCCATACTAGCCGGTCAAACTATCCCATATGAGTACTAATCCGCTGCAAGGCGCACAATTCGTGCTGGCAGCCCATCGCATCAACCAGTTGCCCCCCGATGAAGGGGCAGAGGTTGCGTTTGCCGGGCGCTCGAATGCAGGAAAATCCAGCGCATTGAATGCGTTGACTGGCCACAAGGGTCTCGCGCGCACGTCCAAGACGCCGGGCCGCACTCAGCAGATGGTGGCGTTTTCGCTGCCGCCGATCGTGCATGGGACGGCGTTGCCGGTCGTGGAGACGCGGCTGATCGATCTTCCTGGTTACGGCTACGCCAAGGTTCCGGAGGCGTTGCGCGAGCACTGGCGGCACGAGATCGATAGGTATTTGCACGAGCGACGCAGCCTGCGTGGCGTGGTGCTGATCGTCGACATCCGCCATCCCCTGAAGGAATTCGATCGGACGATGCTGGATTTCTGCTTCCGCACCGAGCTTCCCTGTCATCTACTGCTGACCAAGGCCGACAAGCTGTCGCGCAACCAGGCGGCGCAGGCATTGGCTGCGCTGCGCAAGGAATTGGATGTGGGGATGCCCGTCACCGCACAGGTGTTTTCCTCCGCCAAAGGCACCGGCGTGGAAGAGGCGCGTGCAGCGGTGATGCAACTGCTGGAAGGCAATATCAGGAGCGCTAGCCTGATCGGTCCATGACAGCGCGTGTTGGCGTGATTTAAGCGGCTAGCGCCTGCATAAATACATTGCACAACGCTTCCATGCCGGCACGGTCTTCCTCATCGAAGCGGGCGATCGATGGGCTGTCGACGTCCCACACACCGAGCAGGCTGCCGTCGGGTTTCACCAGCGGCACGACGATCTCCGATTGCGAGGCGGCGTCGCAGGCGATGTGGCCATCGAAGCTGTTCACGTCGCGAATGACCTGGGTTTCGCGCGACTGCGCTGCGGTGCCGCAAACGCCCCTGCCGAGTGCGATGCGGATGCATGCCGGCTTACCCTGGAACGGACCCACCACTAGCTCGGTGCCGTCATAGAGGTAGAACCCAGCCCAATTGAGATCGGGCAGGCTGTTGAACACCAGCGCGGCGAAGTTGGCGGCATTGGCGACCAGGCTCGGTTCCCCGGCGAGCATGCCTTGGGCCTGTTGGACCAGATCGGCATACTGTTCCGATTTGTTTGCCGCTTGGTTGTTTTTGATCTCAAACATGACGCGCTAGCTCGATTGCTGCAGACTGGTGTACCAAGATGGGACGTCTGCTGCCCGGGCACAAGGGGGAGAATATGAGCGAGCAGCACGAAGCTGCGCATGTTGGCCGCGTCGAAGCGCATCGTCTGGACGGTTTTATCGACGCGGCATTTGCCTTCGCGGTAAGCGTGCTGGCCATCGCTGGCGCCGAGGCGCCGCATAGCCTGCACGATCTGCTGCTGGATCTGGATCGGATTCCGGGCTTCGCCTGCAGTTTTGCCACGTTGCTGGTCTTCTGGCACCGGCATGTGCGTTGGCGCGACCGCTTTCGCATCCACGATGGAGTCAGCATCATACTCAGCCTGATGCTGGTGTTTTTCGCGCTGATTTTCGTTTATCCGCTCAACATGCTTTTCCAGTCCTTGTTCAGCTCCATCTACGATGCGTTTGCGCACACGGTGTTGCCGAATGAACCGACGATCGGCAGCGTGCATGAGCTCAAAGCGCTCTATATCTGTTACGGCTTGGCGTATGCCTGCATGGCAGGCTGTCTTGTTGCGCTGTACGGACATAGCTTGCGGCGATCGCAAATCCCGCATGCGGAGCGCATTGAGGCGCGCGAGACCTTCTACGTGCAACTCGGCTCGATGGCTGTGGCGTTGTTGTCGTTGATTGCGGCACTGCTGATTCCCGATAGCGTCGCGTGGAGTGGTCTACCGGGCTACCTGTATTCCTTGCTCATGGTGGTCTACTGGGTGGCGGGGCGTTGGTCGAGACGGGCGTTGGCGAAAGCGGCATGACGAGCGCGTTGTTTATCGCCGGTACCGACACTGGCATCGGCAAGACGCATGTGGCTTGCACCGTCTTGCACGCGGTGCGTGCGACGGGACGCAGCGTTTGTGGCATGAAGCCGGTCGCCAGCGGCTGCGTCGAAACGCCGCAAGGTTTGCGCAACGAGGATGCGCTTGCGTTGATGGCCGCCAGCAGTGCGCCGCAGCCACCCTACGAGCAGGTCAATCCGATCGCCTTGCGCGACCCGCTGTCACCGCATCTGGCCGCTGCGCACGAGAGTGTGACGATTGCGCTGCCGCCTTTGCGCGCTGCATTCGATGCGTTGCGCGCGCGCTACGACACCGTTGTGGTGGAAGGCGTGGGTGGCTGGCGCGTGCCGTTGGCCCCGCCCGAATTGTTCGCCTCGGATATCGCCAAGGCATGGTCGTTGCCCGTGGTGCTGGTGGTGGGGCTGCGGCTGGGTTGTCTCAGTCACGCGTTGCTCACCGCCGAGGCCATCCAGGCTGATGGTTGTCAGCTGATTGGCTGGATCGGCAACCGGATCGATCCACAGATGGACGCCGTGGAGGAAAATATCGACACCTTGCGCATGCTGTTACCGGCACCTTGCCTCGGCATCCTGCCGCACGGCTTGGCACCCGGGCAGGCTTCCAGCTTGCTGGATCGGGTGGCAATGGGATTTTGAAGTAGGGAAGAACCGGCATATGGTTCTTCGTGAGTTGGGTCAACTACAAGGGAGAGTCCATGACCAATCGCAGCCATTACTACTTGCAGATCGCTGATCTCGC
>FSXK01001390.1_pt1 | contig 23628 bp, 13 predicted proteins | sample 1638101 | NCBI WGS metagenome assembly FSXK01 (sample SAMEA3914788, study PRJEB12502) | metagenome | biome: forest; material: soil | place: Canada | collected 2011-07-03 | depth 0.1 m | reverse complement strand
GTCGGCGGCGGCAGGAGCACAGGCCAAAGCCACCGCTGCGATCACTTCCAAACAGCTCAAGCAAACCACCCAGGGCGTCTATCGCCTGCGCAGGCATTTGCGCGCGATTCGCATGATGCTCAATGCGTTGCTGATACTGGCCTTGATGTACACGGTCACGATCGTGCGCGCGTTGGTGATTCCGCTTGTGCTGGCGGCGTTTCTCGGGCTTGCGCTCAATCCGATCGTAGTCGCCGGCACGCGCCATCGCGTACCTCGGTGGCTCGGCGCCAGCGTGTTGATGATTTCCCTGATTACAGCGATCGGTGCCGGCATCAGCATGCTCGCGCAGCCGGCGGTAACGTGGTTGCACAGCGCGCCGACCGCGATTCGCAGCTTCATTCCCAAGCTCGAGCACATCACTCGGCCCCTCGAAGCTGCGGGCCGTGCAACACAGACGTTGGTAAACGGTCATCCGGCACAGGCCAACGCAGGGCAAAACCCAGGCGATGTCGCCATCAGCGTGTGGGATGTGCTCGCGAATGCGCCGAAAGTATTGGCGGCGATACTTACGGTCGTGTTGCTGGTGTATTTCTTCCTGGTCTATGGCGATTTGATCTTGCGTCGCCTGGTCGAGATCGCGCCAAACTTTGGATACAAACGTCACGCCGTGACCATCGTGCGCGGCATCCAGACCGAGGTGTCGCGCTACATCCTCACTACCGTCGTGATCAACGCGACGCTCGGCCTGACCACGGCCGGCATGCTGTTTCTTTTGCACATGCCCGATCCGCTGTTATGGGGATCGGTCGCGATGCTCGCCAACTTCATTCCGTACGTGGGCGCCATCGTCACGACCACCACCTTGCTGTTGGTGGGCCTGATCCATTTCGAAGACGTAGCGCATGCCTTGCTGCCCGCACTGTGTTTTGCTGTCGTTACCGCTTTCGAAGGCAACTTGATTACGCCGATGATCCTTGGCCGGCGCATGCGCATTAGCCCGATCGCGATTTTGATCTGGCTGCTGGTGTGGGGATGGCTGTGGGGCGTTCCTGGCGCGTTGCTGGCGGTGCCGATGCTGACCAGCGCAAAGCTGATTGCTGAGCGCGTGCGTGGCTGGGAGTGGTTTGCGCGGATGGTGCAGCGTTGAAGATAGTCCGCGGATAGAACGCGTTAAACCGCCCAACGCCGTCGTCCCGGCGAAAGCCGGGGCCCAGTGACTTGATGTTGAGCGAAGACGCTAGGTCCCGGCTTTCGCCGGGACGACGGGTTTGGGGTTTCACGTGCGTCTTACTGCATGCGTTACGGCGCAGTGGCGACAGCCTCTGCAACTTGCGTGCATTGTGCATCGTTACACGCCTGCCAACCGCCGCCGAGCGCCTTGTAAATCGACACCGCGCGCGTATCAATCGCAGCTTCGGATTGGGCGAGATCATCCTCGGCCGCCAGCTGCACACGTTCGGCGTCGAGGAGTTCGAGATAACCCGTAGCGCCTTCCTGATAGCGAATACGCGCTAGATCGGCCGCGCGACGACTCTGCGCGCTCTGTGCGATCAACTGCTCGACACGTGCATGTTCAGCGTTGTAACCGACCACGGCGTTGTCGACATCTTCGATCGCGCCAAGCACGGTGCGCTGGTAATTCGCCTCGGCAGCATCGGCGCGTGCTTCGCTGGCATGCAGATTAGATCGAACACGTTCCACGTTCAGGCCATTCCAGGTAATGCTTGGCCCGAACGAGAAAGCACGCGTAGCAGGGCCGCCGAAATCATTGCTCTGTCCGGCCAGAAAGCCCACGAAACCACCAAGCGAAATATGCGGAAAGAAATCCGCCTTGGCGACACCGATCCGTGCAGTCGCCGCCGCATATTGGCGTTCGGCGATACGCACATCGGGACGACGCGACAGGACATCACCGGCATCGCCGATCGGTAGCACCGTGGCAATCGGTTTGAACGTGGTCGGCGAGACATCGACATCCAGTTCACCGGGACGTTCTCCAAGCAGCACTGCAAGGCGGTATTCGTAGCCATGTGCCTGCGTATCCAGCACCGGCAGCTGTGCCTTGGCAGCGCTCAACTGCGCGCTTGCGCTGGCGACATCTTGCTCGGATGCCGTACCAATTTGCGCGCGCGCCTCGATCAGCTTCAGCGTATCGGCCTGATTGTTGATATTACGTTGGGCGATAGCGAGACGCTGCCGCGTGCCGCGCAAGGCAAAGTAGTTGCGCGCGACTTCGGCGAACAAACTCACTTGCGCATCGCGCAAGGAAGCTTCACTGGCACCGAGATCGGCACGAGCCGCTTCTACCGAGCGACGCACGCCGCCGAATACATCGACCTCCCAGGATGCATCAAAGCCGGCCTGGTAGGTGTCATATGCCACGCGCTGAGTGCCGAAACCTGGTTCCTGCTCAATCGCGCGGCTGTAGGCGACGTCGGTGCTGATGGTCGGCAACTGATCGGACTTGGCGCTGCCAAGCAACGCACGCGATTCATGCAGACGTGCGGTGGCGATACGCAGATCAAGACTGCCCTTTGCGGCATGTTGAATCAGCGTATCCAGCACTGAATCGTTGAACTGCTTCCACCACGCAGCCTGGAATTGCGCGGCGCTTTCACGCGCCGCGTCCACGCCCTGCACCGTTGCCGCTGGCGTGGCCGGTGTCTTGTAGTCCGGGCCGACGCTGGCACATCCAGCCAGCGCGAGTGCGGCGAACAGGGCAGTGTTACGAATAAATCGTGTCATCTCAATGGCCCTCCAAAGCGGGCACTACCGATGCATGCTGCTTCTTGCGCGCTTCGCGGCGTTCGACCACGGCGCGGATCAGCACGTAGAACAGCGGGGTATAGATCAGGCCGAAGATGGTCACGCCGAGCATGCCGGAGAACACCGCCACGCCCATCGCATGACGCATCTCCGCACCTGCACCGTGCGAGGTAACCAGCGGCACCACGCCCATGATGAAAGCGATCGAGGTCATCAAGATCGGGCGTAGACGCAGGCGAGCTGCTTCCAACACCGCATCGTGACGGCTCATGCCTTCATGCTGGCGTTCGCGAGCGAACTCCACGATCAGGATCGCGTTCTTGCATGCTAGGCCGACCAGAACGATCAAACCGATCTGGGTGAAGATGTTGTTGTCGCCACCGGACATCCACACACCGGCGATCGCGGACAGCAGCACCATTGGCACGATCAAGATCACCGCCAGCGGCAACGACCAACTCTCATACAGCGACGACAGCACCAGGAACACCAGCAGCACGCACAACGGGAACACCAGGATGGCGGTGTTGCCCGCGAGGATCTGCTGATAGGTCAGCTCGGTCCACTCGTAGCTCATGCCGTTGGGCAAGTTGTCCGCGGCAAGTTTCTCCATCGCCGCCTGCGCCTGGCCGGAACTGAAGCCGGGTGCGGGACCGCCGTTGATTTCCGCCGTGGCATAGCCGTTGTAATGCATCACGCGCTCCAGGCCCGCCGTGCGACGCACGTTCACGAACGAACCCAGCGGCACCATGTCGCCCTTTGCGTTGCGCGTCTTCAACTGCAGAATGTCCTGCGGCTCATGACGGAAACCCGGTTCGGCCGACACGTTCACCTGATAGATGCGCCCGAAGCGATTGAAGTCGTTGACGTAGAGCGAACCCAGATAGGCCTGCATCGTTTCATCGACGTCGGCCAGATCCACGCCTTCGGCTTTCGCCTTTTCGCGATCAACATCGGCATCGATCTGCGGCACGCTGACCTGATAGCTGGAGAACAATCCAGCCAATGCCGGCACCTTTTGACTTTGCGCGATCAGGTTCTGCGTCTGCTTGTACAACTCGTCGAAACCAAGCTGACCGCGATCTTCGACCTGAATGCGGAAACCACCGATCGTGCCCAGGCCCTGTACCGGCGGCGGCGGGAAGATAGCGATGTACGCATCCTGGATCGACGCGAACTTCTGATTCAGCGCACCGGCAATCGCACCCGCCGACAGCGACGGATCACGACGTTCCTCGAACGGTTTCAACGTCACGAACACGATGCCCGCGTTGGTGCTGTTGGTGAAACCGTTGATCGACAGGCCGGGGAACGCCACGGCACTTTCGACACCAGGCTGTTTCAGCGCGATGGCCGACATGCGCTGGATCACGTCTTCCGTGCGATCGAGCGACGCCGCATCGGGCAACTGCGCGAACGACACCAGGTACTGCTTATCCTGCGCCGGCACGAAACCCAGCGGCACATGATTGAAGCCGAACCAAGTCAGGCCGATCAGACCGGCATACAACACCAAGGCGACCGGACCTTTGCCAACGACGCGGCGAACGCCACTGACGTAACGTTCCGAACCGCGGTGGAACATCTTGTTGAATGGACGGAACAGCCAGCCGAATGCACGATCGATAAGCAGCGTGAAGCGATCCTTCGGTGCGTCATGGCCTTTCAGCAACACAGCGGCGAGCGCCGGGCTGAGGCTCAGCGAATTGAAGGCCGAGATGACGGTGGAGATCGCAATCGTCAGCGCGAACTGGCGATAGAACTCGCCAGTCAGGCCGCTGATGAAGGCGGTCGGGATGAACACCGCGCACAACACCAGCGCCGTCGCAACAATGGGACTGGTCACTTCGTTCATCGCGCGTCGCGTCGCATCGCGCGGCGAAAGTCCGAGCTCGATATTGCGCTCGACGTTTTCCACCACCACGATCGCGTCGTCCACGACGATACCAATGGCCAACACCAGGCCGAACAGCGACAGCGCATTGAGCGAGAAGCCCACTACGTACATCACTGCGAACGTACCGATCAGCGACACCGGCACCGACACGAGCGGGATGATCGATGCACGCCAGGTCTGCAGGAACAGGATCACCACCAGCACGACCAGGAAGATCGCCTCAAGCAGCGTATGCGCCACCGCTTCGATCGAACCGCGCACGAACACGGTCGGGTCGTACACGATGCTGTAATCGACGCCCTGCGGGAACTCCTTCTTCAGCTCGGCCATGGTGGCGCGCACTTCGTTGGAGATCTGGATCGCGTTGGAGCCCGGCCGCGCGAAGATCGGAATCGCCACTGCCGGTTGATTGTTCAACAAGCTGCGCAATGCGTACTGGTTGGAACCCAGCTCCACCCGCGCCACATCGCGCAGATGCACCACGCTGCCGTTGGCATCGGTGCGCACGATGATGTTGCGGAAATCGTCGACCGTGCTCAGACGTCCTTGCGTATTGATGTTGAGCTGGAAGTCCGTATTGCCCGGCACTGGCGGCGCATTCAGTGCACCCGCGGCGACGGCCACGTTCTGTTCCTGAATCGCGTGCACGATGTCGCCGGTGGTCATGTTGCGCTGGGCCAGCTTCTGCGGATCCAGCCACACGCGCATGCTGTATTCGCCGGCGCCGAAGATCTGCACATCGCCCACGCCATCGAGACGGGCGAGCAGATCTTTCACGTGCAGGCGCGCGTAGTTGGACAGATACAACATGTCGTAACGCTTATCGGGCGAGGTGAGATGCACGACCATGGTGAGGTCGGGCGAACTCTTCTGCGTGGTCACGCCCAATCGCTGCACTTCTTCAGGCAACTTCGGCAACGCCTGCGATACGCGGTTCTGCACTTCCACCTGGGCGTTGTTGAGATCGGTGCCCAGCGCGAAAGTCACGGTCAGCGTCATGGTGCCGTCGCTGGTGGCCTGCGAGGCGGTGTAGAGCATGCCTTCCACGCCGTTGATCTGTTCTTCCAGCGGCGTGGCGACGGTTTCGGCGATCACCTCGGGGTTGGCGCCGGGATAGCTGGCGTGCACCACAACGGTGGGCGGTACGACTTCGGGGTATTCGCTGATCGGCAATTTGAACACCGCGATGCTGCCCGCGATCACGAAGATCAGCGAGAGCACGGCGGCCATGATTGGCCGATCGACGAAAAACTGCGCAATGTTTTTCATGGTTTAACCTTGCGGGCGCTTCGGTGCAGACGTGTTGGCCTGCGCCGTGCGCGCGTCATGTCCATCGGGATCGGTCGCGGCCGCATCGACCAGCGCTTTGTCTTGCGCATCGAGACGGGAATCCATCGCAACCTGTTGTGGCGTTACTTCGGCGCCGGGGCGCACGCGTTGCAGACCGTTGATCACCACCACGTCGCCTGCGTTCAGTCCGTCGTTGATGACGCGCAGGCCATGGAACAGCGCACCAGTGTCGACCTTGCGGTACTGCACCTTGTGCTGTGCATCCACGACATACACGAACTGATTGCTGAGGTCGGTGCCGACGGCGCGGTCGTCGATCAGCAAGCGCGGCCGCAGTTCGCCGCTCTGCAGACGCACGTGCGCATACAAGCCCGGCGTCAGCAGCCCGTTTTCTTCGTCGAACACCGCGCGCAGGCGCATGGTGCCGGAGCCGACGCGCAGCTGGTTGTCGACGAAGTCGATGCGGCCGATGTGCGGGTAGCCTTGCTCATCGGACAATGCCATCGACGCTTCGATGCGCGGTGCGTGACCGTTCTTGATCGCATCGCGACGCAGGCGATCGAGTTTGAGCCAGGTTTGCTCATCCACATCGAAGTAGACATAGATGGGATTGACCGACACCACACTGGTCAACACATCCGAACTGGTGACCAGGTTGCCCGGCATGATGCGGGCGTTGCTGACGCGGCCATCGATCGGTGCGCGGACCTGAGTCCAGTCGAGATTGAGTTTGGCCGATGCGAGTGCCGCCGTTGCCGCCGCGAGGGTGGCGTTGGCGCTTTGCTCGCCGGTGCTCATGCTGTCGGCGTCTTCCTGCGAGATCGCATGCGCGGCGAGCAGGCGCTTGGCACGCGCCGCGTTGGCCTGGGCCAGCCCCAGCTGCGCCTGCGCTTGCGCGCGATTGGCGGTCAGCCGGTCGACCTCGGCCTGGAACGGACGCGGGTCGATGCGGAACAGCACATCGCCCTGGTGCACTTCGGCACCTTCCTTAAATTGGACGGCGTCCACATATCCACCAACGCGCGGCCGCACGTCGACGGTGTCGACGGCTTGGAGCTGGCCGGTGAATTCGGCGCTGTCGCTGACCGGCCGCACCATGGCCTGGGCCACGGTGACTTCGGGCAGGCCGCCGCCTGGTGCTGCGGACTGGGCCTGGGCGCCGTGGCTGTCTAGGACGGCCCAGCTGCCGGCAATGGCGGCCACAACGAGACCGGCAAGAATGGCTTTCTTCAACATCACTTCGCTCCCTGGAAAAGGTCGTGCCGCAATGCAGCACGATTGAGGGGAACGAATATTAGGTATACCGTGCAGTTTAGAAAATCCGTTTCTTGCGCATTCCACTCGTGACTCGCAATCACGAATGGGTGCATAATTTGCAGATCACGCTTTATAGAGGTGCGTAATGGAAGACTTTTCCGCGATATCCGCCTTCGTCCGCGTCGTCGAGGCGAAAAGTTTTGCGTCCGCCGCCGCCCAGTTGGGCATGACACCCTCTGGCGTCAGCCGCGCGGTGTCCCGGTTGGAAGAAAACCTAGGCGCCCGGCTGTTGTTCCGCTCCACACGAGCCCTTCGTTTAACCGACGATGGGGCCTCTTTCTATGCACGTTGCAAGGAGATCCTTGCCGATCTCACCGAGGCGACCGAGGCGCTGGGCTATGCTCATCGTAAGCCCACGGGCAAGCTGCGCGTAGGCATGTCGGTCTCCGTCGGCCGGGCCGCGCTGATTCCCCAGCTGAGCGATTTCGAGCGCCGCTATCCCGATATCCGGCTCGAATTGATGATGTGCGACTACCCCTACGACCTCAACGAGGAAGGGGTGGACTGCGCCATTCGCCTGGGTGAGCTGGAGGATTCCAGTCTGATCGCGCGCAAAATCGGTTACCTGCAGAACGTGCTGTTGGCCTCGCCCGAATACCTGCAGCGCTACGGCGCGCCGGCCAGCGTCGAGGATCTGAAGAACCATCGCTGCATCAACTATGTCTACGCGAACGGGCGCCCGCGCCAATGGCAATTCGATACGCCGAGCGGCAAGCTGGAAGTCGACATCGACGCGCATATGTTGATCAACGATGGCGAGTCGGTGATCCAGGCGGCCGTTGCGGGACTCGGCATCATCCAGGCGCCGCACGTGCTGGCTGCGTGCATGCTGGATCTGGGCAAGCTCGAGCCGATCATGACCGACACGGTTTCCACCGGCAAAAGCGTGTGGATCGTCTATCCGCAGAAGAAACATCTGTCGGCGCGCGTGCAGGCGTTCATCGAATGGGCGCGCGAATTGTTCGAGCGCCCCTTCGAATCGGTATGCCAGGTGACCCCCATGCCGGTGGGCAAGCCGTTTCAGGCGATACGCGAAAAGCCGGTGACGCGTCGTACCCAGTGAGTACTTATCAGGCACCGGCTGGCATCAGCGGCGTGGCGCCGAGCATGAGGCGATAGACCGCCAACCGATTGCCGAGCGGAGTACCATCGCGCTGGATATCGGGGGGTCGTGATCGAATCATCGTGATCACGGACCGTTTGGGAACGACGTAACACCGCGTTGCACTTGCGGAGGGCCCATGGTTCATCTGCTCATTGCATTCGTCGTCTTCGTCTGGGTATTCGCCATGGCCATGCTGGGCCTGTGGTGGCGCATGCACCTGCCCGACCATCATCTGAGCGAAGAATCGACCAGCACGATCAAGCTTGCCACCGGCCTTATTGGCACGATCGCAGCGCTAGTGCTCGGCTTGTTGATCTCGTCGGCGAAAAATTCCTTCGACACGGTCAATGCCGATCTCGTGCGCAATGCTGTCAAGATCATCCAGCTCGATCGCAATCTCGCCGAGTACGGTCCGGAAACGATGCCGTTGCGGCAAGAGTTGAAAATCAACTATGCGAAATGGATCGACGTGCTGGGGTCTGGCCGAGAGAGGCAGCTCATGCAGCTGGAAAATCCTGACATGGTCGGTGAGATCCATCGTTTCCAGCACGAGCTGGCGCAGCTCTCGCCAAAAACAACATTGCAGGAACATCTGCAGTCGCGCTGCATGGAACTGGCTGACGATGTGTTCGCCGCGCGCTGGCTCGCGCTGCTGCAGCGACGGGGCTCGATTCCCGCGGCGCTCTTGGTCGTGTTGGTGGCCTGGCTATCGATCATCTTCGCCGCATTCGGGCTGTTTTCGTCGCACAACAACACGCTGATCTTTTTCTTCGTGATGTGTGCGTTCTCAGCCGCAGGGGCCATCTACGTGATTCTGGAAATGGATACGCCGCTGGATGGCTTCATCAATATTTCGGTGGCGCCGATGCGCGAGGCGTTGGCGCATATCGGGACATGAAGACCGGGTATAAACGAGTCCGTCGAGGGTTTCATCCAGGTGGACTTGAATCGCCCCAATTTCGGGCTTTCATTGCACCATATTGATGCAAAATAGACCCCTGGGAATCGGCTTGCTTTGATCTATCTATTTGATTCAAAGCACATTTTACAATTGGTACAAAGCTTGCCAATATGCACGCGTGCTGTCCAACCCATGTTGAGGTTTCCCCATGTCCGCCGCCAAAAAAGTACTCGACCTAATCCAGGAACATGACGTCGAGTTCGTCGATCTGCGTTTTGCCGACATGCTCGGCAAGCATCACCACGTGACCTTCCCCTCGCACACCATCGACGAGTCGACCTTCGAGGACGGCAAGATGTTCGACGGTTCGTCGATCTCGGGCTGGAAGGGCATCAACGAATCGGACATGGTGCTGCTGCCTGATCCGGCCACCGCCTACCTCGATCCGTTCAGCGGCCACACGCAGCTGATTCTGCATTGCGACGTGCTGGAACCCAGCACCATGCAGGCCTACGGTCGCGACCCGCGCTCGATCGCCAAGCGCGGCGAGGCGTTCCTGAAATCCACGGGCATCGCCGACACCGCTTTCTTCGGTCCGGAGCCGGAATTTTTCATCTTCGACTCCGTGCGCTGGCAGAACGACATGGGCCGCGTGTTCTACGAAATCGAATCGCAGGAAGCCGCGTGGAGTTCGCGCTTCAAGTACGACGAAGGCAATAGCGGTCATCGCCCGGGCGTAAAGGGCGGCTACTTCCCGGTCAGCCCGGTCGACTCGCTGGGCGATCTGCGCGCTGATATGTGCAAAGTGCTGGAATCGCTCGGCCAGAGCGTGGAAGTGCATCACCACGAAGTGGCGAATGCCGGCCAGTGCGAGATCGGCGTGAAGTTCAATACGCTGGTGCAGAAGGCCGACGAACTGATGACGATGAAGTACGTCGTCCGCAACGTAGCGCACCAGAACGGCAAGACCGTCACTTTCATGCCCAAGCCGATCGTCGGCGACAACGGCAGCGGCATGCACGTGCATCAGTCGTTGAGCAAGGATGGCAAGAACTTGTTCGCCGGCGATCTGTACGGCGGCCTGTCGCAGACGGCGCTGTGGTACATCGGCGGCATCTTCAAGCACGCCAAGGCCATCAACGCGTTCGCCAACTCCACCACCAACAGCTACAAGCGCCTGGTGCCGGGCTTCGAAGCGCCGGTGATGCTGGCTTATTCGGCACGCAATCGTTCGGCAAGCTGCCGCATTCCGTTCGTGTCCAATCCGAAGGGTCGCCGCATCGAAGTGCGTTTCCCTGATCCGATGCAGTCGGGCTACCTCACCTTCACCGCGCTGATGATGGCCGGTCTGGACGGCATCTTGAACAAGATCGATCCGGGTGCGCCGGCCGACAAGGATCTCTACGATCTGCCGCCGGAAGAAGAGAAGAACATTCCGCAGGTGTGCTCCAGCCTCGACGCGGCACTTGACGCGCTCGACAAGGATCGCGACTTCCTCAAGGCCGGTGGCGTGTTCAGCGACGACTTCATCGATGCGTATATCGAACTGAAGATGCAGGAAGTCACCCGCTATCGCGCCAGCACACATCCGCTGGAATTCCAGATGTACTACGCGATCTGATCGCGCATACATTGTGGTGGGCAAGACAACGGGCGCCCAGGCGCCCGTTGTTGTTCTAGTTAGTCAATGACGAGGTTAAGATTCACATATCGCCACACGTGTGGCGCGTCTGCCACATTTTTGTCATCTGGCCTACGTAGGGTGCTTGAATGACTCATGCACTTCACGATCGCGGGCAGTCCACTGCCTGTTGTTGCACTTTTGTCGCTGCGGATCGTAGCGAGCAGGTTGATCGGTCATGACGCTTACGCGGCGTGGATTCCTGCGCGGTGCCGGCACGGTGCTCGGAACCTACGCGTTTGCCGATTTGTGGCGCACGGCCCAGGCATTCTCATCGCCGCCGATGGCGATGCCGATGCGCACAAATATGCCGACGCTGGCGGCACCGAAGGTTCCGCTGATCAATCCCACATCGCTCGCGCGCTTTGTCGATCCATTACCCGTGCCGCCTATTGCGCGCGTCGCCGGGCAGCGCACGCATGCGTCATATCCGGGCCGCACGTTGCCGTATTACCGCATGGAAATGCGTGCGTTCAAAGCACGTCTTCACCGCGATATACCTGCCACGCCGTTGTGGGGTTACGAGGGATCCTTCCCTGGCCCAACCTTTGAGACCAAACGCGGCGAACCGCTATTGGTCGAATGGGTCAATGCGCTGCCAACAAAACATTTTCTACCCATCGATCACAACATCCACGGCGCCGAGCAAGGCAAACCCGAAGTACGCGCCGTGACACACGTACATGGCGCGCGCGTGCCTGCAGGCGCCGATGGTTATCCGGAAAACTGGTATGAATCGGGCCACTCGGCGCTCTATCACTACCCGAATGGCCAGGATGCGGCGACGCTGTGGTACCACGATCATGCGATGGGCATTACCCGACTCAACGTTTATGCGGGGCTCGTCGGTGCGTTCATTGTGCGCGATGCGGAAGAGCAAGCGCTTGGTTTGCCAACCGGCGAGTACGACATACCGCTGATCCTTTGCGATCGTCTGGTCGCGCAAGATGGTCAGTTGTATTACCCCGTTTCCGATGATCCCTCGGCACCATGGGTGATGCAGTGCCTTGGCAATCTCACGCTATGCAATGGCAAGATCTTTCCGTACTTCGAGGTGGAACCGCGGCGATATCGGTTTCGTTTGATAAATGTTGCGAATACGAGCTTCTTCGATCTCTCGCTTTCGCACGATCGCGCATTCCAGCAAGTGGCGAGCGATCAAGGCCTGCTATCGGCACCGCTCGAGCGCGATCGCATCGAGTTGTATCCGGCCGAACGTGCCGATGTCGTTATCGATTTCTCGAGTCTGGCCGGACAAACGGTGCAGCTGCGCCATCAGGCACAAGGCATCGTCGAATTTCGCGTGCGCAACAAGGGCGGTCGCGATACCTCCGTTCTGCCGGCGAGTCTGCGTGCGGTGCCGCGTATCGATCCGACCGGTGCAGTGCGCGAGCGCGTGATGACATTGAACGAAATCGACGATGCCAATGGCAACGCGATGACCATGTTGCTCGATGGCAAGCATTGGTCCGATCCGATCACGGAAAATCCGCGCCAAAACACGCTTGAGACCTGGAGCTTCGTCAACCTTACCGGCGACGCACATCCGATTCATCTGCATCTGGTGCGCTTTCAGATCATTGACCGGCGCCCCTTCGATCTCTTCGCGTGGAATGCGCACCGCAGGCTGACATACACAGGCCCCGCAGAACCACCGCCACCGCATGAAGCTGGCTGGAAAGACACCGTGCGCGCCGATCCTGGCATGGTCACACGCATTGCGATGCGCTTCGAAGGCGAGCCGGGCCGCTACGTGTGGCACTGTCACTTCCTGGAGCACGAAGACAACGAAATGATGCGGCCTTACGAGGTGCTCCCGGCGCATACGTAAAGCGCGCGTCAACGTACGGTGGTGCGCGGCGTCACGCTTGTCGCATCACTGTCATCACATGGGGTGCGAATGTCGCGTCTCTGCCAACGTTACGTCATGTAAGAGGGTCACACTTCCGGCAGTCTGCGAGGGGAACACGCGCGTAGACAGTAATCAGGGGGATTACTCGATTGCAGGCTTTCGTGGAACGCCAGCAGGAGACACCAGTCATGCTTACGAAGTTTGGCCGTACCAGGTTGAAACCTTTTGCACTGTGCGCGCTCGCCACCGGCATTGTCGGTTTGGCTAACGCGCAAACCAGCAATCCGCCCAACGACGCGAACTTCCGCGCGAATGTGCCGACCACTGCCGTAACGCCCGTGAAGGGACAGCCCGGTGGCATTGTCACACTTTACAACCCGAATGCTGGGCAGAACGCCAGCAACCGCACGCGCACGCCGATCAAGCATGTCATCTTGCTGATCGGTGAAAATCGCACCTTCGACCACGTCTTCGCCACCTACACGCCGCCGGCAGGTCAGTCGGTAAACAATCTGCTGTCCGAAGGTATCGTGAAGGCCGATGGCACGCCCGGCCGGAATGTTGCCAAGGCTGAGCAATGGCAGGCCAGCGATACCGGCAACTACAGCGTGAGTCCCACGCATACGAGCGCCTACGCCAACCTCCCCCAAATGAACACGGGCGGCGCGCCGACTCAGCCGTATCTGCCTTCGACGGCAGCGGCGGAAGCCATCGAACCGGCATTGCCGACGGCCTACTACCCGTATCTCGCCGAAGGCGGCACCGGCTTGCCGAACGATGTCGTCGACACGCGCTTCCCGGCCACGCTGCCGAACGCACCGGTCAACATGCATGCGTCGATCAGCTACAACGATTACGCCAACAGCCCCGTGCACCGCTTCTTCCAGATGTGGCAGCAGCTCGACTGCAACGTGAGCCACGCTACGCGCGAAAATCCCAGCGGTTGCCGCGCCGACCTGTTCCCCTGGGTGGAAGTCACCATGGGTGCCGGCAACAACGGAGTGACGCAGCCGGCTGGTTTCACGGATGAAAGCACGGGTGAAGGCTCCACCTCGATGCAGTTCCTCAACATGGCCCAGGGCGATGCGCCCTACTTCAAGCAACTGGCCGAACAGTATGCGTTGAGCGACAACTTCCACCAGTCGGTGATGGGCGGCACGGGTGCCAACCACATCATGCTGGGCTTCGGCGACGCGATCTATTACGCCGATGCGAACGGTGATCCGACCACGCCGCCGGAGAACCAGATCGAAAACCCGAACGCCCAGTCCGGCACCAACAACTGGTGGGTGCAGGATGGTTACAGCGGCGGCTCCTACGTCAACTGCGCGGATGACACGCAGCCTGGCGTGGCGGCGGTGAAGGGCTATTTGAAGAGCCTGCCGTATCGCACTTTCCGCGGCCTGGATTGCAAAGCCGGTGCGTACTACCTCGTCAACAACTACAACCCTGGCTATCTGGGCGACGGTACGCCCGCACCGCTGGGCGCCGATCTGTTCACCATTCCGCCGACCAAGCAGCAGAACCTCGCGCTCTTGCTGACCCGTCACAACGTGAGCTGGAAGTACTACGGCGAAGGCTTTGCCAACGGCACGGAAGCGGGCGAAGCGGGCACCTTCTGCAACATCTGCGATCCGTTCCTGTATTCCACGCAGGTCATGACCAACCCGACCCTGCGCGCGAACAACCAGGACATCAACAACCTGTACACCGACATCCAGAACGGCACGTTGCCGGCAGTCTCCATCGCCAAGCCGGACGGACTGCTGGACGGCCACCCGGCTTCCTCGAAGCTGGAACTGTTCGAAGGCTATGTGCAGAAGATCGTGCAGATGGTGCAAGCCAATCCGCAGCTGTGGGACAACACCGCCATCATGGTCACGTTTGATGAAGGCGGCGGTTACTACGACTCCGGTTACGTGCAGCCGATCGACTTCTTCGGCGACGGCACGCGCATTCCGATGCTGGTGATCTCCAAGTACTCGACCGGCGGTCGCGTGGTGCACACGTACTACGACCACGTGTCCTTCGACAAATTCGTCGAAGCCAACTGGGGCCTGGACGAAACCATCTCGCGCCGTAGCCGCGACAACCTGCCAAACCCGATCGCGTTCCCGAACAATCCGTATGTACCGGTCAACGCGCCGGCGATCGGCGATCTGATGGACATGTTCGACTTCGGTCACGGATGGCAGTACGGCGAAAGCACCGCTGCAACAAAGAACTAAGTATCCTGCTGTGCATACCCTGCCCGTTTCGGCGGGCAGGGTATGTCGTTTTTGGACCGGTCCAATCGGAAAATACCCACGATGAGCTTGTTCGCACGATCCGTCAGTCACCTGCACCGCTGGTCTAATCCCATTGCCGCCATGTTGCTGCTCGGCGCATCCAGCTCCATCAGTTCCAACGCACATGCTGATCCGGCCGATTTCCAGGCGATGCCCGGCTTGTGGAAGATCACCTTGCACACGGTCAAGGATGGTCATCCAGGGCAGGTCACCGTGAAATGGAAATGCCTGTACGACGGTGCGGATCCGTGGAAGACCCTCGTGGACGTGATGGCTCCCGACGCTACATGCCAGCGCAGCGGCGAACATCGCATGAGCACGGCACTGGCTTGGAACGTGAGCTGCGGTGCTACGCCCAGCCACACAGGAAACGGACACATCGACCTGGATTCGCCCGAGCATTACACCGGCGGTGTCGCGGTGGATGGGCACGATGTATTACAGGTTGAAGGCAAACGTTACGCGGCGTGTACTGGTCCAAGCGACTGAAAAATTCCCTCAGGCGTCATCTCGTCGCCAGGAATGCAAGTCGATTGCCTACACACGTAGCTCGCGCGAAATTCACGCGATCCCCACGCCTGAACAGTGATGTTATGCCTCGCTTAATCGCGAATGGTCAGTCTTGTGGTCATCGGACGAGCCATCTGCACAGGGGCGTAACACTCGTGTGAGGGAATCACACGTTCAACAGGGGATACACCATGCTTTTCGAAAAAGGCAGGATCATGAGTGCCGCCGCGGCGCTCGTGATGATGGCGGGTGCCGCTCATGCGGGCACCTTCCCGGATTATGGATATCAGCCGCCCGCCAGCTACACGGGGCCGATCTTCCAACTAAGCCAGAGCTACCCGAAAACCCTCCCGGCAGGGCCGCCTCCGGCCTTCTTCAAGCTGCTGCCGGCAAAGCTCACCAACGACTTCGAACAGTGGCGGCCATACGTTGATGCAGTAAAGAAGTACTGCTTGGAAGGCAACGTCGAAAGCGATTGGTATGTGCAGAAGAACAAGGTTCGCAATTGGTACCACGCACCGTGGCAGCACTATGGTCCGCTGGGACGCGAAGGCATACACGGGCTCACCAAAGAGGCGCAGATCCAGTCCAAGCAACTGGCGCCGACGCAAGTCACCACGGGTCAAACATTCGCTGTCGGCATCTACAACGATATCGGCGGCTACACCATCGGCCAGGTGTGGAAAGATCCGCAGAATCCCGATCCGAGCGTGACATCAAAACCGAACAGCTTTCACAATGGCACCGTGGTGTGCAAGCCGTTGTTCGCTGACGTCGATCTCACCCAGGTTCCGTTCCTGGTCAATCCAGTGCTGTGGCAGGCCTATGTGACCGACAGCTTCAATTCGGCCAATCGCGAGATCAAAAACGTGGCGCTGATCCAAATGGACTTCGCCATTCGCGATACGCGCATTCCCGGCACGGGTTGGATCTTCGGAACGTTCCAATACAACGGCCAGATGAGCGGCAAGCCGAGTTGGGACAACCTGGTACCGGTCGGGCTGATGTGGGGCAACGATCCGGAAAATACCGGCAACGACTACACCAACAAGCAGCCCACGGTGACCAAGATCAATCCGACCATCATGGAGTCGGCGATCAACGCCAAGACCTCTGAATTGCCACCGACACACCTGGGTTGGAATGGACGTCTGGACGGCCCGGTCGACAATCCGATCAGCGCCTGCCTGAGTTGTCACATGACAGCAGAAAGTCCGCAGCTGTCGCCGATGAACCCCACCTTCCAGGCACCCAATAAAGTGCCACCCGTGGGCTCTCCGGAGTGGATGCGCTGGTTCCAGAACGAAGAAGCTGGCACGCCGTTCGATGCGGGAGCACTCAGTACTGACTTCAGCCTGCAACTTGCCGGTGGTATCCAGAACTTCTACGACTGGAAGTGCACGCAGGATGGCGTCTTCGTACAGGGCGGCAATGCCTGTCAACAGACGAACAACAAGCTGAAACTGATGAAGTCGATCACGCCGCCGGCCAAGGTGTTCAAGGTCGAGCGCGATCAGGCACTCAACGAATTGCATTGATCGCCTGAGCGGCATAACAGCACGAACCGGGTTGCCGGAGCAGCCCGGTTCGTATGCGTTGCAACGGTTGTTTGCAAAATGAGCGACCGCCTTCTTGAGGATTTTGCTGCGTGCGGACGTATCGAGCGCCGCTGCGGCAACCCACTTGTTTCCCTGCCGCTTTTCAAACCAGGCAGGGAGTGGACTTCTTGATTGCGCCTTAACAGTCAGCCGAGTAGATTCCCCGGTTCAAGGGACAGGGGACAGGCTGCTTCCATGGGGATGGATGGCCGCAACGCTTGGTTAGATCGATCTGCCGGAAGTATGTCGGCGGAAGGTGGCGTTTGTGCGCCGCATGATGACATCGCGTTACGCGCCGCTACCGATGCGGACATGGATTTTCTTCGCGACGTGTTTTCATCCACGCGAATGCAGGAATTTATAAGCGCGGGCATGCCGGTCGAACAGGTCGATGCCTTGCTTGTCAGCCAGTTTTCGATTCAGCACGCGTATTACCGTCAGCATTACCCGCGTGGTCGCTTCGACATCATCATGCAGGGCACAAGCAACATCGGCCGGCTTTATCACGACTGGCATGGTGACACGGTGCAGTTGATCGATATCGCGTTATTGCCGGCTTATCGCGGCGCGGGCATCGGTACGCGCTTGATGTGCGCGATCGTAGCCGAGGCGGCCCGAAAGCACATGCCGATACACCTGTATGTGGAATTCAACAATCCGGTTCGAAAGCTGTATCGCGCGCTCGGATTCGTGCCGGCTGGCGAAAACGGTGTTTATGAATTGATGCGTCGGGATATCGCGCCCTTTGACGATGAAGAGGCGTGGGCACCCGTAAAAGGTTTAAGCAACCCTTTTCAATAATCGACAGTTGCATGACGTTCGCAGCGTGGCTGCGAACGAAACAGGGGGAGGCAAATGCAGGTTGTTCCAACTCATGAAGCGCTCATAGCATCGCTGCACCAGTTGTTCGTGCTGGAAACGGCCGATGGTCACCGTGTCGAGGCGCGCCTGGTCGCCGCACCGGTCGGTATCGCGATGGATGCAAGTTTCATCAGTTATTCGGCCACCTTCGAATTGCCTGCCGAGATCTGGCTTCCCCAGGATACCTATCGCTTCACGGCACCCGATGGCGCGTCGTGGGATTTGTTTGCGACGCCGACCCGGCCCAGTGCCAATGGCCACGCCAACTTGACCGCAGTCATGCATTACCAACGCAGTGTGGAACCGTCGTCCATCGTGGCGACATAACCGTTCGATCCTTCACTACAAACAGGGGAACATCATGAGTGATCCGTATCTTGGAGAAATCCGCATGGTCGGTTTCAACTTCGCGCCGGTCGGCTGGGCTTTGTGTAACGGCGCCCTCGTGTCGATCAGCCAGAACAACGCGTTGTTCGCCTTGCTCGGTGTGACCTTTGGGGGCAACGGGGTAAACACTTTCGGTTTGCCCGATCTGCAGGGACGCTCACCGGTCGGCGCGGGCAGTGGCGCAGGGCTTAGTCCGATAGTGCAAGGCGATAAAAGCGGCAACGAATCCGTCGCGCTTCTCATCAACAACCTGCCCTCACACACACATACCGCGCAAGTCACCGGCGGCCTGTCGGTCAGCGGCACCCTATCGATCCCGGCTTGCTCAGCGCCGACCTCCGGTACTCTCACGGCAACACCCGGGCCGACGACGGTTCTGGGGCCGGTTAGCGCCGCTGGTCGAGCAGGGGAGCTGTACACCACGACCGCCTCCAACACCACGCTCGCGCCAGCGAATGTGCAGTTGAGCGGTCCGTCACCCGCTATCACCATCGGTCAGACGGGTAACAACCAGCCGGTCGCCCTACGCAATCCCTATCTCGGCCTGACGATGATCATCGCCATGCAGGGCATTTTCCCGTCTCGGCCCTGAGTCATGCGAACGGCTGGGGCAATGCACCGAAAGTCCCCCCTCCTTCGGGAGAGGGGTTGTTAAGCGCCAATGTCATTCGGATAAAGGCGCGAGTCTTCGCAGGCGGTCGTTGAGCAGTTTGCGGCGTTACGCTACCGATCGTTGCGAACGAGAAAAATTGGCACGGTAGCTGCTTGAAGTTTTTTGGGGATCGTCGCGCGAGGGGTCGCATGATTCATGCGAATCGTGCATGACGACGTCAGCCACGTTATCGGCATATGAAAACGGGCGCTTAGCCACGGGCGCTCCACAGGGGACAATCGAGTGAACCGTATCTATCGTCTGGTTTGGAACCGTGCGCTGTGCGTGCTCCAGGTAGCGTCCGAATTCACCCGTGGCCGCACCAAGGGTGGGCGCAACGCCAATGGCGGCAAGCATCGTGCCGCGTGGTTGGCCGCTGTCCCCCTGAGCCTGCCGCTGTTAGCGCTGGCGGCGGCACCGTCTACCACTACGACCGCCATCCCAACTGCTACCGCCGTGGCGGCGAATGCATTGCCCACCGGTGGTCAGGTCACCGGCGGCAGCGGTCACCTGGCGCAGTATGGCGACACCCTTACCGTCACCCAGCAGAGCCAGAACCTCTCGCTCAACTGGCAGACGTTCAATATCGGCCGCCAGTCCACCGTGGACTTTGTGCAGCCTGATGCCAGCGCGATTGCAGTCAATCGCATCGCCGATACCAACGGCAGCCAGATCTTCGGCCACCTCAACGCCAACGGCCAGGTGTTCCTGATCAATCCCAACGGCGTGCTGTTTGGTCAGGGCGCGCAGGTGAACGTGGGCGGGCTCGTCGCCTCGACGCTGAATGTCGACGACAGCACGTTGGGCACCGGTTCGCTGAGCTTCAGCGGCACCGGCAAGGGCAAAGTCACCAATCTGGGCACGATCAATGTGACTGGCGGCGGCTATGTAGCCCTGCTCGCCAATCAGGTCAGCAACCAGGGGGCCATTCATGCCCAATTGGGCAGTGTTGCGCTGGCCGGCGGCAACGCCGTGACGCTCAACTTCGGCGGCGACAAACTGGTGAGCGTGCGCGTGGATCAGAGCGCGCTCGACGCTCTTGCGCAGAACGGCCAGCTGATCGAAGCCGATGGCGGCAATGTATGGATGACGGCCGGCGCGCGCGACAGCCTGCTCGCCAGTGCGGTGAACAACACCGGCACGATCGATGCGCAAACGGTGCAGAACCAGAACGGCCACATCATGCTGCTCGGCGGCATGGATGCCGGTACTGTCACGGTGGGCGGCACACTCGATGCCAGCGCTCCGAGCGGCGGAAACGGGGGCCAGATCGAAACGAGCGCGGCGAACGTCAACGTTGCCAATACCGCAAAGATCACCACGGCGGCTCAACTGGGCCTGTCTGGAACGTGGCTGATCGACCCGAATGACTTCACCATCGCGCCGTCGGGTGGCGATATTTCGGGCGCCACACTCAGCACTGAACTGAACAGCGGCAATGTCACCATCGCGTCCAGCGAGGGCGGTACTGCCGGCAGCGGCAACGTGAACGTCGATGACTTGGTCAGCTGGAGTTCGCACACGCTGACCCTGAACGCGCAGAACAACATCAACATCAATGCGACGATGACCGCAAGCGGTACGGCGGGTCTCGTACTGAACTACAGCGGCACCGGCGTCAATGTGGGCCTGGGTAGCGCCGGTTTCGCTGGCCAAGTGAACTTCACGGGCAGCAATACGCTGAGCATCAACAGTAGTAGCTATACGTTGATCAGTAGCGTTGGGGCGCTGCAGGGCATTACAACAAGCGGACTCAGCGGGCACTATGCGCTTGCGAGCGATCTGACTCTCTCAAGTGGCTTCACGCCGATCGGCAACGGCCAGCCGTTTACCGGCGTGTTCGATGGCCTTGGCCATACCATCAGCGGCCTCACCATTACGAATTCTTCCGCCGCCGACGTGGGTCTGTTTGGAGTGTCCTCCGGAACGATCCGGAATGTCGGTTTGCTGGGTGGGAGCGTTTCAGGTTCATTTGAAGGAGCCGATATCGGCGGACTAGTAGGCGATAACTCAGGCACGATCAGCAACGTATTCACTACGGGATCCGTCAGCAGTTTGGGGGGCGGTGAATGGATTGGTGGGTTGGCTGGCTACAACGAATTAAGTGGCACCATCAGTAACGCTTACGCTACAGGCGCCGTCAGCAGTTCGTCATACACGGCCAACATCGGTGGCCTGGTCGGAACCAATTACGGTTCGATTCGCAATGCCTATGCCACGGGCTCGGTGAGCGGTTCATATGGCGGGCCAAATGAAGAAGACGATATTGGCGGCCTGGTGGGCTATAACACGGGCACCATCGCGAACGCCTACGCTACGGGCAGCGTGTCATGGGGTTCCACTGCTGGGACTTACGGGAACTTCATTGGCGGCCTGGTGGGCTACTCGTATGGTGGTGGCTCGATCACCGACGCATATGCCACGGGCCATGTGTCGAGTGTGAATTCAAACGATCAGCTTGGCGGTTTGGTTGGGGTTATCAACAACGGCACGGTCACGGCTAGCTATTGGGATATCCAGACCACCGGGCAGTCCAGCGGGACTAGCAGCTTCAGCACCACCACCACGGGGATGACGGGCCTTTCCACTTCCCAGATGATGCAGTCCAGCAATTTCTCCTGGACCATCGCAACCAGCGGTGGCAGCAGCGACCCCTGGCGAATCTACACCGGCAACACGATGCCCTTGATCGAAAGCCTGCTGATTCCGCTCACGCTCCGCGCGAGCAATCAGACGGTGACGTATAACGGTGCCAATCAGGACGCTGGGGCATTGAGCTCGTCTTCGCTGGCATCGCCGAATCTTGCGGCGATCACAGGCTTGGGACTGACGACCGCGCAGCATGCCGGCAGTTACACCGAAACGATGTCGTCATCGGCTTATTCCAGCAATTACGATCTGAGTTTTGGCACGCTGAGCGCAACGCTGACGATCGATCCGGCGATACTCACGGCAACCTTGACCAACAGCGGTGTGACCAAGACATATAACGGCACGACCGCTGCGCCTACCGGCTTTACACCGACATATAGCTATAGCGGACTGGTAGCAGGTGATACCGGCGCCAGCCTCACCGACACCGGTGCGTTGTACAACAGCGCGCACGTGGCCAGCGCAACCGACATCACTGTATCGGGCTTAAACATCTTCAGCATTACCGGCACCAATGGGTCGCTGGCCAGCGATTACATCTTGGCGTCCAACAGTGCCAGCGTGGCGGCGACCATCACACCGGCAACGCTCACGCCGACCCTGACCGACAGCGGCGTGACCAAGATATACAACGGTACAACCGCTGCACCGGTCGGCTTTACACCGACGTACAGCTACACTGGACTGATATCCGGCGATACTGCCGCCAGCCTGACCGACACCGGTGTGCTGTACAACAGCGCACACGTGGCCAGCGCCACCGATGTCACGGTATCGGGCTTAAGCATTAGCGGCATCACCGGCAGCAACGGTTCGTTGGCTAGCGACTACAGCTTGGCATCCAGCAGCGCAAGCGTAGCGGCGAGCATCACACCGGCGACGCTCACGCCGACGTTGACCAACAGCGGTGTGACGAAAACCTACGACGGCACCACCGACGCGCCGATCGGCTTTACACCGACGTACAGCTACATCGGACTGGTATCGGGCGATACCAATGCCAGCCTTAACGACACCGGTGTGGCCTACAACAGTGCGCACGTGGCGAGTGCCACCGATGTCACCGTATCGGGGTTAAGCATCAACAGCATTACCGGCAGCAACGGCTCTTTGGCCAGCGATTACAGCTTGGCGTCCAGCAGTGCGAACGTAGCGGCGACCATCACACCGGCACCATTGACAATCAGCCTGTCCAACGTCGCCGACGTCACCAAGACTTACGACGGCACTACGGCGGCACCGGGCGGCTTCAGCTCGACGTACAGTCTCGCCGGCCTGGTGGCAGGCGACAGCGCCACGGTCAGTAGTTCGGACACGCCAGTATTCAACTCTGCCCACGTCGTCTCGGCGACGGCGATCACGCAAGGCGGCCTGTCGCTGACGTCGATCACCGGTAACGGCACCGATAATTCCGTGTTGGGTGATTACACATTGTCGAGCCCCACCGCCGCGACCGGCGCCGGCATCGCCAGCATCACACCGGCAATGCTCACGCCGACGTTGACCAACAGCGGTGTGACGAAAATCTACGACGGTACCACCGACGCGCCGATCGGCTTTACACCGACGTACAGCTACATCGGACTGGTATCGGGCGATACCAACGCCAGCCTCAACGACACCGGTGTGGCCTACAACAGTGCGCACGTGGCGAGCGCCACCGATGTCACCGTATCGGGGTTAAGCATCAACAGCATTACCGGCAGCAACGGCTCTTTGGCCAGCGATTACAGCTTGGCGTCCAGCAGTGCCAACGTAGCGGCGACCATCACACCGGCGCCATTGACGATCAGCCTGTCCAACGTCGCCGACGTCACCAAGACTTACGACGGCACTACGGCGGCACCGGGCGGCTTTAGCCCGACGTACAGTCTCGCCGGCCTGGTGGC
>FSXK01001965.1_pt1 | contig 24520 bp, 25 predicted proteins | sample 1638101 | NCBI WGS metagenome assembly FSXK01 (sample SAMEA3914788, study PRJEB12502) | metagenome | biome: forest; material: soil | place: Canada | collected 2011-07-03 | depth 0.1 m | reverse complement strand
CCGGCTTCTACGCAAACTGCGTCGCGAACTGGCGTCCCTTCAGACCCGGATGGTGGCCGCGGTCGTCAGGTACTTCCCCAAGGGAACATTAGTGGTCCGGCCGCCGGGCGGATTCTTTCTATGGGTGGAACTTCCAGAAGGAGTCGAGGCAGTGCAGCTGTTCGAGATGGCGGAAGCGCACGAAATCGCGATAGCACCCGGTGCAATCTTTTCATGCAGCCGCGAATTTCGCCGTCACATCCGGCTTAACTATGGCCGTCCGTGGACCCCGGACGTTGAAAAGGAGATGCACACTTTGGGCATGCTGGCGAGGCGAGCAATGACTGAGCAACGGACAGCCCGGCATACTGGGTGCGAAGGCGCGGAATAAATAGCAGAGGAGGAGACATGATTGAAGGCGGTGCCAGCTAGAGCGGAGAGCATCCAGGGCCGCCTGCGACCCGCGTCTGGCAGCAGCCGGGCCATCTACAGACGTTGGCCCGCGGCGTTGTTGAATAAATCGATCTTCCAGCCCGAGGGCGTGCGATCTGGCAATGATCCGCGGTGATTTCACCTGGAGAAGAGGCAATGCCGTACAAACGCAAAATCAGAGCCTTCGTCACAAGATTGAAAAAGCGCATTAGAAGGTGACCAACTGGCCCGAATATAACGAAGCGTTGCGCCAACCTGGTGATATCACGATTTGGTTCACCGAAGAGGCGCTCGCCACATGGCGCGCTGGCAAGACCGGAGCCCGTCGCAGGCCGCAGGAATATTCCGATCTCGCCATAGAAACCGCCTTGTTCATCCGCCAGGTCTTTCATCTTCAGCTACGCCAGACCGAAGGTTTCATGAACTCGCTTAGCCGCATCATGAAGGCCACCATCAGCATTCCTGACTACAGCAGCATTTCCAAGCGCAGCATTTCAATACCCATGCACGTCCTGAGCCAGGCGGTGGACCCGGGTAGCCTCGTGATCGTTGATTCCACCGGACTCAAGGTATACGGTAAAGATGAATGGCATCATGAGAAGCATGATGTTCCGGCTCGCCGGACCTGGCGCAAACTTCATCTTGCGATCGACGAACACCATCAAGTTCTTGCCTGCGAGTTCACCACGCCGGACGTCGGTGATCCCTCGGCCGTGGCGGAACTGCTCACCCAAATTGTCACCCCGTTTGAGACCTCTATCGGTGACCGCGCCTACGATGGCGAGCCGGTTTCGCAAGCTGTTCTGAACCACCAACTCAACGCTCAAGTGGTCATTCCCCCGCACAAGACGGCCGTGCTCGCAACTGATGGCGATATGCAGCGAGACCACCATATTGAGTGCATTGCACAACAAGGGCGCCTCGCCTAGCAGCGCATCACGGGCTACAACCTGCGCAACTATGCCGAGCTTGCGATGCAACGCTACAAGCGCATTTTCGGCAACACAATGAAGGCGCGAGCGCTACCGCAGCAGAAAACCGAGCATGGATCAATGTGTCCGCACTGAACAGAATTAGGAATCTCGGGGCGTATCGGAGCCGATCCGAAACGCAGCTCACTGTACACATCGTCTTCGATAAGCGGTACTTCGTACTTCGCGAGCAATTCGACCAACGTCTGCCTTTTTTGTGTCCGAGAGCGTCACGCCTGTCGGGTCCTGAAACGAGTTCATGAACCAGCAAGCGCGGATCGGACGCCGGTCGAGCGCCTCCATGTTGTGACCTTCCACAGGGTGAACAGGAATCTCCACGACCTTCAGTTGAAGCCGCTGGAACGCCTGGAGCGCCGCATAAAATGGGGGCTTTTCGATCGCGATTTCATCGCCCGCGCGAGTGAGAACCTGAAGGCTCAGCGTCAACGCATCGAGTGCGCCGCTCGTGATAATGATTTCATCGACATGAACCACCATCCCGACCATCAGGTAGCGCAGTGCTATCTCACGACGCAATGCGTCATCGCCAGGCGGCAGTGCGGCCACCATTTTTGCGAGATCAGTCGAACGATTGACCGATGCGCACGACCTTCCACGACGTTGACTCGGAAAGACCGTGGGACTCGTGAATGCCGAGCCGAGTGCCACGGTATGCGTGTCCTTAATCGAGTGGAGTACTTCGAACACGAGCTCACTGATGTTGACGGATTTCGATGGTTCATTCGGCGTCGAGGCTGCTCCATGCAGGGGCGCGTCAGGAGCGGCCGCCGAGACGAAATAGCCCGAGCGTGGCCGCGCCACGATGAAGCCCTGGGTTTCGAGCGAGTAGTACGCGCGAAACACCGTGGATGGACTGACGCCATAACCGTCGCACGCAGCGCGAATCGCGGGGATTCGCGTGCCCGGCGGTAGGTCGCCGCGCTTTATCAGGTCGCCGATTTGCGAGGCCAGCCGTTGATAACGTTTCATCTTCGGCTCCCATGCGAGACGAGCTATACCGCGACTTAATCGACAGGCATCTACCTGATCCCACCCGTTGTCAACGTTCATCGGGGCGCTTTCTCTATCTCGAAGGCGTCTGATACGTCTTTTTTGCGCGAATCTGCGCCTGTCGCTGCGTGCCGTTCACTGGCAAAGTGCGCTTCCATTCTAATCACCGAATTGCCCGGAGGAGTCGCCTGCGCTTATCGGCGCTGTCCGCCTTCGACCGTCCAGGACCCTGGTAACTTGCGCAAAATGAGAGATCGATGCCGTTGAGTCTTGTGGGGAAACACCCGAAGCGTCGCCCAGTCGAGCCGCGGTGTTTCGATTTCGCTCGCTGGACCGTCATACTCCTGTTGGTCGCCGCAAGCATATCGCTCGCACACACCGACACCGGCGCTGGCCCTCGCACAGGCATTGACGCGGCATACAGCTATTCCGGCATCACTGGCTTGCCGCAGAAGACGTTCCAGGGGGGCGCGCTGGAAACTGAGACGACCGTCCGGTTCAGCGCGGCATGCGCACTTCCCATCTCGCTATCCCTGATTCCGGCCTCGCTCGCCGGTCCTGATGCCTGTCCGATTTTTCCCCTCACCCGTGTCTGCGGCTCGCTGCGCGATGCGTTCGCCGAGGACGGCGAAAACGCGGTAAGCGATGTTAGCGAACAGCCGCTCGCCAGGCTTGACTGGAGCGCGCCGTCGCAGACCTTTCTCTTCACGCTAGACCGCCGCCTCGAGCCTCCCGCCTTCGCACTGGCGCGTGGCAACGACAAGGGCTCTGTCACACGCATAGAGGACCAGCCATTTGGACTCGCACAAGACACGCTTACAGCGGATGAGAGTGCTTGCTCATTGGGACCGTCGTGCAGCCGCGTGTCTGAACGATGGTCGCGTATTGCCGTGCGTATTGAAAAGACAGACGGGAAGTCGCCTGCGCCGTTTCAGTCTGCTGATATTCGACGTGATCGAGCGAGCCTAGAAATCGAACTCGGGGTAGTCGTTCGTGCTTATCTCAGATAAACACACGGAAAAATTAGCAGCCGCGGCTCGCGGTGGGAGAAATGTGCATGGCAACCTATCTGGAACTGAAGGCACAGCTTGCGACGTTGAACCTGAAAATTGAGGTTGCGCGTGCCGCAGAGAAAGCTAAAGTGATTCGGGAGATACGGGAACGGATGTTCGAGTGGAACGTGGATCCGCGCGATCTGGAAGGCCTTCGCGTTCGCAACCGGATTACGCAGAGTCGGTAATGGAAGGACGGATGCAGCGGGCTCGGAGTTCCGCGCGTACGGTAGACAGTACTTGGCGCACAAGCGCTCCGCACCGGCCGGATGTCGGAACAAGAGTGGGTAGCAACATGACAAACGAAGTCGTTGAACGTGTCCTTGCAGAGAAGATTGAGCATTTGGAAAAACGTGTGAAACAGCTTGAATCGGCGCTGCGCGAGGCTGAGTCCATCACACTTGAAAGCACTCTTGGCCCGCTCCGAGCGCGTGAAGCCATTCTTCTCTATGTCGGCCATGGCACAGCGGACGACTTTTACGTCGAGGTGGCGGCGGGTATGGGTGTAAAGGTGGCGAGGGCGGCGAGTCAACACCTGTTCGTCCTGAATAATGCCCCGTTGCACAGTGGCGAACGTGAGGCGCTGCGCGAGGTTTTCAAAGGCGGCATGAGCCGGTTCTAAGAGCGCGGTTTCCGAACCGCTTATCTTGCGGGGAATGAGATGCATAAGTTCGGGTGGTGTATTGCGGTGACGGTGCTGGTTGGCACTTTGCTCTCTTTGACTGGCTGCAACACAGTGGCGGGCATCGGTGAGGACATCACTGGCTCAGCGCGAGCTGTTCAGCGTGACCTGTAGATGGCAACTTCGATGCCTGTCGAACGTCCGATGAACGGTCTATTGAAGACGCCATTTGACAGGCAATGCGGTCGATTCTTCGCCCGTTCGGCCGCCGAATGATGACAACATGCTGGCGTGTGCCAGATCCTCTCCGCGTTGTTCCAGCACGAAATTGTGCTCTGGTGCCTCGCGACGCTCGTCGGTTGTTTCGACATGGTGGCGTACATGACGATGTACACCGCCTTTTCCGACGCCGTGACAGCGGAGCGGCAAGGATGGTCGCTCGGCGGCGCGGGATCGGTGATGGCGACTGCTTGGGTCGTGACGGGTTTGCTGACCAATCTGTTACCCGTCTTTGGGGAAATTGGCCTGCTGCTGATCGGTGGGTTGGGCTTCCTCCTCAGCGCCCTGATGATGCTCTTCTATGGGCGTAGGCGGACCGGCACGCATGAGGCGGTTACGGACCGCGAAGCTCGACATCAGGTGCCTTGAGATATCCGCGTACGAGATCGGTCAACCCTGAGGCTGCGATAAGCTTATTCCGGAATTTCCGCGTCCCGGTTGGATTGTCGACGATTCTTGCTGGACGGTCGAAGGTCGCCTATTGGCCGAAGAACGAAACCGCTTGCGCGGTAGGGGGCTCCGGTCCGACGCTGGAGGTCAGGGAGAGGCCGGTCACGCGGCTTTATGTTGGCGAATGAGGCAATCCGCCTCGTTCTCCAGCAGGAGCCCAATCATGACCTCCTCACAGGCAAACGTCAGTCCACTGCGCCAGCGCATGATCGACGACATGCGCATGCGCCAGCTTGCCCCAAGACGAAGGACATCTATTTGCGCGTCGTGCGTGAGTTCGCCCTGTTTCTCGGGCGCTCGCCTGACACGGCCACCGTCGAGGACCTGCGCCGCTACCAGGTCCCCGCAACGCACCCGAAGACACGCTGCGAATTGCGTCGTCATTCATTCAACAAGCGGCGCTGCAAGCAGCGTCTCGACACCCGCACCGAATTTGGTCGGTTCGAATTCGATAACCTGATAGCTCGCGACCTGCTCGCCATAGAAAGGATCCTCGGCGAGTACGTCGTCGAGTTCCTTTCGACTCGCGGCTTTGACAAGAATGACGCCGCCCGTTCGTGGTATCTGCGGGCCGGATGCCAGAAAACGGCCTGCTGCATAGTGGTGGTCGAGAAAACGCCGATGCGCTTCGAGGTGAGCCTCAATGGCGGCAAGCGGTTGTATGTAGTGCAGAAGGACAATGAACATGAGCGACCCAATGAAATTTCGAAGACACGTAATTGAATCCGGCCTGCGTGAGCCTGCGACTTCGCCGCCGAATGGCGATCCAGGAAACGAAGTCGCAGTGCACGCGCTCACCCGGGAAAGTCGGTGCTTGCGCTAAGCGACTCCCAATCGTCGATTTCCTTCGTCAACGTCGCGATCTTCTCGCGCACGAATTTCACCGCATCGGTGCCGAGCAGAAGATGTACGGGTGGATGCTCCGATTCCACAACCTTGATGATCGCGAGGGCGGCTCGCGCGGGGTCACCCGGCTGCTTTCCAGAACGCGCGGCGCGGGACGCCGAGATCGGTTCGAGGAGTGACGCATAGTCGCTGATCGTGCGGCTTGCGCGTGTCATCGAACGCCCTGCCCAATCGGTGCGGAATGCACCGGGCTCGATGGCCGTGACCTTGATGCCGAATTGCCTGACCTCGGAGGCGAGTGCCTCGTTGATGCCTTCCAGTGCGAACTTGCTGGCGTTGTAGACGCCCACGCCCGGAAACGTCATCAGGCCGCCCATCGAGGTCACATTCAGAATATGGCCCGTGCGCCGGCTGCGCATGAACGGTAGAACGGCTTGCAACACGCTGACCGCGCCGAACAGGTTCACATCGAATTGGGCGCGGATGGCCCCCGGCGTGGCTTCTTCGACACTTCCTTCGTATCCGTACCCGGCGTTGTTGACGAGGACGTCGATGGCGCCGACTTCTTCTTCGATTTGCGCGACCACGCGACGCACCGCGTCGTGGTCGCGGACGTCGAGGAGGTAGCCGAGCGACTTGCCGGGCGACAAGGCCGCGAACTGCGTACGCTGATCCTCATTGCGCAACGTGCCGACGACACGCTCGCCGCGAGACACGAGTGTCTCGGCCAGAGCGCGACCGAAACCCGAGCTGACACCAGTGATGAACCACGTTTTCATTATTGAACTCTCCTTGATCCCAATGGACGATTGCAGGATGGCGACGCCGCCTGGCCGCCATGTGCGTCACAGTATCGGCCGCATGCCGTTATGAAAAAAAGAGGCATAATGCAAATGGGCCATGCAATGAATTTGCATAATGAACAGTTCCGATCTTTCTCACTTGTCCTTGTTTGTGCACGTCGCCCAGGAGCAGAGTTTCACCGCCGCCGCACAAGCGCTGGGCATGTCCAATTCCGCGGCCAGCTACGTCATCCGCCAGCTCGAAAAGCAGGTCGGCACGAAGCTCTTTAACCGGACAACACGCAGCGTCAGCCTCACGGAAGCCGGTCACGCGTTTCTCATTCGCGTCCAGCCGTTGCTAGAGCAACTGAATCTTGCCTTTAGCGAAATTGGCCGCGCTTCGAGCGACATGGCGGGCACGCTGCGGCTGAACGTGCCGCCCTCGGCGATCTCGCTGGTGATCAGCCCGATCCTGCGGGAGTTCCTCGCTGCGTACCCCCATATCAATATCGACGTCATGGCTGAAAACAGTCTGGTCGATATCGCCAGCAAAGGCTACGACGCAGGCATTCGATACGACAATGTGCTCACCCAGGACATGGTGGCGATACCGCTCGTTACTAACATGCGGTTCTGTATTGTGGCGTCACCCGCGTATCTCGAAGGAAGAACAATTCCCGCGCATCCGAGGGAGTTGCTCGGACACGAGTGCACCAATTACCGGAGTGCCGACACGAACGCGCTTTATCGTTGGGAATTCCAGAAGGGCGAGGAGAGGATTCGCATCGCCGTGGCAGGACGCATCGCGACCAACGACAACGACCTGCTCCTGCAGTCCGCGCTCGACGGGTTCGGCTTTAGTTACCTTCAACATCGCACAGGGGCACCGCATATCCAGGCCGGACGGCTGGTGAGCGCACTCGACGACTGGGTTCCGAGGACAGCGCTCTACCTCTACTACTACAATCCTGGCGGCATGCCGCGCAAGCTGCGTGCTTTTATCGACTTCGCACGTGCGCGCCTGAAATAACGCGCGGGCCATTCATTGTCCGGTTTGACAAGCGCTCCTCATAAAGCGAAGTCGCGCCGTGGCCCCGTCGCGAGGCCCGGCTTCGACGGGGGTGGGACGCTCAGTTCTACTGGGGATTGGAAGTGGACGCGGCCGTCGCGCTTGCGGCGCTCGCCTCGCCCGGCTGCGCCATATGCGCCTGGATGAAGCGGGCAGTATCGTCGAGCGCGCGACGCGCTTCGGGAATGAGGCCCGGAAACAGCTGCCACTGATGCACCATGCCGGGCCATACCTCGACTGAAACGGCGACGTCGTCCATCGCGGCAACGCGCGCGATGGACAGACTGTCGTCGAGCAGAATCTCGCGCGAGCCAACCTGCAACAGCAGCGGCGGGAGGCCGTGCAGATCGGCGAATATTGGCGACGCCTCAGGACTGCGGGGATCGCCGCCATGCATGTAGACGCGCGTCACGTCGATGAGGCCGTCGCGGGTCAGCAGCGGATCGCGCTTCGCATTCTCGCGCGTCGAGTCGCCCGATGCGCTCAGGTCCATGATCGGACTCATCGCAACCATCGACGATGGCAGCGGCAAATGCGCCGCGCGCAGTCGCAAGGCAAGTTCCAGCACCAGATTACCGCCGGCCGACTCACCGGCAAGCGCGATCCGCGAAGGGGCGTAGCCGTGCTTGAGCAGCCATGCGTAGCTCGCGAAGGCATCGTCGATCTGCGCGGGATAGACGGCTTCGGGCATGCGCCGGTAGTCGATCAGCAGTACGTCTGCGCCAGCATCTTTCGCGAGCGTGGCGGCAAGCACACGGTGGCTGTCGCTGGAGCCGCTGTAGAAGCCGCCGCCGTGCAAATAGAGAATCACGCCACGCGCATGCGCGCCAGGCGCGCTCGTTGCACCATCGCGTTCGGGCGAGATCCATTTGCCGGGTACGCCGTTCGCGTCGATTTCGCGTACCGTCACGCCTTCCGGCAGCGGGAACTTCGCCATCAATCTCTCGAACGCCGCGCGGCGATCGAGAAAATCGTGTGTGCCGACCAGCGAGTCGTGGCGCATGGCGACGACGTTGGCAACGGCGGCGATATCCGGGCTGCTGGGTGCTGTCGTGTACTGCGCGTGTGCGTCATTCCAGACGCAGGCGAGAAAAGCTGTGGCCAGCAGCGCTGAAGCCCGTGGTGATTTCATGAGGCGCATGGGAGACGAGTCGTACAGAATGCAGGGTAGGTCGAAGTGCGGCGCGGTCAGGCGCCGCGGAGTTTTGCAGGAGAAAGACGGACACGCGATCAACGCGTGGCGATCGTCACCAGTTCGGGCTGCAGATAACCGCGCATAGCCTCGAGGCCGCCGTCGGATCCATAGCCGCTGTCTTTCACGCCGCCGAACGGTGTTTCGGCATAAGCGATCGCGGTATGGTTGATGCCAAGCATGCCGGTTTGCACGACCGCCGTAATCTTCGCAATGTCGTTCGCCGAGTCACTGAATGCGTAGGCGGCAAGGCCAAAGGGCAGACGGTTGGCTTCTTCGAGTGCCTCGTCGAGCGCACCGTAGCGCGTCAGGATGGCAACGGGTCCGAAGGGCTCTTCGTTCATCAGCGCGCTTTCAATGCCGGGCTCCGCGATTACCGTCGGCTCGAAAAAGTGGCCCCGCCGGTCGATCACGTTTCCACCCGCGAGCACCTTGCCACCGTGTTGCTTCGCGTCCTCAACGAGCCGGATCATCGCCGTGAGTCTGCGCTCGTTGTTGAGCGGCCCCATCTTTGTTGCGGGATTCAGGCCATCGCCGACAACCACGCTGCGCACATTGTCGAGAAATTCCGCCGTGAAGCGCTCGTAGATGGAATCGGCAATCAGAATGCGCGTCGGCGAAATGCAGACCTGTCCGCAGTTCGCATACTTGGCCTGCACGATGGCCTTCGCCGCCATCGACAGATCGGCGCTCGGTGTGACGATCACGGGTGCGTGACCGCCCAACTCCATCGTGGCGCGCTTCATATGCAGACCTGCAAGCGACGCCAGATGTTTGCCGACGGGCACCGAGCCAGTAAAGGAGATCTTCCTGATCGCCGGGTGAGGCACGAGGTACGAGGAAATTGCGCTGGGTTCACCGAACACCATATTTACCACGCCCTGCGGCACGCCTGCGTCGGCAAAGCACCGCACAAGGCCGGACGTGCAGACAGGCGCTTCTTCGGGCGGCTTGATGATGACAGTGCAGCCAGCGGCCAGCGCCGCAGAGATTTTGCGGGCCACCTGGGTCAGCGGAAAATTCCATGGCGCGAACGATGCCACGGGACCGACGGGCACCTGAATCACGTGCTGCTGTATGTCGGGGTGCCTGCCTGGAACGATGCGGCCATAGGTTCGCCGACCTTCCTCGGCGAACCAGTCGATGATCTGCGCAGCCAGCTCGGCTTCGAGCCGCGATTCGGCGAGCGGCTTGCCCTGTTCGACGGTCATCGCGCGGCTGATGTCCTCGGCACGCTCGCGAAAGAGCGCTGCGGCGCGACGCAGGATATTCGAGCGTTCGAGCGCCGGTGTGCGGCTCCATTCCTTGAACGCGCGCAAGGCCGCGCGGGCCGCGCGTTCCAGATCGGCTTCGGTGGCGACAGCGACGCGCCCGATGACGTCCAGGGTTGCCGGATTGCGGTTCTCCAGCCATTTGTCGCTGGCACCGCCCGTCCATGCGCCATCGATGAAGAGATCGACATTGCGCGTCGTATGTGATGGCAGCGTCATATCACGCCTCCACGGGTTGCAGGGCGCTCACGTGCGCCGGACTATTGGGGCTGGCGGTCAGGCCGCCGTCCACGACGAACTCCGCGCCGGTGATGTGGCGTGCTTCGTCGGAGGCGAGGAACAACACCATGTTGGCGACGTCCTCCGGCTCGGCAATGCGGCCGAGCGGGCTGACCAGTTTGCCGAGGTCGTCCACCGTCGCTCCCGCTTTCTGTGCGCCATATTCGGCAATGGCCGTGCGCACGAAACCCGGAAACACCGCGTTGACCCGCACCTGGTCATAGGCATATTCGATTGCGACCGTCCTGCTCATGATCCGCACCGCCGCCTTGCTGGCGGAGTATGCCGTGCGTCCGGCGATGCCGCTGAGCGCGTTGGTCGACGACATGTTGACGATCGCGCCGCCATGCGCTTTCGCCATCAGTGGCGCGAACGCGCGCATGCCCAGAAAGACGCCCTTGGCGTTCACGTTCATCATGCGGTCCCAGTCCTCGACGGTCGTCTGGGCGAGAGGACGGATGAGATATACTCCGGCGTTATTTACAAGTATGTCCGGTGTCCTGTACTGGTCGACCGTCCACGCTGCCACTTCACGCCACTGTTCTTCGGAAGTGGTATCGAGCGTCCTGAACGCGCCTGTGCCTCCCTTGCTCCTGATTTCCTCAATGACGCCTGCGCCGACATCCGCATTCAGGTCGGTCGCGATCACGGTCGCGCCCTCGGCGGCCAGCCGCAGGCTGATGGCACGACCAATTCCCGACGCCGCTCCGGTCACCACCGCTACCTTGTTACTCAAACGCATGAGACTCTCCTGATCGTCTACTTCCCGGGTGAGAACATTCATTATATGGATCAAGATACCATAAAATGGTGGTTGCGTAGATTGAGACGCGACTTGCTATCGAAGATGGAGGAACAACCACGTGCCTAAACTCGCAACCGGTCAGACGTTGCGGTCCGCAGAGCGAATGCTCGACGTACTCAAGGTCTTTTCGACCGACGAGGCCGCGCTGACGATGTCAGAGATCAGCACGCGGCTCGATCTCGCGCCCAGTACGGTGCGGCGCATCCTCGACGCGCTGGAGAGCAAAGGGTTCGTGAGGCAGGATCCGCGGACCGGAAAGTATTCCCCCTTCGTCGAGATCGTCCGGCTGGCGGCCGTGGCGGTGCAGGGCAACGACCTGATATCGGCCGCGAGCCAGCCGCTTGACGATCTGCGGGACAACACCGGCGAGAACGTCCAGCTGACCGTGCTCATCGAAAATGACGTCGTGTTCGTCGATCGCCGCGTGACGAATCAGACCATCAAGATCTTTAGCCCGATCGGCTATCGCCGCCCGCCCTGGGATGGGCGCGCCTCAGGACAGGTCCTGCTCGCGTGGCTGCCCGAGAATCAGGTAGAGGGCTTGCTGCCCACGGCGTCGCAATGGCGCCCGGGGCACGTCGCGGCGCTCGCCAGCCCGAAGGCGTTCCTGAAGCTGTTGGTGGACGTGCGCGAAAAGGGCTACGCGATCAACGACGAATTCACGGAGCGGGACGTGTGGGCGGTGGCGGCGCCCATCCGTGACCACACGCGGCAGGTCATTGCCGCGGTGAGCATTCCCGTGCTGAAGTCGCGAGCGAGCGACCCGAAGCGCGTCGAGGAGCTGGTCGGCGCCGTGGTCGGGGCGGGCCGGGAAATCTCCCGCCGGCTGAGTTATTTCGAGTAAGCATCTGTGCCGCCGACGGGAGATGGAACGCTTCCGGGCGCGGCCTACACCGACCAGACGCTCGCGTCGGGATAGAGAGTGGCACCTTCATAACGCAGCGCCGGATCGTGGTCGCGCGCGAGCAGCAGCGGTCCGTCGAGATGCACGACGTCCGCCGCCTGCGCGAGCACGATGCCGGGCGCCATCGACAGCGAGGAGGCGACCATGCAGCCAACCATGATTTTCATGCCGGCCGCGCGCGCCGCGTCGGCCAGCGCGAGACCCTCGGTCAATCCGCCCGTCTTGTCGAGCTTGATGTTGGCGAACGCGTACTTCTTCCGGATGTCGTCTACCGACCGCAGGTCGCGGCACGACTCGTCGGCCGCGAGCGGAACCGGGCTCGCATAGTCCAGCAGAGCCTCGTCGGCGCCGGCCGGCAGCGGCTGCTCCAGCAACTCCACACCTAGCCTCGCGAATTCCGGCAGGAAGGCGTCCAGCTGCCCGGGATGCCATGATTCGTTGGCGTCCGCCATCAGCCGCGCTCGCGGCGCCGCCTCACGCACCGCGAGCACGCGCTCGAGGTCTCCGTCGCCACCGAGCTTCAACTTCAGCAGCGGGTAATGCGCGAACTCGCGCGCTTTTTCGGCCATCTCGCGCGGTTCCCCAAGGCTCAGCGTAAATGCGGTAAGCACCGGCCGGAGTGGCGCGGCGAGGCCCGCGAATGCTGCTACGGTGTGACCGCCGAGGCGGCTGTGCAGGTCCCACAGCGCGCAGTCGATGGCATTGCGCGCCGCGCCGGGCGGCAGTAGTTGCTGCAACCCCTGCAGGTCGATCCCTTCCTCGATTGCCAGCCGCGCTGATTCGATCTGCGCGGCGACGCTCCCGATGCTCTCGCCGTAACGGGCATAGGGGACGCACTCTCCGCTGCCAACGGCATCGCCCTCCCTTATTCTGGCGACGATCGATTCGGCTACTGTCTTCGAGCCGCGGCTGATGCGGAATACGCCGCGAATCGGCAACGTGCAATGGTGCTGTTCCAGAGTTCTGCGCTTCATCTCACTCCCCTTGTTCACAAATTAGTTTGACACAGTTCGAATTGAACCATATTATGGATTAACAAAACATATTATGGTTTTTTCTGATGAATATCGATTCGATAGTGCATTCGGACAAGCCGACCCGGAGGAGCAAGGTGGCGAGCCTCACCGACGCCCTGGCGCGTGTGAAGGCAGGGCAGCTCGTCGCTCTCGGGGGCTTGTGGTTTCACAACAATCCGTGCGCGGCGGTGAGAGAGCTTGCGCGACGCAAGATTCGCGATCTGCGTATCGTTGCCGCTCCGCCGTCGAGTTACGCGGTCGATCTGCTGATCGGCGCAGGTTGTGTCTCGCATGCGACCGTGGGGCATATCTCCTTCGAGCATCTTGGTTTTGCGCCGAATTTCCGGCGTGCGGCGCAGGAGGGTGCTGTGCACATCGTCGATGCCGACGAGGCCACCATCCTGGGCGGTCTCATGGCGACCGTCGAACATCTCGATTCGCATCCGGTAACGTCGGTGAAGGGCACCGATATCAGCCGGTCGTCCGCCGCGCCGCGCAATCGGGACGGTGTCGTGGCGCCTGTCGCGATGCGCCCGGACGTTTGCATCCTGCACGCGCAGGAAGCCGACCGGTACGGCAACGTGAGAAACCTCGGCACGCCGTTTTGCGATCCGCTGTTTGCCAAGGCGTCGAAGTACGTGATCGTCACCGTCGACCGGATCGTGAACAACGATTCGATTCGCGCGCAACCGAATCGCACCACGATTCCCGGCTATCTCGTCGACGCCGTCGTCGAGGCGCCGTTTGGCGCGCATCCGTGCTCCAGCCACGGCGTACACGTGCACGACGAAACGCATATCCGGTCGTACATCAAGGCGGGCGCGAGCGCCGACACATGGAATAGCGATTATCTTGCTCCGTACGTCGAAGCGCCCGCGTCACTCGAAGACTATGTTGACCGTGTAGGTGGCGCGACGCGGATCCTTGCGCTCTCGGAGGTGGTCCGATGAACGGCTACACCAACGACGAGCTGATGACGGTCCTGCTGGCCCGCGAATTGAGAAACGAAGACCTCGCCGTCACGGGGGCCAGCTCGCTGGTGCCGGTCGCCGCGTGTCTGCTCGCGCAAATAATGCACGCACCCGACCTGACACTCATCACGCCGGCGGGCGTCGTCAATCCCGCGCCATCGAGACTGTATCGATCCGCATCGGACGGACGGTGGGTGGAAGGCGCCGAAGCAATTGGTACTGCTTATGACCTATTCGAAATGTCGGAGAACGGCAGGCTCGACGTGATGTTTTATGGTGGCGTCCAGATCGACCGGCGCGGCAACATCAATCTGACCGGCACGGGTTACGGCGCAGACGGACGTCCCCAGTTTCGCGGGCCGGGCCTGGCGAATACCTCGTTCGCCGTCGTGTCAAAGCGGATCCTGCTCTTCAGTGCGGCACATACGCCGCGGACTTTCGTGGAGAAAGTCGAATTCCGCACGGCGGCCGGACATCTGAACGGTTCCGGCGACCGGGAAAGGCACGGCATAACGAGCGAAGGGCCGGTGGTGTGCGTCACACCGCTCGTAACCTTCGAATTCGACGCGGAGAAGTGCATGCAGGTTCGCTCGATCCATCCGGGCGTCGATCCCGATGACGTTGTCAGGAATACAGGCTTTCCATTACGCATGGCGTCGTGGCCTCGCACGGATGCGCCCACATCGGAGGAACTGTCGCTGCTGCGCAGATTTGTTGATCCCAGCGGAGAACTGTCGGCCTGAGCGCCGCTGCCGGATCTGGATAAAGGACGAAACACTCGGTAAATCACCATGAATCAGAAAACTTGCTTGAAGGGATTGCGCGTGATCGATTTCACGCGCGTGGTGGCGGGGCCGTACTCGACGTCGATACTCGGCGATCTCGGTGCGGACGTGATCAAGATCGAACGGCCCGGAACCGGCGACGACAGCCGCGGCTGGGGGCCGCCGTTCGTAGGCGAAGTCAGCTCCTATTTCCTGGGGCTGAACCGCAATCGACGCAGTGTCGCAATCGATCTGCAAACCGCCGACGGCATAGAGATCGCCAGGCGGCTGGTCGCCGACGCGGATGTGATTGTCGAGAGTTTCCGGCCTGGCGTAATGGATCGTCTTGGCCTTGGTTACGAAGAACTGAAAAAGACGAATCCTGGCCTGATCTACTGCGCGATTTCCGCATTCGGGCAAAGTGGGCCGTACAAGGATCGGCCCGGCTATGACCTGATGATTTCCGCGCTGGGTGGATTGATGGGCGTGACCGGTAGCGCGGACGGGGAGCCGGTCAAAACCGGCGTGGCGCTGATCGACGTGTCGACCGGGCTGCATGCCGCCATCGGCGTGCTGGCCGCGCTTCATCACCGCACCGTGACGGGCGAAGGGCAGCGCGTCGATGCGTCCTTGCTGAGCACCGAGCTGGCCATTCTGATCAATGTCGCCAGCGAATATCTCATCGGCGGGAGCATCGCGAAGCCGCAGGGCTCAGGGCACGCGAACGTCGCGCCATATCAGGCGTTTCCGACCGAAGATGGCTGGGTGCTGATGGGTTCGCCCAACGACAAGCTGTTCCGGAAAACCTGCGACGCACTGGGCAAACCGGAATGGAAGGACGATCCGCGCTTCCTCACGAATGGCGACAGAGTGGTGCACAAGCCGGAACTCGTCGGCATGATCAGTGCCATCACGCGCACCCAGAAGACGAGCTATTGGGTGGAGCTGCTTTCGGCGACAGGCGCGCCAGTCGCGCCGATCAACAAGATGGATGCGGTGTTCGAGGATCCGCAGGTCAGGCATCTGGACCAGGTTGCCTATGTCGACCATCCGCTGTACGGTCGATATCCCGTGGTGACGTCCGGCCTTCGCTTTTCCGCGACGCCGCCAGTCGTCGGTCCGGCTGCCCCGAGGCTCGGCGAGCATACCTTCGATATTCTCGAAGGCGATCTGGGCATGAGCGCGCGTGAAATCGAGCAGTTGATCGAAAGCGGCGTGGTTGAGTACAGACCGGCCGCCGGCAACGAGGTTGCAGCAATGGAATAGGCCACCCCTTCAACGGGACTGGCTTGACCGATCATGGCGCACGTGAGGCCTGGCGCGCCGATAAGAACATTGGCAACGGTGTTGTCATGCGAGGAAGGTGGAGACGAGACATGAGTACATTGAACGATTCGATTCATACGAGAGCGGAGCGCGAGGTCGAGGAGAGCCTGGCGCATGATCCCGCGCGCCGACGCCGCATTGTCATCGGCGCAGGCATTGGCACTGCGATCGAGTATTACGATTTCACGATCTACGCGTTTCTCGCGACGACGATTGCACAGGTCTTCTTTCCGAAGTCCGTTCCGACCGCGGGCCTGCTCTCCACGTTCGCCATTTTTGCGGCGTCGTTCTTTCTTCGTCCGTTCGGCGGCATCGTCATCGGTCACTTCGCAGACAGGCTGGGCCGCCGCAAGGCGCTGACGCTGTCCGTCGCGGGCATGGTTGCTGCGAGCGTTCTCATCGGTTTCATCCCGTCATACGAAGCACTCGGCGTGGCGGCGCCAGTGCTACTCGTGCTTCTGCGTTGCATTCAGGCGTTTTCCGCGGGCGGCGAACTTGGCACGGCCGCCTCCTATGTGGCGGAGCAATCGCCGATCGAACGGCGCGGCTACCTCACCGGTTTCGTCAATCTGGGAACGGTCTCGGGCACGCTGCTCGCGTCGTTCACTGTGGCGCTCACGCGGGCTTTCGTTGCGGAGACGGATTTCGCCACGTGGGGCTGGCGCATTCCTTTCCTCATTTCTCTGCCGCTCGGTCTTATCGCATTGTTCGTGCGCCTGCGCATGGAGGAGTCGGTCGCCTTCGAGGAAATCTCCAAGGAAAAGGAAATCAAGCGGGCGCCTGCGCTCGGCGTACTCAAGGCCCGGCCCGCCGCCGTTCTCGTGGTGATCGCGCTGGCTCTGACCTCGAACGCGAGCTACTGGACCGTGTTCACCTATCTGAGCACGCTGCTTCAGACCCAACACGTGGTGGATGCGAAAACAGCGGCATGGTCGACTACGGCAACGCTCGTGCTCGCGGCCGTATCGATGCCGTTCTGGTCGCGTCTTTCCGACTGCTTCGGCCGCAAGAAGATCATGATCCTGCTCAACGCGCTGTTCGTGGTGAGCGCGTACCCGCTCTTCACGCTCGCAACGCATAGCGCGGTCGTGGGCATCGCGGTGCAGCTCGTCCTTGGACAGATTACCGCATGCTACCTGGCGAATCTGCTTGCGACGCTCGCAGAAACGCTGCCTGCTTCGATGCGCGTCAGCGGCTTCGCGCTCGGCTACAACATCGCTTCGATTCTCGCAGGCGGCTCGGCGGGTTATATCGCGACCTGGTTGGTGGCCAGCACCGGAAATCCGGCGTCACCCGCGTTCTTTGTGATGAGCGCGACGGGCATTGCATTCGTCGCCTCCGTCCTGATGCGCGAGACCGCGAATCGTCCGTTGCTTCTGGACGTCTGACGCCGGGTGCGAGCACAACAGTTGCAGCAGTCGTCACGTTAACGAAAGAAGCAGCGGTTCCGACTAATTCATATCAATTCGTTCGCAGCATATTTCATTAAGATAACTGATTATGAAGCCATTTGATTCGCTCCCTGTGCAGCGCAATGAAGGCGGTTTGCGCATGCTGGAGGGCATTCGCATACTTGATCTGACCACCTCTATAGCAGGTCCCTACGCGACCCAGTTGCTCGCGGACATGGGCGCGGAAGTGCTGAAGATCGAGAAGCCCGCTGGAGGCGACGACACACGGGCATGGGGACCGCCGTTTCTCGGCGCGCAGTCGCTCTGGTTCCTGAGCGTCAACCGGAATAAGGAGAGCATGACGCTCGATATCCGTCAGCCGGAGGGACGGGATATCGTCGATCGGCTCGTTGAGGAAAGCGACGTGATCGTGCTCAACATGGTTCCGGGCGTACAGGCGAAGCTAGGACTTGACGAAGCGCGACTGCGTAAGCTCAACGAGCGCCTGATCCACGTTTCGCTGACAGGTTTCGGGCTCACGGGGGCGCGCGCGGACTCGCCGTGCTACGACCTCATTGCGGAAGGCTATTCGAGCGTGATGGATCTGACCGGCGAGCCCGATAGCGGCCCGCAAAAAGTTGGCACACCTGCGGCGGACCTGCTCGCGGGGCAGGACGTCGCGCTCGCGACCCTGGCGGCGATCATCGAGCGGCAACGCACCGGTACCGGCAAGGCGATCGACGTTTCGATGGTGGAAAGCATGGTCCGCTTCATGTCGCCACGCATCGTTCCCTGGCTCGGGAGCGGCGAGGCGGTGACGCGGTCAGGCGGGCGTGATTCCGTCATCGCGATCTATCAGGTGTTCGATACCGCGGACGAGCCGATTACGCTCGGCCTCGGCAACGATGTGATCTGGCAGCGCTTCTGGCAGGCGGTCGAGCATCCCGCGTACGGCCAGCAAGCGGGTTTCGCCACCAACGCGGCACGTAGGGAGCGGCGCGCGGAAATCGTGGCCGAGGTCAGCCGGATTTTGCTGACGCGCCCCCGCGCGCACTGGCTTGCACTTTTCGCGTCACACCGCATTCCCTCGGGGCCGATCAATCGCGTCGAACAGGTCGTGGCCGATGAAGTGCTGCGCGAAAAAGGCATGTTCTACACGGTCGAGTCCGCGGGAGGGCTCGTTCCCCAGGTGGGTCTGGGTATTCGCTTCGACGGCGTCAGCAACGTTCACCGACGGCCGCCGCCCGAACTGGGCCGCGACACGCAAAGCGTGTTGCGGCAGCGTCTCGGGTTGGCCGAAGAAGACGTTGCCCGTCTCGTCGCGGCAAAAATCATTTGATGGAGATTTCTATGGCTTACGAAGAGATTCTGTATGAAGAGGATGGTCCGATCGGGACCATCACGCTCAATCGTCCGGACGACGGCAACATGTTCACCGAGCGCATGTGTCACGAGATCCGCGATTGCATCAACGACATTCGCCGCGAGACGCGCACGCGCGTCATCGTGCTCACCGGGGCGGGCGAGAAGTTCTTTTGCACAGGCGGTCGCAAGGACGGCATGCAGGACTCGAAGCTCTATGCCGGCGTGCTGCCCGTGCTCGAGATGTACGAAAGCATCGACCGGCTGCAAAAGCCGGTTGTCGCATCCGTCAATGGCTTCGCAGTGGGTGGCGGCAACGTGTTGCAAGTGGTTTGCGATCTCACGATCGCGAAGGAAAGCGCGATCTTCCGCCAGGTGGGACCGATGGTCGGCAGTTTCGATGCCGGCTACGGCACGTGGTACCTCGAAGACCTCGTGGGCAAGAAGCGCGCGAAGGAAATCTGGTATCGCAATCAGAAGATCACGGCGCGCGAAGCGCTAGAAATGGGCCTCATCAACAAGGTGGTGCCGGACGGCGAACTGAAGAGCGCGACGCGCGAATATGCACTCGAAATCGCCGAGCGCGGCGCTTTCGCGCTCGCCGCGATCAAAGGCGCTTTCAATGCGCGGCATGGTGGCGTCGCGGGTCTTTCGCGAGTGACGCACGATCTGCTGCTGCGTGGTTACATTGGCAGCGAAGAACAGGATGAACTTGCGCAGTCGTTCGCCGAGCGCCGTTCTCCTGACGCGGACCGCTTTGGTCATTGAAGGGGCGAGGCATGAGCGTCGAACTTTCATTCCGTGAGGACATCGCATTCCTCACACTGAATCGCCCGGAGGCACTCAACGCGCTCAGCTTTGGCGTTCTGCGCGAGATTTCCGGCGCGATCGACGAAGTCAAGGCGTCGGGCGCGTCCGCGCTGGTGGTGTCGGGACATGGCGACAAGGCGTTTTGTGCGGGCGCGGACATCAAGGAGTTGACCGGGCGCTGTCTGGTCGAGCAACGACAGGGCGCGATCTTCGGGCAGTCTGTGTTTTGCAAGCTCGATGAACTGTCGATCCCGTCGATCGCCGTCATCAAAGGCTATGCGTTTGGTGGCGGCCTGGAGCTTGCTCTGGCGTGCACGTTCCGCGTGGCGATGCCTTCCGCGAGGATGGGACTGCCGGAGATCAAGTTGGGCCTGATTCCGGGCTATGGCGGCACGCAACGCCTGCCGCGCATCGTCGGTCCAGCGCGTGCGCTGGAACTCATCATGTCGGGTAAGACGATCGACGCCGTGGAAGCCGAACGGATCGGCCTTGTCAGCCGCGTCGTGGATGAGGGCGATCCCCATCAGCTTGGCGAAGCATTCAGCCGCCAGTTCACGGGACACGGCAAGATCGCCTTGATGCTCGCGAAGCAGGCCGTGCAACGCGCATTCGATTCCGCGCTCGAAGAGGGGCTGCGTATGGAAGCGGACCTCTCGACCCTGGCGTACCAGACCAACGACGCCGACGAAGGCATGCGAGCGTTTATCGAAAAGCGCAAGCCGGTATTCAAGGATTGGTGAGCGCCACACGCAAGCGCATGCAAACAACCTGGGTGGAGTAGACGTGACAACAGTGAATACAGTAACAGTCGCCGGTAGCGGCACCATGGGCACCGGAATTGCGATCGTGGCGGCACGGGCGGGTTTCAGGACAATCGTGTTCGACACGCGTCAGGATGCGCTCGACCGGGCGCGGGACCAGACCGAGGCCTTCCTGAAGAAGTCCGTCGCGCGCGGCAAGCTAAGCGCTGAGGAGCTCACGGAGATTCTCGGGCGATGGTCATCGACCACGCGGCTTGAGGATGTTGCGTCGAGCGACGTGATCATCGAGGCGGTCTTCGAAGATTTGCGCGTCAAGCATGAGCTATTTTCCGCGTTCGACGAGATCTGCAAACCCGAGACCATCTTCGCGTCCAACACATCGACCATTTCGATCACTGAAATTGCGGGCGGGTCGGGCCGGCCGGATCGATTCGTCGGCATGCATTTTTGCCTGCCCGCGCAGTTGATGAAGCTGGTCGAAATGTCACCGGGGCTCGCGACGAGCGACGAGACGTGGCAGCGCGCGTGGGACTTCACCGTGCAGATGGGGCAAAAACCGGTCAAGACGAAGGACACACCGGGCTTCATCCTGAACTACTTCCTGATTCCGTACAACAACGACGCGATCCGTCTCGTCGAAGCGTGCGTCGCCGAGCCGGCTGAGATCGACAAGGCGATCAAGACGGCGCTGGGGTATCCGATGGGGCCGCTTGAGCTCCTCGACCTGGTAGGCATGGACACCCAGCGTCTACTGTGCGACGCAATGCATGGCTTGACGAACGAGGACCGGGCTGCGTGCCCACCGCTCGTGAAGCGCATGATTGCCGCGGGTTGGCTGGGCAAGAAAACGGGCCGTGGATTCCACCAGTACACCGACACGAAGATGTTTGGAGCGTGAGATGAGCTATTGCATCAAATTGGCCGGCGTGAGCCGGTCGTTTCCCGAGCGCCACGCGTTCCTCGATAACGCATCAGCCGAAGGCGACTGCCAGATCTATCTGGGCGAGAGCGCGGGCAACGCGTACGTCGCAGGTCGCGCCAGCCTTCATGCAGATACGATTGTCGCCATCGAACTGAAGGACGAGTGTCTTGGCGTTTATACCAATGAAGCCGAGGCATTGCTCGACGCGCAGCGTGCGTCAAAGCGGGTGTTCGGTTTCGCGCGCTTTCGCCTCGGAAAGGCAGCGCCCACCCAATTGATCGAGCTCGTCGTGCCGCGCGAGCATGACGAGGCGGCGCTGCAGGCGCTCAAGGCGCTCTTCGAGAATGCGGGCTTCGTCGTGGCCATCTGCAACGACTTTCCGGGTCGCATTGTCAACCGTCTGATCCGCCCTTATTACAACGCCGTGCTGCGACGCTTCGACGAGAAGCTCGCCACCGCCGAGGACCTGGATACGACGCTGAAGATGGGACTGGGCTACCCGGAAGGTCCGCTTGCGCTTCTCGATCGAACCGGCCTCGCGGAACACGCGGAAACCGCGCAGGCGCTCTACGAAGCGTTGGGCGATCCGTCGTTCGTACCGGCGCGACTTGCCGCGAATGCGCGACTCGCCGCGAGCCGCAAGTCATAGCGGGCAGGCCTGCACCGTTATGCGTTGCACGACAAAACTGGAAAACCCGAACCCTATCTGATGAAAGAAGATTTCATGACACACGCGCTCGGCATCGTCGGATCCGGCGCGATGGGACGTGGCATCGCGCAAATCTCCGCGCTGGCCGGCATCGACGTGCATCTCTACGACATCAGTCGCGATGCGGTCGAAGCGGCGCGCGGGTATTTGAGCGACACACTCGCGATGCTTGCCGGAAAGGGGCGCATCACCTCCACGGCGGCGGCCGAGGCCGTTGCGAGAATCAAGCCCGCGGACTCAATCGAGGCACTGAAAAACTGCGATGTCATCGTCGAGGCTATCGCGGAGAATCTGGAAGCGAAGCGGGCGCTGTTCAGGCAACTCGATGCCATGGTGCGCGACACGTGCATTCTGGCGTCCAATACGTCGTCGCTCTCTATCACTGCGATCGCCGCGGCGTGCTCGAAGCCCGAACGCGTGGCCGGTTTTCATTTTTTCAACCCGGTGCCGTTGATGAAGGTCATCGAGGTTATCGACGGTCTGCGTGGCGCGCGTTCGACGGGTGACCGGCTGGTTCAGCTCGCGCATCGGCTGGGCCATACGCCGGTGCGCGCGAAGGACATGCCCGGCTTCATCGTCAATCACGCTGGGCGCGCGATGAATACCGAAGGGCTGCGCATCGTCGGGGAAGGCATTGCGGACTTTGCCGATATCGATCGCATCATGCGGGAGCAGGCCGGATTCAGGCTTGGTCCGTTCGAGCTCATGGATCTCACGTCGCTCGACGTGTCGCATCCCGTCATGGAGTCGATCTATCACCAATTCTATGAAGAGCCGCGATTCCGGCCTTCGCCGTTGACGGCGATTCGTCTCAGCGGTGGGCTAGTGGGGAAGAAGACTGGCGAGGGCTTTTACAGGTACGTGGATGGCAAGCCGGAACTGTCGCCAGAGGAGAGCGTCGCGGCGGACCTTCCGGAGCGGGTCTGGGTGAGTGCCCGCGATGCTGTTTCACACGCGCAGATAGCCGGTTTGATTTCAGCGGCCGGAGTCGCGTTGGAGCAAGGCGAGCGGCCGTCTGACCATGCGTTGATCATCGTGGCGCCGCTCGGCAAGGACGCCACGACGGCCGCGATCGAAGAAGGGCTCGACGCGACAAGGACCGTCGCGCTCGATTGCCTGCTTCCTGTGGGCGCGTGCTCGCGCCGCACGATGATGACGACGCCCGTCACCGAAGTACGGTTCCGCGAACAGGCTCGCGCGCTTTTCGCGCACGATGGCGCAGCCGTGACGACGATACGCGATTCCAATGGGTTCGTGGCCCAGCGCGTCGTGGCGAGCATCGTCAATGTGGGGTGCGACATCGCGCAGCAGAGAATTGCGTCGCCGGAGGACATCGATCGTGCCGTCACGCTCGGGCTGGGATATCCGAAAGGTCCGCTGGCGCTGGGCGACGCGATCGGGGCGCCCAGAATTCTGCAGATCCTGAGCAATATGCAAGGTGCGCTTGGCGACCCGCGATATCGCCCTTCGCCCTGGCTGATACGGCGCGCGCAACTCGGCGCATCGTTGACGCACGCGGACACCTGATCGCGACGGAACTCAAGCGAAAGGCATCAGGCGGCAGGAACCAGGCGCACTCATTTCCTGTCGCTAAACAAAGACCATAACAAAACATAATCGTTTACGTTAGTACACCATATTAATTAAACGAGGTAAGGAGACAGCATGAAGAAGAGTTATTTCTGGTTTGGTCAGGTCATCGTGTTGACGGCTGCGAACGCAGCCCACGCGCAGAGTTCAGTCACGCTTTATGGATTGATCGACACCGGCATCAACTATACGAACAGCGCTCAAACCGGCAAGGCCGCGAATGGCGCCCTCGAAGGCAAGTCGCTGGTGAACATGACGGACGGCTCGACGCGAGGTTACGGCAGCCGCTGGGGCCTCAAGGGATCCGAGGATCTCGGCGGCGGACTTTCGGCGATCTTCACGATGGAGAATGGCTTCAACATTGCGAACGGCGCGCTCGGGCAAGGCGGGTCGTTGTTCGGTCGCCAGGTTTTCGTGGGGCTCAAGAGCGACACGTTCGGCACAATGACCTTTGGGCGGCAGTACGACTCGCAGGCCGACTTCGTGTCGAACTATTCGCCGTTCCTCGTTGCGGCGATTTCCGGCACGACACCTGGCGACGTGGACGGTCTCGGCCACACGCGCCGCGTCAACAACGCGATCAAGTACTTGAGCCAGAATTATCGCGGTCTGACGTTCGGCGGCCTGTATTCACTCGGCGGCAAGGCTGGCGATTTTACCGGCGCTCAGGTGTGGGCGCTTGGTGCGAGCTATGAGGCCGGCGATTTCTCCGCTGGAGTTGGGTACTTCAACGCGCGCGATCCTAATCTTTCCTCCTTTGGTGATAACCCGAATTCCGGTGGCGCGGGAACGAACAATATGGGCTCGCTCGGTTCGGCGACCTCGCCCGAGTCCAACCCGATCTACGCGGGCTACGCCTCCGCGCATACGTTCGAAATCTATTCGGCGGGCGCGAGCTACAAGCTCGGCAAGACGACGCTGGCGGCATCGTTCAGTCATTCGGCATTCGAGAGT
>FSXK01001590.1_pt1 | contig 24906 bp, 25 predicted proteins | sample 1638101 | NCBI WGS metagenome assembly FSXK01 (sample SAMEA3914788, study PRJEB12502) | metagenome | biome: forest; material: soil | place: Canada | collected 2011-07-03 | depth 0.1 m | reverse complement strand
TGATCATGGTGTCGCATATGCTGGTGATTCCGTTTATCGCGCCGATGCTGGTCCTCAACCATGGTGTGCCGCCCGCGCATCTGTCGTGGATGTATATGGGCGGAGGCTTCGCGACGTTCTTCACCTCGCGCGCGGTCGGGCGCCTCGCCGACCGCTACGGCAAGCACCGGGTGTTTCGCATCGCCGCCCTGCTGTCGATGCTGCCGGTGCTGTTCGTGACTCATCTGCCCGACCTGCCGTTCGTGGCCGTCGTGCTGTTCTTTCCGTTCTTTATGGTGGCGATGTCCGGACGGATGGTGCCGATGCAGGCTTTGCTCACCACGGTTCCGGAGCCCTCGCGGCGCGGCGCGTTTCTCAGCGCCAACAGCGCGCTGCAGGCACTCGGAACCGGTTGTGGCGCATGGCTTGGCGGCCTGATGCTGACCAATACGCCGAGCGGGCAAATTGCCGGCTACGGCACCGTCGGCTGGGTGGCCGTAGCGATGACGATGGTGGGCGTGCTGTGGGTCGGTCGCGTGAAGGCTGCGGCAGATAAGACGCCGGCGCCTGCCGCTGCGGAACTCGGCCCGGAGTCGCTTGGCGAGGCCTGAACGCCGTTTGGTGAATGCTTAAGCAGACCGTGACGTGGCGCCAAGCATCCCTAAGGGCTGGCAGATTTATCCCGGCGACGAAGGCTATTCTCGGCGTCCCGCTGCATCCTCAACGGGAAATGGCAACTCTTGCTGAATGACCACACGTTCGTGCGGCTCGTTGCTGGCAACAGTCAGGGCACTCACGCGAACGCCGATCAGACGCAGCCTTCGATCGAGGACGATACGTTTGAGACACTCGGTGGCTGCGTGCCGTATCGACGCTGCATCAGCGGTTGAGACAGGCAGTGTCACGTCTCTCGTGACCGTCTTGAAATCCGCGAACTTGATCTTGATACCGACGGTGCGCCCGACGTAGCCCTTACGAGTCAAATCGTCAGCAACGCGGGTACACAATCCAGTGAATGCAACAGACAGTGTGGGGCGATCCTGACGCGGATGCATGTCGCGTTCGAAGGTTGTCTCGCGGCTCATTGACTTCGGTTCTGAACTTACCACGACGGGCCGCTCATCGAAGCCTTGTGCGACCTCCGCAAGCCACGCCGAATAGCTTCGCCCAAAGTGTTCCTGAAGCAGACCGAGGTCCGCTTTCGCCAACTCGCCGACCGTCGAAATACCCACCGCCGCGAGCCGCTCCGTTGCCTTTGGACCGATACCGTTGACTTTCTTCACCGGCAACGGCCAGACGCGCAGTGGCACGTCTTGAGGCGTCAGGATCGTCAGGCCGTCCGGCTTGTCGAGTTCCGAGCCGATCTTGGCGAGGAGCTTATTGGGCGCGACGCAGATCGAGCACGTCAGCCCTGTGGCCTCATTCACGGCACGCTTGATGCGCGCGGCGATGTCGCGCGGCTCGCCGGGGAGATCAGTCAGATCGATATAGATTTCGTCGATGCCGCGGTCTTCGATTCGTTGCGTGAACGCGGCGACCGCTGATTTGAACAGTCGCGAATAGTGGCGATACGAATCGAAGTCTGTGGGTAGCAACACTGCGTCAGGCGCAAGCTGAGCCGCCTTCATCATCCCCATCGCAGAGAACACACCGAGCGCCCTTGCTTCGTAGGTCGAGGTTGTGACGACGCCGCGACCGGCGTAATCGCGAAGCCGTGCGAACCTCCGGCTGCCGTCGGGCAGAAGCTCTGGCGCTGCATTCCTACCCCCGCCGATCACCACGGGCCGCCCGCGCAACTCCGGGTATCGCAACAATTCAACGGATGCGTAGAACGCGTCCATGTCCAGGTGCGCGATGCGGCGGGCTTCAGAAATCATGGGCTGCTGAAAGGGAACCTGTGCGACTAAAGGGTGGCCGCGCCTCCGTGCATAAGGGCAAGGATGGAAGGCAGTGGCCGAGCTTGGCTGATACCGATTATACCTGTTCATCCATACAGTATGCAGCCGGCTCGGATGAACAACAAATCGTCGACTCCCGTACCTCGCCTGCGCTGCAGTGAGGCTTCGCACGCTACGAAGTGAATGGCATTGCCCGTTCAGCGGCCTTTGCGGTCGCTCAATCTATGAGCGCCGCTGTGGCATAGACTGCTGTGTGCCGCCGGATCAAAAGTTGCTTTTCCCGTGAAATTCCGTGGGAAAGATGGCTTGCGACTGGAACATCCCGTGTCCTTGAAAGCGGCATTCCATCCACCCGTTGTTTAGGTTCGTCGAAGAGTTCTCACCATGGAATATGTCGAAAGCCTGCGTGTTTTCCGCTCGGTGGTCGAGTTGAGGAGCTTCACCCGAGCGGCGGATATTCATGGGCTGGCCCGGCCAGCGGTGTCGCGCGCAATAGCGGGGCTTGAAGAGCGGATGGGGTGCCGGCTATTGAACCGGACCACCCGGCAGATCTCGCTCACCGAAGCGGCGGAGCGATTCTACGAAGGCTGCGTGCGCATCCTGGATGACCTGGATGCACTCGAGGCGGACGTAGCAAACCAGACACGCAAAGCAAGCGGCGTTTTACGCCTTGTCTCCCATACAACCGCGACGCTCACCCGGCTGGTTCCCTTGATCGCCGGATTCAAACGGGCTCATCCGGATGTCACGCTGGATGTCACGCTGACAGAGCGGCCCGTCGACCTGGTTGCCGACGGATACGACCTTGGCATCGTCGTTCCGTACATGGTGACGAGCGAAACAACGGTCGTACGCCTGCTCGAGCGAATTCCGGTTGTCATCGTCGCAACACCAGCGTATCTGCAAGCCTCGTCAATACCGCAACACCCATCGGGCCTGGCCAATCATCTTTTTGTGGCAATGTCGCCATCGATTCGTCGCGCCTGCATCAACTTCCGCAATGGTGAGCATGACCTGAGCGTGCCCTTTCGCTTCGACGTTTCGTCGAACAGTCCCACCTTCAACCGCGAAATGGTGTTGCAAGGCTTCGGCATTGGCGTCGTGCCCGCCGACCTTGCAGAGAATGAATTGACATCGGGAAAGCTCATCCGCCTGCTCACCGATTTCCAGCTCGTCGAGGAGAGCATCGAAATTCGCCTGGCTTACAGTAACCGTACGCTGCTGCCCGCCAAGGTGCGCGCGTTTATCGACTATGCGGCCGCCTCTTTTGCGGCGGCGGCGCCATCGCGGTAACCGGGTAAAAAGACCTGCGAAACACGTCATTGGTACGCGGAACGGCAACAAACTGATACCCCTGCCCGTATCGCTTCGCGGCGACCGTTCCACTAATCTGTGCACATGCACTCAAACGATCTTACCGACGACGACTGTTTCGCCCTTCGGCAGGCCTCTCGACACATTTCGAAGCTTTACGAGCACCACCTGTCCGAGGCCGGCATCACGCCCACGCAGTTCAGCATTCTCAGGACATTGGGCCGTTGTCCGAATCTGACCATGGCCGAACTGGCCAAGGCGATGATGATGGACAGAACGACTCTCGTCCGGGCGCTTAAGCCCCTGCTCCGGCGTGCCCTGGTGGCCACACCGGCTGAAGGGCAAAGCAACCGGCGACTGCGCGTCGTACTCACCAGGAAAGGGTCTGCGAAGCATGAGGAAGCGGCGCCTCACTGGGCAGCTGCGCAGGCCAGCTTCGAACGTAGCTTTGGCCAGCAGCAAGCAGCTTATCTGCGAAATGAACTGTTCCGCATGACGAGCGACCTGTCCGAAAGCTAAGCACAAAGCAACAAACTGATGCACTTCCGCGCATTGATACGTGAATATCCGAACACCATCGTGTGCATATGCACTATCAACCGTGCGAAGACATGTTCCCCAGATAAGCAAAGGAAATCGAAACCATGATGAATCACTACCGACCCCAGTTGCGGGCGAGCGCATGGGCGGCCTCAATAGCCGCGGCGGTAGCGGCGCTCAGCCTCGCCGGATGCGTCAACTACTCCGGCATCAAGAGCGACAAGCAGATCGAGCCTCCTGCAAAGCTCGAGACGCAACAGAGTTTGCCCGCCGAGGGCGGACAGTGGCCTGCAATGGATTGGGCCAAACAGTTCGGCGATCCACAACTGCCGGCATTGATCGAAGAGGCCTTACAGGCTAATCCAACCATCGACCAGGCACGCGCCCGCATTGAGAAAGCATCGTCCTATGTCGGCAGCGCCAACTCGACCCTCTACCCGAATGTAACAGGCAGCTATGCATGGACGCGTCAGCTTTATACCGGCAACGGCATCGTTCCGCCTCCGTACAACGGCACGTGGCAGAGCGAGAACAACGTGCTCGCCAGTGCTTCGTTTGACCTCGACCTGTGGGGCAAGAATCGCGAGAAGCTTCGTCAGGCCGTGTCGCAGGAAAAGGTAGCCGACGCCGAAGCCGAGGAGGTGAGCATCTCACTGGCCGCTTCGGTGGCAAGCACGTACAACCATCTTGCGCAACTCTATGCGTTGCGTGATATCGAGGTCCGCGAAGTCAAGAATCGCGAGGATATCGGGCATATCACGGATGGACGCGTTGGCGCGGGACTCGACACCAACGTGGAACGGCAGACGGCAACTGGCGAAACCGCGACGAGCCGCTCCAGCGTCAGCGACCTCGACGGACAGATCACGACCGTACGCTACCAGTTGGGCGCCCTGCTCGGCCAGGGGCCCGACCGCGGCCTCAGGATTGCCAATCCGTCGCTTGGAGAGGGCGCCAGCGTCGCACTTCCCGACAACCTTCCCGCCGACCTGCTTTCGCGTCGCCCCGACATCGTTGCGGCCTTCTGGCAGGTGGATGCCGCCACTCACGACATGAAGGAAGCGAAGGCTGAGTTTTATCCAGACGTCAATCTTTCCGCAGCGGCAGGACTCGATGCGTTTGGCTGGGGCCGGCTGCTTACGGCCGGAAGCCGGACGATTCAGGCAGGACCGGCGATTCATCTTCCCATCTTCGATGCCGGGGCCCTGCGCTCGCAACTCAAGGGCCGCTATGCAGATTTCGATTACGACATCGCTACGTACAACCAAACGTTGATTAACGCGTTATCCGACGTTGCCACGCAGGTCACGCAGATTCACTCGACCGACCGTCAACTGGTCGACGCACGGCAGGCGCTCGATGCGCAGACCAAGGCGTATCAGCTCGCCATCGTTCGATACAAGGCGGGTTTGACCCAGCAACTTCAGGTGCTGAACGCGGACGACAACCGGCTGGCAGCCGAAACGGCCGTCGTCAATCTCGAGATGGGTCGCCGCAACATGCAGATCGGACTGGTCAAGGCACTGGGCGGCGGATTCGATGCCTCGCGCGCAGGCCTTGCGGCGAGTGCAGAGACACCGATTCCTACGCCTTCCGATGGCGCGGCAACTAACTGAACGATCCGATCGGCCTTCAGGCACAACGGCCTGATGGAGTACATCAAACTTTATTGGAGCTACAAATGAACGCACCTCAGTCACCTTCCGGTAAAGAGCCGGAAAAAAAGCCCGGCAAACGCAAACTCCTGCTCTCGCTGCTTGTCGCTTCCCTTGCAATCGCAGGCGCTGCGTACGGCGCCTATTATTTCCTCGACGCCCGTTTCCACGTGGATACCGACGATGCATACGTCAACGGCAACGTCGTACAAATCACACCTCAGGTCACGGGCACCGTCATCGCGGTGAATGCCGACAACACGCAGGTCGTGAAAAAGGGCGAACCGGTCGTCCAGATCGACCCGGCCGATGCAAAGATCGCACTGCAACAGGCGGAGGCCAATCTGGGGCAGACCGTGCGCCAGATACATGGCCTGTATGTCGACGATGACAAATATCGCGCCGATATCGCGCAACGTCAGTCGGATCTCTCGAAGGCACAGGACGATCTGCGGCGCCGGCTTTCCACCGGCATGACCGGGGCCGTGTCGGACGAAGAAATCTCGCATGCCCGCGACGCCGTCAGGTCGGCTCAAGCCGCGCTCGACGCGGCCCGGCAGCAGCTTGGTGCCAATCGCGCACTGACGGCCAACACGTCGGTCGAGAAGCATCCCGATGTCATGGCAAGCGCCGCCCACGTTCGCGATGCGTACCTGGCTTACGCCCGCACCACGTTGCCGGCGCCCGTGACCGGCTATATCGCGCAGCGTACGGTTCAGGTCGGGCAACGCGTGTCTCCCGGCACGCCGCTGATGTCCGTCGTGCCGCTCGAACAGGTGTGGGTCGATGCGAACTTCAAGGAGTGGCAGCTTCGTCATATCCGGGTAGGACAACCCGTTGATCTGACGGCTGACGTCTACGGTTCCACTGTCGTCTATCACGGCAAGGTGGTGGGCTTTACGCCGGGCACCGGATCGGCACTGGCGCTGTTGCCGGCGCAGAACGCGACTGGTAACTGGATCAAGGTGGTGCAGCGGCTGCCGGCGCGCATCGAGATTCCACCTGCCGAGCTGGAAAAGCACCCGTTGCGCGTGGGTCTTTCGATGAACGTGGATGTCGACGTCAAGGACCCCGATGGCGCGCAGCTCGGTACGGGGTCTCCCTCGACCTATGAGACTGACGTCTTCGCAAAGTATGGAGACGATGCGGATGCTGCGATCGCACGCATCATTGCCGAAAACGAATGATCGTCCCCCCACTGGCCAGGGGCGCGCGAAAGACGCCGTACCCCCGCCGTGCCCCTTTCGCCAGACACACAATCGCCGGATCTTCACCATGACCACCAACCATACGAATCATCCCCCGCTTACGGGGACGACACTCGCCTTGGGCTCGCTAAGCGTGGGCCTCGCGGGCTTCATGACCGTGCTTGACTCATCAATCGCCAACGTCGCTATTCCGACCATCTCGGGAAACCTGGGCGTATCGGTTGATGAAGGCACCTGGGTTATCACTGTATTTGCGGCCGCGAATGCAATCGCGATCCCGTTGACCGGCTGGTTGACCCAGCGACTGGGTCAGGTTCGCCTGTTCGTCGGTTCGATCCTGCTGTTCGTAGTCGCGTCGTGGTTGTGCGGCATTGCGCCCACATTGCCGATCCTGCTTCTTGCACGCGTGCTGCAGGGCGCTGTGGCCGGACCGCTGATTCCGATGTCCCAGGCACTGCTGCTCAGTTCATGGCCAAAGGCGAAATCCTCGCTGGCACTATCGCTATTCTCAATGATTGTGGTGACCGGGCCGATTGTGGGACCGGCGCTCGGCGGTTGGGTGACGGACAGCTACAGCTGGTCATGGATCTTCTATATCAACATCCCGGTCGGGCTATTCGCTGCCGCGATGGTCTGGATTCTCTACCGCAAGCGCGATACACCGGCCAAAAAATTGCCAATCGACGTTGTCGGGCTGGTCCTGCTGATCGTCTGGGTAGCATCGCTCCAGGTGATGCTGGACAAGGGCAAGGATCTCGACTGGTTCTCTTCGAACACGATTATCGTTCTGACTATCGTTGCCGCAGTCGGCCTTGCGCTCTTCATTGTCTGGGAGCTAACGGAGAAAAACCCTATCGTCGACCTTACCCTCTTCAAGCAGCGCAACTTCCTTGGAGGCACGGTTTCGATTGCTGTCGCGTATGGCATCTTCTTCGGAACGCTGGTTTTGCTTCCGCAGTGGATGCAGGAGTACTTAGGATATCGGGCAGTCGATGCGGGGCTTGCGACGGCGCCGCTGGGCATTTTTGCGGTAATCGGCGCACCGATCATGGGTAAGATCCTGCCGCGCTCCGATGCACGCATCATTGGCACGTGCGCGTTCATCGGCTTCGCGATCGTCTACTACATGCGCTCGCATTTCTACACGGATCTCAGCGAAGGGTACATTATTCTGCCGACCCTGCTGCAGGGCATTCCGATGGCGCTGTTCTTCGCCCCGCTGACCGTGATCATCCTGTCAGGGCAACCGCCGGAAAAGGTGCCAGCCGCTGCCGGCCTGTCCACCTTCGGACGCATGTTCTTCGGCGGTATCGGCACGTCGCTGGCGGGCGTCGTGTGGAACAACCGGACGATCATGCACCATGAAATCCTGACTCAACAGTCGAGTTCGACTAACCCTCTGTTCAATGCGCAGATGAACTCCTACCACTCGGTGCTTGGCCTGGGCCAGCAGGCATCGTATGCGTTGTTCGATCATACCGTGCAGACGCAGGCCGCCATGTTAGGGCTGAATGACGTGTTCTATGGGGCAGCGATCATCATGATCATCATTATCCCGCTCATCTGGATCACGAAACCAGGCAAGGCTGGCGGTTCGAGCGACGCGGCCGCAGGCGCGCACTGAAACATGGCCGGGACACCTGCCGGAAACGGCAACGGTTGTCCCGGCCACGCAGGATCAAATTTGAACTTTGTGCGGTACATCGATGCGCGGGTGCGCGGCCACCGCCTTCTCCGTTGCTTCGACACGACCCGGTTCGAGACCCAAGGCTTTCGCCGTAAATACGGTGGTCCAGGTTTTTCTGTCGATGCTCCATGCTCCGCTCGGAATTTCCTCCACGATGCAAAACACCCGTGGTCCGCTGCCATCGCCACCCGTCCCGTCGGCATCCAGAATCGCGCTGGTCAAATCCGCGGCCAGGTTATCGATGCGCTCCTGATCCATGAAACCGAGCATCACCCTGACGTTGACCCGATAAATGTTTTGAGTCGCGGGATGACCAGCGACTGACACGTGGTGCTTCGGACGTTCGTCAAGATAAACCCAGGCAACGGACGCAGAGGTTTCGTTAAGCTCGATTCCTTCCCAGCGTAGCGCTGTAGACCACAGATTCTTCGTCAGCTTCTGTTGCGCTTCACTGTTCAGTGAACCTTGTGCATAGATAACGTCGATTAACGGCATGTTTGTACTCCTTACTTCAGTTGAACGATGAACCAATGGATAAAAGGTAACAGGTAACAGGGAGGAGAAAGCACTCGTTCGCCGTACGTGCAAAATGAATTGCACCACAGCGCAATCGCGACCTATCCAGTAACGAAATCAGCCCACTTGAGATTTCAACTTGTCAGCCGCCGATTTGAGAATCGCTCGGGAGAGTTTTTCCTCGCTCACCGCACGGGCCATTGGCCGTGCGCCAACTAGCGTCGCCAGCGCGGCAATCGCCTTGGTCCTTTTTGATTTCTGATTTTCGCCAGCGACCAACCTGGCGAGCAACTCCACATACACCTCGACCTGCCGCGTATAGGCAAGCCGGCTTCGGTCGTTGCTCATCGCGACATCGCCAGCTGAGGTCGTGTGCCCTCAGTTCAGGATAAGCTTTGGGTAGCGACGCGGTTCGCGCCCTTCGAGAACATCTCGCCCCCGCGCGGTATCCGCGTAAATGCGGCCATAAGAGATTTTGCCGTCGCGTACCTTGAAGAGAAAAAGATGTTCGTTCTCCATGGAGAAGCCCGTTTTGGTTTTCGCGCGGGCAACCACGGGCACGAAAATATAGCCGTCAGACTCAACAACCGCCTTCAGGTCATAGTTGAAATATTCGTACTCTTTGTATACATGCGCCCAGAAGGCCAGAAATTCCTCTTTTCCGTTGTACGTTCCACCGTACGGCAAGGAATCAGAAAATTCGAACACGACATCGTCCGCCAGAGCGGCGACCAGGTCGGCCCTGTCGTTGGCTTCGAATCCGGTGAATGCCTTCTTGCAGGCTTCCACAAGGTGTTGGTTGCTCATCTTCGTCTCCATGAATATACGTTGATATACGCCTATTAATTTGAACAAAGAACTGATTGCCGACCACACCTGATGATATGTCGGGTGTCGCCCGACATATCCGTTCCTGCCGACGTGTCCCTGCTATGCGTCAGCATCGGCGACACTGTCCGCCCACGGGTCAAAACCACTGTCCAGCACGGCCCTCAGGGCGTCCCGAAGCCGCGCGGCCGGCAACTTGCCATAAGCACCTTCGAACGTCGACTGGACTTCACTCCACAAGGGAAGCGCCTTTTTGTACCTGGCGAGCCCCGCCTTCGTGATAACCGCCTGCTTCGCGCGTCTGTCCTCTTTGGACGGAACGATATCGATCAATCCGTCTCGCTCCAACGGCTTCAGATTCGACGTCAGCGTTGTCCGGTCCATGGCTATTGCCCCGGCCAGCTCACCCATGGTGATCGACCCGCTCCTTACGAGCTTGTGAAGAATGGAAAACTGCGTGATTCGAAGGTCGACGGGACTCAATGCCTTGTCGTACACCGCGGTGAGATAACGCGATGCCTGCCTCGCAGCGAGACAATTGCATAGTCCGTCGATGTTGGGAAGCGTGTCTTCGTTCCGTTTCATGTGCGTCTGCTCGATATTCCCCGATAGCCGGAATATACGCTCATATCCGCTTATTGCAACTGGACGCCATCAGGGGGGCCATCTGAGGGAACGGCAAGGCGCATTCGGAGAGAAAGGCCTCGATGGCGGCCAGTTCGGCGATCTGGCCGCCCATGCTGTGCCCCACAAGCACCACCCGCGCCATCTGGTGTTTCTCGATCAGGCGCTCAACGTCGGCCGCCGCCTGGGCCAGGGTGTAGGGACCGCCATCCTCCCGCAACGTGCCCGCTCCTCGCAAGTCGAGCGTGTAGTGCACATACGACGTTGATTCGAACTGCTCCATGAGCGGCGACCAAACCGTACGATTGTCGAGAAAACCATGTACGAACACCAAAGAAAGCGGTGTCCGACTCGTTTCGCTTGCTGATGTGACAGCTGACATTTGACCCTCCTTGTGCAGCGAACCTGAATCTTGCCAAGTCACGCTATGGAGCCTATTATGCGCATATCAACCTATTATTGCTCTCGTGGTAAACACGAAACCTTACTTCGCGGAGACATCATGCCTGTTTTTCACGCCCACATTCCCGCTGGTCGCTTCTCGAAGGACCAGAAAAAAGCCATTGGTAATTCGCTGAACCGCTCGCTTGTGGAGGGACTCGGGATTCCGCCTGGCGACCGTTTCATCATGATTAGCGAGCACGAAGAGGACGAGTTGTTCATCGACCCCACCTTCATGGAAATGAATCGCACCGCTAACGCAATGATTGTCACCGTGCTTATCGGTGCGCACCGTCCGCTCGACGACAAGCAGAAACTTCTCGCGGCAATCACCCGACTGCTCCACGAGAACGTTGGAATTTCTCCCGACGATGTATTTATCGCCTTGGTTCCAGTACCAAATGAGAATTTCTCTTTCGGCCGTGGCGTAGCCCAACTGGCAGAAGTTTCGCCCCGCTGGTGAGTACCTCGGTACGCGATCGTTCGTCATCCTTTGCATTTCTAAAAAATAGATTGTTCGCGAGGCGCCGCTACCCATGGCTAAGCGATCGATTCGAATCGATCCACACTGATACACCTGATTCTGTAACGCACAAGGAACGAAGATGACAACGCGGTTGGATGTGGAGTTTGAGGTTGAAGGCAATGAGCGGCTGCGCGCATGGCTATTTATGCCAGACGGGGCCGCTGGCCCTAGGCCAGCTATCTCGATGGCGCATGGATATGCCGGCGTAAGGGAACATGGTCTGGAGCCGTTCGCGCGTGCTTTTGCAGAAGCGGGCTTCGTCGTGCTGTTGCACGATCATCGTAATTTTGGGGCGAGCGATGGCGCGGTTCGGCAAGACGTGGATCCGTGGCGTCAGATCGCCGACTGGCGCCGGGCAATTTCCTATCTGGAAGAGCGGCCAGAGGTCGATGCATCGCGCATCGGCGTGTGGGGAACAAGCTACGCCGGTGGCCACGTTATCGTTCTCGGCGCGACGGACCGCAGAATACGCGCCGTTGTCTCTCAGGTTCCGACCATCAGCGGTTATGAACAGGGGCTGCGACGTATCCCTCCGGAAGGAATCCCCGCGCTCGAAAACGCACTTTCGGAAGACGAACGCGCGCAAGCTCGAGGCGAGCCGCCGCGTCGTCAAGCTGTTGTGAGTGCGGATCCTACGGTCCCCGCGTCATATCGCGCACAGGACGCCATCGATTTCTATCTGCAGCCTATGCCCCCCGGCATCTGGGAAAACAATGTGACGATTCGTTCGACACGTGGGGCGCGCATGTACGAACCTGGGGTATGGGTCTCCCGCGTGTCGCCAACCCCTCTGTTAATGGTCGTCGCGCTGAACGACACGATTACTGTGACGGATCTCGCGCTCAAGGCCTATGAACAGGCTCTGCAGCCAAAGCGACTGGTCACCATTCCGGGCGGACACTTCGACCCTTATCTGGGGCAGTTCCCTGCCGCGAGTTCGGCGGCCGTTGCCTGGTTCGAAGAGCACCTTTCCTGAGCGAGGAAGAATTTCATGTCACATCTGACGCACTCGATCAAAGACGGTATTGCCGTCATCACCCTGGGCAATCCGCCGCAAAATCGCCTTACGCCGCAATTGTTCGACGAGTTGGACGCGGCGCTGACAGCAATCGGTGAAAGCGATGCGCGGGCATTGCTCGTGCACGCCGAAGGCCCAGATTTCAGTTTCGGTGGCGATATCGTTGACTGGCCGGACATGACTGCACGCGAACTTCGCACGCTGTTCGAACGGTATATGAATTGCTTCAATCGCTTCGAGCGGCTGTCGATTCCCACGGTCGCGGCAGTTCAGGGGCTATGCTTCGGCGGCGGGCTGGAGCTGGCTGTACGCGCAGATGTCATTTTTGCCGCTGAAACGGCTCGTTTTGGTCACCCGGAGCAATCGCTCGCCATCGTGACCGTGCTAGGCGGGGTTTATCGGGTTGCAGAGAGAGCCGGTCGCTCGAAAGCAGTCGAATGGGCCTTGACGTCGGAGCAGGTGCCAGCGGCGGTCATGGAGCGTCACGGTGTGGTGAATAGGGTCGTGCCTGACGCAGAGCTGCTCGACCAAGCGACAGCGTTCGTGGTCAGGCTCGCTGCCGGGCCCACTCGCGCTCATGCAGCTCACAAGGCGCTTTTGAGAATCTGGGCGACAGGCGGTGTTACTGCGGCCGACGAAGCCATGTTTGATATTGCTATGCCGCTCTTCGACAGCAAGGACGCCAAGCTGGCGCTGCCAGCATCCGTCGAAGCCTTCCTGGCAAAGCAACCACGTCCCGTCTTTCCGTTCACTGGCGAGTAGTCCCCTCCCCCGGAGTCATCCAGGTTCGTACTGCCGTCGATTTTCCACTGCACGGGCAGGCAAGTCAGATTGCACTGAAGTGCAATCATCCCCCTATCCACTGCGATATTCTTGTTTCACCCACAGACCTTGCCGAACGGGACAGTGGCCCGACACATGCTAGGAGACGACGATGGACATCAAGCCAAAGGTTAAGGAAGAAGCAGTTCAACTCAACGACATTCCGTGGAAGGCTTTCCCTGACGCGCTTTCGAAAGGGGCATCCGCTGGAAGATGTTGCACGCCTCGCCGGAAATGGACGCGTGGACCGCAATTTTCGACTGCCCTGCGGGCTCGTCGTTCAATGCGCATTTTCACGTCGGCCCAGGCGAATATCTGCTGACGAAGGGCCGAATGGATGTCCGCGGCGGTCACGAACATGGAGGGGACACCGTAATCGCTCCAGCGTACGGCTACGAGTCTGCCAACGCACGACACGATAAAACCTTCTTCCCGGTCGACAGCGAGTTCTACATGACCTTCCTGGGGCCGCTGTCGTTCATCAAGGAGGATGGCACACCCATCGTTGTTGTCACATGGGATGAGGCCCAGCGCGCATACGCCGGCTAAACAGGCGATGCCTTTGCCAGACGCCGGCAATGTTCCGCGTTGCCGGTTCTCCATTTGACTCTTCACGGACGCTTACCATGTCAGCTTCTTCTCAACAGTCTGAAGAGACAACCAAGCAGGTCCTCGACCATCATCTCGGCGCGTTTGCAAAGGGTATCGATGAGATCCTCAAGGACTACGACGATAGCTCCACGCTCATCACACCCGACAAGACTTTTCGTGGTCTTGGCGAAAAAGCCGGTTTCTTTAAGGCATTCCTTGACGGCGCCGCCCCTGAATTCTGGGCGGCGTTCAAGATCACGAGTCTCAGAACCACATCTGAAATCGCCTACCTCGCGTGGGAGGCAAAGCCCTGGGTCACACTCGCAACGGACACGCTTTTCGTCAAGAACGGGAGGATTTCCGTTCAGACGTTCACGTCGCTCGCGGCATGAGCGCCGCCGAGATGTCCTTTTATTCAGGATCCCGACGGTTACAAGATTGAGGGTCTGCAACGCTCTGGGCACTATGTCTAGCAGGACGCTTTACGCTCAATGGTAGTGCCGCTTTTTCCGCTTCGGCTCAGGCGCCTCTGCAATCAGGGGCCCAACTGTTGCCGTGCACCGACGCTTCTAGGAGCGGAACTCCATTGTCCTGCGCACCTCCCCCGGGGACGCACCGTACTTCTCCTTAAATGCGCGGCAAAAATGGCTTGTCGAGTTGAAACCCCGGCGAAATGCGATTTCAGATATCCGTTGCCGGTTATACGCCGGGTCTGTCAGCGCCTCTTTGCAGGCATTCAAACGTCTATCCAGAATCCATCCAGAAACAGTCATGTCGCCGCGCTGAAAAAGCATATGCAGGTAACGCAGCGAAATTCGATTTGCCTCCGCAATGCGGGTCGGGCTAAGGTCGTCTTCATGCAGGTGCTGCAAAATATAATCCTGCACGCGTCTCAGCATGGCCGCGCTCGCGTCGAACATCGCTGACGGCTGCTGTCCCGATAGCGCAATGCCGAGTAGCTCGAGCGTCGACCTGCTGACAGAACCTTGAACGCTCTCGTCGAGTGTCGCGATTTCATTCGAAAGAGCCAGGAGGTGTACAGCCAGCAGTGAACCCACGCCGGTGCGACTTTCGATTTTTCCACCTGTAGGAGGTTGCTTTCGCTCCGGCAAGCGCTCCCGCATCACCGACCACGGAATCATGAGCGTTACTTTGTGCAGGCGCTCAAGAACTTCAAATTCGATCACCTGGTCAGTCGTCCAGACGACAACATCGCCCGACGCAACCTCAACCCCAGAGTCGCCAATCTTGAAGCGTTCCCGCCCACCCGTCGTGAGCTGCACGCCCACGAAAAGCTCGTCATCGTGGCGCACATGGCCATGGGTGCGCTGTCCCGTGCAGGGGTCACACACAGTCTCGACAATGCCGGCTCCGGCGAAGTCGTGATGTTTGACGTGGGCATAGAACGTCGCGGGAAGGCGGTGTGGTACTTGCCAGTCGCGATAGCTGGCACTGAGCACCGACTGCCAGGCGTCCGTGCGGTCGCCCAGCGCAACGTCGTTGCTTGACCATTCCGTTGATAGATTTCGCACGTCGAATCTCCTTTCGCCCCGGCCTCACGGTCCGGTCCGGCGCCGGATTTTCATGCTAGATGCCACCTTAAAAGATAGAATGCAGGCGGGGATTCGACCAGTAGGACGTACCCTATTCGGGCTCGCAGCCAACGAGTCAGGGAATTGTCAACTTGCGGGCAACCTGTGCTTCCGCGGCCCGCACGTGGGCGGAGGAAACCAGGCAGACCTCGAGAAACATCCGAGACACGAAGTAACGGCAACTACGAGGAGATCTTGATGGTTGGCCTCGATATTGAGAACGTCGAGCAACGGTCGATATGATATGGATTGCTTATTTTCTATAAGGATAGACAGTAGCGAGTGCACGCCCTGCCATCGAACCCGCCGCTCAGCGCTGAGTTCGCTTTGTCTTGCCGACACCAGGCAAATCATGAACATGCCTCATGACCTCTTCGAGGCTTGACGCGCCTGCTGCAACCGCACTGAGGAACATGCTGATTGAGAACTCCACCACCTGATCGATTGAAAGCGCGAGATCGGGGCGAGGCATGCGATCTGACAGGATCAGGGTTGCCAGTCCATGCTCCATGCTCCACGCAGCATGTGTGACGAGACCCAGCGATTGCTCTTCCCAGTGCTTTTCCAACGCAAATTGCTCGACAGACGAAGCGAAAAGCCCGAACGACTTCGTGGTCTCCATGTTGAGTTCCGGGTAAGAGTCGCGTGCGACGATACGAGGACCGACCATCAATTCGAATAAGCCCTTATAGCGCTGCGCGAACTCGACATAGACCTTCATCATGCGATATGCCTTCGAAAGCGCCGTTTCATCCGACACCGCTATTGCGGCGCGCAGCGCCGCAAGATCGCGAAAGCCATCTGCCGCAATGGCAGCCAGCAGACCTTCCTTGCCGGCGAAATGATGAGAAGGCGCAGCCTCCGACACGCCGGCTCTACGTGCGAGGTACCGCAGACTGAGTTCGTGGACGCCTATCTCCTCCAAAGCGCGTCGCCCCTCCGCAATCAGAGTATTTCGCAGATTTCCGTGGTGATATGGCGCGGATACGGCAGAAGATGCTTTTGAACTCACGATGGCACCATGAAGAGTGTTCAGTCTGTTGAAAAGTACAAATCTGGCTTCGCGACACGCCTCGCGCGTCGCTTACAGAGATCCCGGCGCACATGCTAATCGCAGTCCGCGCATCCCATTTCCCGGGAATACCCTAATTCTAATCGAACTTATCAGTGTTAGGATCATGCCATAGATTCACCCGATATGAGGCATGAACAGTTTTAGCGCAGCGTAGGCGCGCGACGCACAGTCAGGCCGTTGAAAACAGCAAGCTTGCCTGACGCCCTTTGTTGGGTCGACAGACATCTTATATTTCGCATTCCTATATTTGTTGTAATTTCATAAACAATTCGTCCGGCAACCCATCGGACAAACATGCAGGATAGGACATGAGCCTCGTTCTCTTTGAAAAAGATGGCGCCGTCGGCGTCGTCACCATGGCAAAGCCGCCGCACAACCTCCTTGACGACATCTTCATTCGGGACCTGCTCGCAGCGTACAGCAGCGCTGTCGAGGCAGGGTGCCGGTCGATTCTCCTGCGCAGCGGCATGCGCCACTTCTGCGCTGGCGCGGACGTGACAGCTTTCGCAGCAGGCGGCCGACGCCGCGACCAGGCTAACCTCGAGGCCCTGCTTGATGCCCTTGAGAATGTCCGCATCCCGGTTGTAGCGGCCGTGCATGGCGGCGCGCTCGGCGGTGGTTTCGAACTGGCGTTGACCTGCGACATGATCCTGGCGGCCGACACGGCTTTCTTCGGCATGGCTGAAGCGTCTCTCGGTCTATTGCCGCTGCTCGGCGGCGTCCAGCGAGTCGTGCAGCGTGTGGGCGTGGCACGCGCCAAGGAAATGGCCATGTTCGGCCGACGCCACGATCCGGTAGTACTCGAACGCTGGGGTGCTATCAACCTCGTCGTCGCAGAAGCCGAATTGCCGAACGTATCGATGTCATGGGCCCGCCAGCTTGCGGCCGGCCCCACGGTCGCCCTGGGCGGCATCAAAAAGCTGGCTAATCTCTCAGCACGCCGTGGCATCGAAGGTGCCGATGCACAGCAGACCGAAGTGAACAACACGATGTGGGCAAGCGCCGACCAGAAGCGCGGTCTGCAGGCCTTCGCGAAGACCGGTCCGGGCTCCGCCGTATTCGAGGGGAACTGAGCATGAACGCACCACTCGACGGGCTGAAAGTCATCGACTTCACACGCGTGCTCGCGGGCCCGCTGTGTACCAAAACACTGCGCGATCTCGGCGCGGACGTAACCAAGATCGAACCGCCCGGTGGCGACTCAGGTCGCGGAGGCGTGCCGCACATCGACGGCATGTCGGTCTACTATGCGCAGCAGAATGCGGGCAAGCGCAACCTCAGCATCGACCTGAACTGGCCTGAAGCACGCGAAATCGTGACCAACATGTGCCGCGACGCAGACGTGATCGTTGAGAATTTCCGCCCCGGTACGCTCAACCGCTTTGGTCTTGGGTATGAGCAGGTTCGCCAGTTCAATCCGGGGGTAGTCTACGTCTCCATCAGCGGTTATGGACAGACAGGCCCATGGCGCAATCGACCCGCGTTCGCCCCGACGGTTCAAGCGGAAACGGGTCTGACCGACATTCTGCAACAGCACTACGGCGACTCGCTCACCGAGTTGAAGAACGATGCCTGCAGCCATGCGGACGTCTACACTGGCCTGCATGCCGCCATTGCGGTGCTCGCCGCAGTCCAGCATCGCAACCGCACCGGTAAAGGACAGCACGTCGACGTCGCGATGGCCGCGACAATGCTGGCAGTGAACGAGCGCGCCGGCGCACAACTTTCCGGGATCGACACGCAAGGCGAACCGCCAGCGTTAAGCGCACCTGAATCCCACATCTTCAGGCTGCCGGACGGACGCCTGTTGACCATCGCCGCGAGTCCCATCTACTCGCCGATGTTCGTCCGCTTCTGCTCGATGATGCGTCGAACCGATCTGCTGCAGGACCCGCGCTTTGCGTCCGCGCCGCTGCGCCGCCAGAATCTCGAAGCGCTGTTGAACGAAGTCCGCGCATGGATTCTCACATTCACCGATCTGGAGGAACTCCAGGCGCAGGTGAGCGAAGCGGGCCTCGCAGTCGGTGTGGTCCGCAGCACGAATGAGCTCGCGGAATCCGAATGGGCGCAGGACTGGGGCGCGATTGTCCAGGTGGATGACCGTTCGGGAGGCACGATGCGCATGCCGGGTGTGCCATGGCGCTTCAGTAGCGCAACCTTGCCGCCGCCTGGCATCCCTGCTTTCCAGGGCGAACACAACGTCGAGTTGCTCGCCGAGCGCAACGTCGATCCGGCTTTGATCGAGGAACTGCGTCAACGCCGAGTGCTGCTCAGCCGCCGGAGTCTACGGGGTGAATTCGATGAACCTTGATCGCACGCACGATGCGGGTATCAAGAGTTGGCTTGCCTCTGCCAATGCGCCTGAGTGCGACTTTCCGCTGCAGAATCTCCCCTACGCGATCTTTCGCCGCAAGGGAGATGCTGAGGAGTTTCGCGCAGGCATCGCGTTGGGGGACCAGGTCATCGACCTGGCTGCCCTCTTTCGCGAACGCTGCCTCATCGGCGTTGCCATGCAGGCAGCCGAGGCATGCACGCAAGCTTCGCTCAACCAGTTCTTCGCCATGGGCCCGGACGCATGGCGAGCCTTGCGGCACGCCGTCTTCGCCCTTTTCGAAGCACCAGCGGGAAACGTGCCGGCGATGCAGGATAGCGACGTGCTGCTCCGGTGTCTCGTCCCGCAGGCTTTGGTCGAATACAGCTTGCCAGCTCGCATCGGCGACTACACCGATTTCTATACGTCGATCGACCATGCCCGCAACATCGTCAAGCTGTTGCGTCCTGACCCGGTACTGTCGCCAAACTTTCAGTGGATGCCAGTCGCCTATCACGGACGGGTCTCGAGCATTGGAATATCCGGTCAGCAAGTCCGGCGGCCGCTTGGACAACGACTTGCTGCGGGACAGAGCGTGCCCGAGGTATCGGCGTGCGCGCGGTTGGACTACGAGCTCGAACTCGGAATCTTCATCGGCGTTGGCAACGAGCAGGGAGAGCCTATTCCCGTCGCGCGTGCCGAACAGCACGTGTTCGGCCTTTGCCTGCTAAACGACTGGTCCGCTCGCGACATCCAGGTATGGGAATCGACACCCTTGGGGCCGTTTCTCGCGAAGAATTTCGCTACGACAATCTCTCCGTGGATCGTCACCATGGAGGCGCTGGCGCCGTTTCGTCATGCGTGGGAGCGGGCAGCCGACGAGCCGCAACCGTTAGCGTATCTCGACGCACCCGCCAACCGAAGCGAAGGTGGCATCGACATCCAGCTCGAGGTATGGCTGGAATCCGAGCGGCAGCGTACCCGTCAAGCTCCCGCTACGCGGTTGTCGCGCACGAGCTTCCGTCACCAGTACTGGACGGTCGCACAAATGGTCGCGCATCACACCATTGGCGGCTGCAACCTGCAAAGCGGGGACCTGCTCGGCAGTGGCACGATCTCGGGACCTACGCCCGCCGAAGCGGGTGCCTTGATCGAGCTCACCGCCGCAGGAAAGACACCCGTCGCCCTGGGCAATGGTGAAGCGCGCAGCTTTCTGGAGGACGGCGATGCGGTGGTCATGAAGGGTTGGTGTGAGCGGCCCGGATTTGCGCGCATCGGCTTCGGACAGAACCGCGGGGAAGTTCTGCCCGCGCGAACCGTTATGTAAAAGCCATTGTTGCACCGTCGCGGGAACGCGGGCGACAGCGCCCCGCTCCCGCACTGAAACTGTCATGACACGGGCCAAACCGATCCGGGCATGTCATCAAGGAGACACTTCATGAACTCGCTCTATGACGCCGATACGAACGCCTCGAGCGACGCATCCGAAATCACTCTGCGACGCGCCTATTCGGCTTCGGAATGGAGAATCATTCCGCTTCTCTTCCTGCTGTGGTTGCTTGCGTGGGTCGATCGTGCCAATGTCGCGTTTGCCAAATTGCAGATGCTGTCCGATCTGCACTTCAGTGAGACCGTGTACGGCCTCGGTGCGGGACTGTTCTTCCTCGGTTACGTGGTGTTCGGCATACCCAGTACGATGGCTCAGCAACGACTCGGCGCAAGACGCACGATTTCCGTGATTGCCATCGGTTGGGGGCTCACCAGCATCGCAATGACGTTCGTCCGCGGCGTGCCTCTCTTCTATCTTCTGCGGTTCCTGCTAGGCGCTTTCGAAGCCGGTTTTTACCCGGGCGTGATTCTCTACCTGAACCTATGGTTTCCGACGAAACGGAGAACCCGAAACTTCAGTATTTTCCATTCGGCCGCCATCTGTTCGACCGTAGCCGTAGGTCTATCCGGCGGTTTCGTGCTGCAACATATGAGCGGCATGTTCTCCCTCGCGGGATGGCGGTGGATGTTTCTGGTGCAGGCGGCCCCGACCTTGCTGCTGGGTTGCCTCGTACTATTTGTCCTCTCCGATGGACCTGCGACGGCTTCGTGGCTGTCCCCTGAAGAACGGCTGCTCATCCAGGCCGACCTCGCTCGCGACCGCAAACGCTCCTCTGCGGAAGTGAGCCAGCAGCAGCCGCTGCTTGCCAATCCGGTCGTCTGGGTGCTGCTCGCCGTCTATTTTTGCATCCTCAGCGCCAATACAGCACTGAGCTTCTTCATTCCGACCATTCTGCGAGATGCGGGTTTTGGCGGCTACACAGCGATCGGCAACGCTATCGCGGCCATCTGTATTCTTGGCGCTATCGGCAACATTGCGTTCTGCACTTACGCAAGCCGTCATGGCGACCTCCGCTATCACTGCTCGATTGCCTCTTTGGTGAGCGTCGCAAGCCTGATTCTGCTGGTCCTCGTATGGCACAGCAGCCGCACCGCTACCTTTGTGACACTCGCCCTCGCCCTCGCAGGCACAGGTGCGGGCATCTCCCTGTTCTGGCAGATTCCCATGCGATACCTGAAGGCCAGTGGGGCCGCGGTTGGCGTAGCCTTCATCAGTTCGGTTGCGAACCTCGCAGGTTTTCTGACGCCGTGGCTTACCGGGTACGTGCGCGAAGCTACCGGCACCTATACCAGCGGCTTCGTCACCGCTGCGTGCGCGCAAGCACTGGCGGCAGTCATGCTCGTCGTGGTCCTGCCCATGGCTTCCCGCAAAATTCAGCCGTCCCTTTCCAGCGAGGGATGATGCTGCCGACCGCGGCGGTATTACGGGGTAGCGGACCGATCGTTGCGCAGGACCTTGGCCAACCCGGCGCGCGCCCTTAAGTCCAGAAGCCGGTTTCCGTGCCCTGCCTCACGACACCCGTCACGTAGTGCCTCACGCCAGATATATAGCATTACTAATCAATTGGATTTTTATCAATTATGAGCGCTCTCAATCATATCCGGGTGTTGGATCTCACCCGCGTGCTGGCCGGCCCGTGGTGCGCGCAGACGCTCGCCGATTTTGGCGCAGACGTCATCAAGATTGAACGCCCCGAAGTCGGCGACGACACGCGTCACTGGGGCCCTCCGTACCTGAAGAAGCCGGACGGCACAGATACGCGCGAAGCGGCCTACTATCTCGCCGCGAACCGCAACAAGCGCTCCGTGACCGTAGATATCGCCACGCCCGAAGGGCAGCGCCTTATACGTGAACTGGCCGCGCAAAGCGACGTGGTGCTGGAGAACTACAAGGTCGGCCAGTTGAAGAAATATGGCCTCGACTACGCGACGTTGAAAGAGATCAAGCCGGACATTATCTATTGCTCGGTGACCGGCTTCGGTCAGACCGGGCCATATGCCCAACGTGCGGGCTACGACTTCATCATCCAGGGCATCGGCGGCTTCATGAGCATCACCGGGGAGCGTGACGGCTTGCCCGGCGGCGGTCCGCAAAAGGCCGGCGTGGCAATCACCGACCTGATGACCGGTATGTACTCAACCGTCGCCGTGCTGACAGCGCTCGCGCATCGCGACCGCACCGGCGAAGGCCAGTATATCGACATGGCGCTGCTCGACGTGCAGGTCGCCATGCTCGCGAACGTCAACTCCAACTTCCTCGCTAGCGGCCAACCGCCGGTGCGGTGGGGCAATGCGCATCCGAACATCGTGCCCTACCAGACTTTCCAGACCAGCGATGGCTGGATCATCGTTGCCGTAGGCAACGACGGGCAGTTCCGCAAATTCGTCGAAGCCGGCGGCCGGGCGGAACTCGCTGACGATAAGCGCTTCGCCACCAACCCGGAGCGCGTGCGCCATCGCGACACGCTGGTGCCGATCCTCGCGGAGATGGTCTGCGTGCGCGGAAAGCATGAATGGATCGCCGCACTCGAAGCTGCGGGCGTGCCTTGCGGCCCAATCAACGATCTCGGCGAGGTATTCGAAAACGAGCAGGTGGTGGCGCGCGGACTGCAACTCGACCTGCTCCACCCATCCGGCGGCACAGTGAAGGTCGTGCGCAACCCGATCAACATGAGCGCGACGCCACCTCAGGCACTCACCCACCCTCCTCAGCTTGGCGAGCATACAACTGACGTTCTGCGTGTCGTCCTGGGATATGACGATGAGCAAATCGCAGCGTTACGTGATAGCTCGGTGATCTAACGGGTCATGCGGGCGCTGCCTCGATTTTTGTGCGGTATCAGGCAGTGCATTGCCAGCATTGCCGTTTGTTTGAAGTGGACTGTTCCGCCGCCCAGGTCGTCACGAGACCAGCGGCAAATTGCTGAATAGAGATTGCTTATAACGCTTCACTGGGGACATACATGAAATTGAGGAAGGCGATTTTTCTTGCAACCAGCGGATTGGCCAGCGCGTCGGCCTGCGCGCAAAGCAGTGTGACGCTCTATGGGGTGGTTGATGCGGGCATCAGCTACGTGAACAACGTAGCCAGCACGGCAGGCGCCATTGGTGCCCGCAAAATTCAGGAAACATCCGGTGTCGGTGCGCCGTCCCGCTGGGGCTTTCGAGGGGTTGAGGATCTGGGTGGCGGCAACTCCGCTATCTTCGTACTTGAGAACGGCTTCAGCGTCGCCAGTGGCACGCTATTGCAAGGTGCACGTTTGTTTGGCCGCCAGGCATACGTCGGACTGGCCAACGATGATCTGGGTACGGTGACTCTCGGCCGACAGTATGACTCGGTCGTCGACTTCGTCGGGCCTTTTGTTTCATCGAGACAATGGGCGACACAATATGGCTCGCACGTCGGTGATATCGACAATCTCTACACCACATTCCGCATCAACAATGCCGTCAAGTACACCAGCCCGACCTATCGCGGGCTGGCCTTCGGAGGGTTATACGCTTTCAGCAACCAGGCCGCCAGTTCAACGGGCACTGGCTTCTCGAACAATAGCGCATGGAGCGTCGGGGCGAACTACGCCGCGGGACCGCTGACGCTGGGGGCTGGCCACCTGCACCTCTCAAGCCCTTCGGCCGGGGGTACGAACGGAACCAATACCGGTGGCGCCATCGTTGGCGATTACACGAGCCCCACCGATATCTTCTACACGCGCCCGGTCAGGACTCAGGACGTCACCGGGGCTGGCGTGGCATACCAGCTGGATGCGGCGACGCTGGGGTTTGCATACACAGTGGCCAGGTTGCGGTACGTCGATCACTCGAACTTTTCCCTTGCGAACTATGAAGCCAACGCAAAGTATCAGATCACCCCGAGTCTTCTTGCGGGTGTCGCATTCATCTACAGCGATGGAAAGGTAGGCGGAGCCCCGGACATAGCACACGTTACCGATGGAACTCATCCTCGTTGGGCGCAAATCAACGTAGGGGGACAATATTTCCTGAGCAAACGTACCACTGCCTATCTGGCCGCGGTTTATCAGAAAGCCTTGGGCGATGCCCTGACTGCAACGATCGACAACGTGGGCGGACCGACGGGTTCCAATTCGCGATACCAGGTAGCCGTTACCGCTGGCTTGCGCGTCAGATTCTAGGAGTAAATATGAGTATCCAACAAGACACCCAACTGCTGGGACGCGGTTTCTACTGGCAGGAGATTCAGGCCGGCCAACGCTTTAGAACTTATCGCCGCACCGTGACCGAGACCGATCTTGTCAATTTCATCTCCGTGACTGGCATGCTGGAGGCCATTTTCATCGACGCAGATTACGAACACGGCGCCATGCGCGGTCGTGCGGTCCCTGCCGCGCTGACGAGCGGCCTGATTGAAGGGCTGCTATTCCAGACGATGATACAAGGCACGGGGCTGGCCCTGCTGGAGTTGACGCTGAAGGCCCACGGTCCTGTTCTCGTCAACGATTCGATCTACGGAGTAGTGGAAATCGAGGAGGTGAAACCCACATCGAAAAACAACCGTGCAGTCGTCACGAGCCGCATTGACGTGTTGAATCAGCGCGATGAACGCGTCCTTTCATACACCGCGAAGCGATTGCTGGCCGGTCGCCCCATTTAGGTTTCCGAATCGGAACAACGCGCCACGACGCACAGATCAAACAGGCACCGTCCTGCCCAGATCCGCCAACGGATGCGCATCACTGCGCCACGGCGAAGCCAGGAAGTGCCGCACGCGCTCCGTGCGCACTTCCGCCAGCGTCATGGGCGCCCAGCGCGGCTGGCGGTCCTTGTCGACCAGATGCGCCCGCACCCCCTCGCAGAAATCCCCCTCTTCGATCACCCGGCTGACGATTCCCAGCTCCATGCGGAAGCATTCGGCC
>FSXK01000594.1_pt1 | contig 25112 bp, 27 predicted proteins | sample 1638101 | NCBI WGS metagenome assembly FSXK01 (sample SAMEA3914788, study PRJEB12502) | metagenome | biome: forest; material: soil | place: Canada | collected 2011-07-03 | depth 0.1 m | reverse complement strand
GCGCGCATTGGTTTTTGCCAGCAGTGCAACCGTGGGCATTGGTGCTAGCGATGTTTGGTGCGGCGTGGCTATTCATGCCGCGTGGCGTGCCATTGCGTGTTTTCGGCGCGTTGCTGTTTTTGCCCTTGCTTTGGCCTGTGCGACACGTGCCGGTTGCCGGAGCGTTTCAGGTGTGGGTGCTTGATGTGGGGCAGGGGCTTTCGGTGGTGGTGCGCACTCATGATCACGCATTGGTTTATGACGCAGGTGCACGTTACCCATCGGAGTTCGATCTGGGTGAAGCAGTCGTCGTTCCGTCGCTGCATGCACTCGGTATCGGTCGCCTTGATGTGTTGATGATCAGCCACGCCGACAACGATCATGCTGGCGGCGCACCCGCCGTAGCGGAGGCGTTTCCGATGGCGCGCCGCTATGCCGGCGAACCAGAACGTATGCGCCCTCTATCCATGGAACAATGTGTGGCCGGCCAGCGCTGGGAGTGGGATGAGGTGCGCTTTCAGGTACTCAGTCCGCAAGGAACAGGGCAAGCGACATCGGACAACGATCGCTCCTGTGTGCTGTTGATCGAAGGGCGCGGTGGTCGCATGTTGTTGACCGGCGACATTGCCTCGGACATCGAGCCGCGCGTCGCAGCCGCATTGAGCCCCGGCTCGCCGCCGGTGCTGCAGGTGCCTCATCACGGCAGCAGCGGCTCATCCAGTCCGGGTTTCATTGCCGCCATCAAGCCACCATTTGCCATTGTCTCGGCCGGTTGGCGCAATCGTTTCGGCCATCCACGGCCGGACGTGCTGCAGCGCTACGCGCAAGCAGGTGTGTCGGTCTTCAATACCGCACTGGAAGGGGCCGTTCAGATTGATTTTCCGGCGGATAAGGCCGCCTACGTGGCGGCCCGTTGGCGCCAGCGGGAGCGCCGTTACTGGCGGGAGTGAATTGCCACGGCCCGCACGGTATGCCAGGGCGACGCTGCTATGATGCCCGCTTCAGGCAGACGGCAACGCCGGGAGTTTGTTGTGGGTGATTTGGGTCAGATTTTGATGGCTGGTGGCTGGGCGATGGCGCCCATCCTGATCTGCTCGGCGGTCGCGTTGGCGATCGTATTGGAGCGATGCTGGACATTGCGGCGCAGCTCGGTGCTGCCGCCCGGACTTTCTCAGGAAGTGCGCGAATGGGCGCGTTCCGATCAGCTCGATCCAGCGCATCTGGAAAAGCTTTCGACCGGCTCGCCGCTTGGCGAACTGCTGGCCGCTGCCGTGGCGGTGCGAGATCGTCCGCGCGAACTTATCAAGGAGCGTATCGAAGATACCGGTCGCCATGTCGTGCATCGCATGGAACGCTATCTCAATACGCTCGGCACCATCGCGCTGATCGGTCCGCTGCTCGGTTTGTTCGGCACGGTGATCGGTTTGATCCGCATGTTCATGCAGGTGATGGTTGGCGGCATGGCCGATCCGACCAAGATGGCGGGTGGCATCGGCGAAGCGCTGATCTGCACCGCCGCCGGTCTTACCGTAGCGATTCCTGCTTACGTGTTGCATCGTTACTTCCGTTCGAAGGTCGCCGGTTACTGCGTCGAGATGGAGAAGCAGGCAACCTTGCTGCTGGACGATCTGACGATTTCCGCGCCTGCCGCCACACCGCGTCCCCGTCGTGCGCCGGTAGCTTCGGCAGGCAGCAAGGCACAGGTTTGACCTATGCGTATCGGTAACGACCGTCGCAGCGATGATTTCGAGATCAACGTGGTCTCGCTGATCGATGTGCTGCTGACTTTGTTGATGTTCTTCGTGCTTACCACCACCTTCGTGCAGCACTCGCGCCTGAAGGTAGAACTGCCGCAGGCTAGTGCGGAAGACCGCGACATGCAGCCACCTGCGGTCACCGTGATGGTGGATCGCGAGGGGCATTACTACGTGGGCAGCGATGAGGTGATGGGCACGGGCGTGGATCCGCTGAAGGATGCCATCGCTCGCGTAGCCGGAGACGATCGCAATCAAACCGTCACCATTCGCGCCGATGCTATGACCGCGCATCAGAACGTGGTCACGGCAATGGATGCATTAGGCCAGCTCGGCTTCACCCATCTTTCCATTGCCACGACGCCGTCGCAGTCGGATACGGGTAAATGAGCGGCAAGAAAATCGCGCTTTGGGATGCTGAGAGCCGACGGGTCTACAAGCGATTGCTTGGCTACTCGGCGCGTTACTGGCCTGTGGCCATCGTTGCCATCATCAGTATGGCTGTCGACGGCGGTGCGCTAGCGGTCTTTACCAACAAGCTGCGGCCGATCATCGATCAGTTGTTCGCGCAGAAAGATCCTTATCTTATTTTCTGGATGCCGATCTGGATCATCCTGATCTTCCTGGTGCGCGGCATCGCCACTTTTTTCAGCAGCTACGGCATTGCCTATATCGGACGCAACGTGGTGCAGTCCATGCAGCGCGATGTATTCGCGGCATACCTGCGATTGCCGGCGGCGTTTTTCGGCGGCGAGCATTCCGGGCACCAGATTTCCCGCATTACCTACACCAGTGAGCAGATCGCCGGCGCTTCGACGGATGCATTGAAGGTGACGGTGACCGAAGGGGTGACCGTGCTTGGCATGTTCTACGTCATGCTGAGCAACAGCGCCTATCTCACGTTGGCGTTGCTGGTGATGATTCCTGCCATCATTCTGATTGCTGCCGTGGTGAGCCGCCGCTATCGAGTCATCAGTCGCCGCATTCAAAACATGATGGGGTCGGTCACCGGTACGGTGGAGGAGACCGTCGAAGCTCACCGCGAAGTGCGCATCTACGGTGGCCAGCAGCATGCTGCGACGCGCTTCAAGCAGGTGACCGATCGTGCGCGTTATCTGAATCTCAAGATCGCAGCGACCAACGCCACATCCAGCTCGGCGATCCAGACTGTTGCCTCCTTTGCGCTGGCGGGCCTGATCTTTCTCGGCTCCCGTCCCTCGGTGATCAACAGTATCTCGCCCGGCGTATTCGTCGCGGTGCTTACGGCCATGGGCGCCATGCTGCCTTCGCTGAAGCGATTGGCGAACGTGCAATCTACGATGCAAAGCGGTATTTCGGCCGCCGAGAGCTTGTTCGAACTTATCGATACGCCTCCGGAAGTCGATCACGGCACGCGAGAGCTTGAGCGCTCCAAAGGCGACTTGCGCTTCGAGAACGTTCGCCTGGTGTATCCGCGCGGTGATTTCGAAGCATTGGGCGGCGTGAACCTCCATTGCGCGCCGGGTACCGTCACGGCGCTGGTTGGACGCTCCGGCAGCGGCAAGAGCAGCCTGGTCAGCTTGCTGCCGCGCTTCAACGAACCCACCAGTGGCTGCATTCTGCTGGATGGCGCCGATTACACGTCGTATACCTTGCCTTCGCTACGCAGGCAGATCGCGTGGGTGGGGCAGAGTGTGGTGTTGTTCGATGGCACCGTTGCCGAGAACATAGCCTACGGTGAGTTGGCGGGCATGAGCGAGCAGGAGATCATTGCCGCTGCCGAAGCCGCCAACGCAATGGAGTTCATTCAGCGCCTGCCCAAAGGTATCCACAGTCATATCGGCGAAGGCGGCAATATGCTTTCCGGTGGACAGCGCCAGCGTATTGCCATTGCGCGTGCGATTCTCAAGAATGCTCCGATCCTGGTGCTCGATGAAGCAACCAGCGCGCTTGATACCGAATCGGAGCGCCTGATCCAGCAGGCGTTGCAGCATCTGATGCGCGATCGCACGACGCTGGTGATCGCACATCGTCTTTCGACCATCGAACATGCAGACCAGATTGCGGTGATGGATCATGGGCTGATTATCGAGCGCGGCACGCACGCCGAATTGATGGTTCAGAACGGTCATTACGCAACCTTGCACCGCATGCAATTCAACGAGCGCCCCGTCGTCGCCGTCGCTAACTGACCACGATGACATTGGCCGAGACGCTTCAGGCAGGCTGGTACGGCAACGGGCGTTTGCCGTGGTGGAGTTATCCACTCGCAGGACTTTATGGTGCAGTGGTCGCGGTTCGACGCACGATGTACAAGCACAGCTGGCTGCGTGCCGTGCGGTTGCCTTGTCCCGTTATCGTGGTAGGCAATCTCACGGCTGGCGGTACCGGTAAAACACCGCTCACGTTGGCGTTGATTGATGCGTTGCGCGCACGCGGCTATCGGCCTGGTGTAGTGAGTCGCGGTTATGGCGGAAGCCTGCGCGAGCCCACGTTGCTGGATAACGCACCGAATCCCGCCGAAGTCGGCGACGAACCTAGTCTGATCCGTACATCCGGTGTTCCGGTGGCCATTGGCCGTGATCGGCCTGCGGCAGCGCAACTGTTGCTCGATGCCGGATGCAATGTGCTGATCGCGGACGATGGTCTGCAGCATTATCGATTGGCGCGCGATGTCGAGATCTGCGTGATTGATGGTGAGCGTCGCTTCGGCAACGCGCGGTTGCTGCCGGCAGGGCCGCTGCGCGAGCCGCTATCGCGATTGGACGAGGTGGATTTCCGTGTGTGCAACGGTGGCACGACGCAAAAGGACGAAATTTCTATGCGCCTGCAAGGCGGCATGGTGCGCAGGCTGAGCGATAGGCAAGAGGAATCCATTGCCGTGTTTTCCGGCGCGCGGGTACATGCGGTGGCGGCTATCGGCAATCCCGAGCGCTTTTTCGCCAGCCTTGGCGCGCAAGGCATTGAAGTCATCGCCCATCCGTTTGCCGATCACTATGCTTTTGTGCCGGCGGATCTCGCTTTCGGCGACAACTTGCCGGTGCTGATGACCGAAAAAGATGCCGTGAAATGCCAGGGTTTTGCCCAGGCGAATTGGTGGGCCGTGCCGGTCAAGGCCGATCTGCCAGCAGCCTTTTACGATGCTTTGTCCGCACGTCTGGGGCCTGGCAAGACGTAAAGCCCTGTCAACGGCGTTATCATAGGCGCTGTTTCCGGCCTTCAGCCGGCACGCATCTTCTAGCGCGAGGTTTTCATGAGCCTGATCCAGGTACCGGTGTCCTTCGGCGAACTGATCGACAAGATTACGATACTTGAGATCAAGTCGCGCCATATCTCCGATGCGGCGAAGCTGACTAACGTGCACAACGAGCTCAACCTGCTCAATGCCACATGGGCCAACCATCATGCTTCGCAGACCGATATCACCAAGGAGCGCGCGCACCTGCTAGCGGTGAACGAAGCTCTGTGGGATATCGAGGATCGCATTCGCCTGAAAGAAAAAGCGCAGGAGTTCGATGCGGAATTCATCGAGCTGGCGCGTTCGGTGTATTTCCAAAATGACGAACGCGCAGCAGTGAAGCGCGAGATCAACCTGAAGCTGGGTTCGCAGCTGGTCGAAGAAAAGTCGTACCAGGATTATCGGCAGAAATAAGCGGCGCTAACTGCCGAATGCTGCGCGGCGACTCAGGCTGTCAGCGCGGCTGCTGCAGCCTCGAATCGCTCGATGACATCGTCAATCTCGATCAAATCCATCACGCCAGGGCGCTCGATCTTGGTGCCCCACGGAATGTCGCTAGCTGGTTTGCCGAGATATTTGCGCGAAGCAGCGTCGTATTTGTCCACGCACCAGCGGCGATCCGAATAGGGGCCTGAGCGTGCTGGGTTGCTGGCGGCATGCAGGCCCAGCACTTTCATGCCGACTGTATTAGCCATATGCATCGGGCCCGAATCCGGCGTGAGCAGCAACTGCGCACGACAGAACATCGCCATCAGCTTCTTCAGCGTGTCTTTGCCGGTAAGGTCAAGCGGCGTTCGACGACACGCGGCCAGCACCGCGTCGGCCATGCTGCGCTCATCGGGCGACGGGCCGCCGATTAGCACGACTCGCCAGCCGCGCGCGGCCGCATGATCCATCACCCCCGCATAACGCTGCGCTTGCCAGTTGCGAAGCGAGTGGCTGGAAGTGGGGCTCACCAGGAGTGTCGGTTGATCGCCGGGCAACTGTTCGGCGGCCCAGGCATGAGCGTCATCGGGAATGGGAATATCCCAACGTACCTCGGTCTGTTTCAGGCCCAGCGGCTCGCAGAAGCTGCCGATCGCTTCCAGCACATGTTCGCCGGTGCGTGCCGGGATGTGTTCGTTAACGACCAGCCCGTGCAGATCTTTCGCGCGAGCGTGGTCGTAACCGACGCGACGTTGCGCCTTGATACCCAAGCTCAGCAGGTTCGAACGCATGGCCACTTGCATCTGCAGCAAGGCATCGAACCGCCTGCCGCGCAACGCCGTTTGGACTGCTCGCATGCCAGTCCAGCCTGCACCCTTGTCGAACGTGACGAACTCCACGCCGGGTAGATCGCCCACCAGCTTTCGCTCGAGCTTGCCGACGATCCAGGTCAGCGAGGTCTGCGGCCACGCGTGCTGCAGCGTGCGCACGAGCGGCACCACATGGGTGACGTCGCCGATGGCGGAGGTGCGCAACAGGCAGATCGAAGCGGGATCGGACATGTAGAATTGCCTGGTAATGGACCAAGACGGAGCCACGGCAGCACCGATGCACGAGCAACTGCGCCAAGACGCCGAAGGTGCGATTCTGTTCGACGCCACGGTGTCGCCACAAGTCGATGGTGACTGGTTCGACCCCGAATACTGGCGCCATCGCGATGCGTTGAGCATCCAGGCCGGCGGTCGGGGCGGTGTGGCCGTGATTGCCACGCCAGCTGGCGAGTGCGTGCTGCGTCATTACCGGCGCGGCGGCATGGTGGCGGCACTGATGGGCGATCGGTATCTATGGACCGGTGCCGATCGCACGCGCAGCTTTGCCGAATTCCGCTTGCTGCAAGCCATGGCGAGGCTCGAACTGCCTGCGCCGACGGTGGTGGCGGCCCGTTATCAACGCGTCGGGCTGCACTATCGCGCTGATCTGATCACGCGCCGCATTGCCGATACGCAGACCTTGGCCGAATGCCTCGCCTCGAATCGGTTGGATGCGGAACTGGCGCAGGAAGTTGGCGCCTTAGTGGCGCGCTTTCATCGAGCGGGCGTGTGGCACGCTGATCTCAATGCGCACAACGTGCTAGTGGCCCAGGCCGAGCTGTACTTGATCGATTTCGACCGCGGCCGCCTGCGTGCGCCGGGGCAGGGCTGGCGCCTAGCGAATCTACAGCGTCTGCGCCGCTCGCTGTTCAAGCTGGGCGCTGCGGCGCAGGGCGAATCCGCGTTTGAGCAAACGATCTGGACTCCCCTGATGTATGGCTACGAGCGTACGCTGAGCGCATGAACTGGCATCTCCATTTCCTCGGCACAGGTGCCGCGCATGCGGTCGAATTGGGTTCGTCGTCCGCCGTGCTTGAGCGCGATGGCAAACCGCTACTGCTGATCGACTGCGGCCCAGATACTTTGGATCGCTATCTGGCTGCCTACGGCGAGCCTCCGCAAGCCATCTACATCACGCACACGCATATGGATCACGTGGGCGGCCTGGAGCGGCTGTTCACGCGTCTTTGGTTCAACGAGGCCTTGCGTGGAAAAGCGCGTATGTTCGCTCATGCCGCACTCGTTCCATGGTTGCAGGCGCGCGTGGCCGATTACCCGGGCGTGCTGGCCGAAGGCGGCGTGAACTACTGGGAGGCGTTTCGGCTAGTGCCGTGTTCGCGCGGCTTCTGGCTCGATGGATTGTGGTTCGACGTATTCGCCACGAGACATCATCGCCCCGGCACATCATTTGGTCTCGCGCTGCGCGGCAGCTTTGCCTTCACCGGCGACACGCGACCGATCCCTGAAGTGTTGGCGCATTACGCAGCCGAGCATGAGTTGATCGCGCACGATTGCGGACTGGTCGGCAACCCTTCGCACACGGGCGTCGACGATATCAAGCGCGACTACGATGCAGACCTGCGCGCGCGCCTGCTGCTGTACCACTACGGCAGCATCGCCGATGGCGCGGCCCTGGCTGCGCGCGGATACCGGGTTGCAGGCACCGGCGAGCGCGTGGTGCTGGCGACCCCGCCACCGCCGCGTCCGGATGCCGGCTGAACCTTCTGCTCTCTTGTCTGGATCGGAGGCACCCGTTATCCTTCCGCTTCTTTGCCGGTAGTCAGACGGCAATGCGGTTTACCGCGTGCGGAGAGATGTCCGAGTGGTTGAAGGAGCACGCCTGGAAAGTGTGTATACGGCTTATCCCCGTATCGAGGGTTCGAATCCCTCTCTCTCCGCCAAATACAGCGAGGTTGGCGACAACGCTTGATTTGGCGCCAATCCGGGCTTCGATGCCCACCTCTTATGGTGGCCCCGTCGGTCCCCCCGCGACGATAGTTCGCAAACCCCGCCAGGTCCGGAAGGAAGCAACGGTAGCGGATGATTCGGGTGCCGGGGTGTGGCTGGCGGGGCCGCCGCCTTTTGCGGGCGCTGGAAAGTTCGCATGACTTGCCTTGGCCGACTTGGCACAATCGGGTTCTAACCCCACTGGTTTTGACGCATGTCCTATCAGGTACTCGCGCGTAAGTGGCGCCCCCGCAAGTTCGCCGAACTCGTCGGACAGGAACACGTCGTACGCGCGCTGACCAATGCACTCGACAGCGGTCGCATGCATCACGCCTACCTGTTCACCGGTACGCGTGGCGTCGGCAAGACGACGATCGCGCGCATCTTCGCCAAGTCGCTCAACTGCGAGCGCGGTGAGTCGGCCGATCCGTGCGGCGAATGCGCCGTCTGCACCGCCGTGGACGCGGGTCGCTTCGTCGACCTGCTGGAAATCGACGCGGCCAGCAACACCGGCGTGGACGATGTGCGTGAAGTGATCGAGAACGCGCAATACGCGCCGTCGCGCGGTCGCTTCAAGGTGTATCTGGTGGACGAAGTGCACATGCTCTCCAAGCCGGCCTTCAACGCCCTGTTGAAGACCTTGGAGGAGCCCCCTCCGCATGTGAAATTCCTGCTTGCGACCACCGATCCGCAGAAACTGCCGGTGACCGTGCTGTCGCGCTGCTTGCGCTTCAATCTCAAGCGCCTGTTGCCCGATCAGATCTCGGGGCAGATGCGGCACATTCTCGGCGCCGAACATATCGAGTACGAAGATCCCGCCATCGGCGAGCTCGCACGTGCCGCTGACGGTTCGCTGCGCGATGGTTTGTCCCTGCTGGATCAGGCCATTGCGTACGGCGGCGGTTCGTTGAAAGCGGATGATGTCAGGGCGATGTTGGGCAGCGTCGAACGCGGGCAAGTGCTCGGGGTACTCGACGCGCTGGCCGCCGGTGACGGGCAAGCGCTGATGGCCGAGGCCACGCGCATTGCATCGTTCTCGCCGGATTTCGGCACCGTGCTGGACGATCTTGCCGCTGCACTGCATCGCATCCAATTGATCCAGCTGGTTCCCGGCTATCGCCCGGAAAGCCATGATGGTGAGGACAGCGTTCTAGGCGGTCTCGCCGAACGCTTGGCTGCCGAAGATGTGCAGCTCTATTACCAGATCGCCACCACCGGTCGTCGCGACCTGGCGATCGCACCTGATGCGCGTACCGGCTTCGAGATGGCGTTGTTGCGCATGCTGGCGTTCCGTCCTTCCGACGAGGCTGCGCCTGCGCCTTCCGGCGGTCAGCGTTCGGCGCCCCCGCAGCGGCCCGCACCGGTCACGCCAGTCGCCCCAGCTGCCGCACCTGAACAAAGCACGCGTCCAGCGGCGACGCCTTATTCGGCACCGAAGCAGGACGCCGCCACTCCCGTGGCGGCACCACGGATTGCCGATGCCAGCGGTCTGCCCGATTGGGAAGCGCTGATTCAGCGCGCGGATCTGCGCGGACCACTCGGGCAGCTCGCACAAAACTCGGCCTTGCGCGGGCGCGATGGCAATACCTTGATACTTGCCTTGCAGCCGACCCACATGCACCTGGCGGTCGAACCCATGGTGAGCCAGATCGCCGATCGCGTGAGCGAAGTGATGGGCGAGCCGATACGTCTTCGCTTTATCGGCGACAGCCAGGGTGCCGCGCACACGCCAGCGGCGCGTGCGGCCAGCGCGCGCAGCGCGGCGCAATCGGCGGCCGAAGAGTCGATCGAAGGCGATCCGCTGGTGCAGGCGCTGAAGCGCGAATTCGGTGCGCGTGTCGTGCCGCAATCCATCAAACCTTTTGAATCCTGATATTCCGGAGTACATGTCATGAGAGGACAACTTGGCCAGCTGATGCAGCAGGCGCAGCGCATGCAGGAAGACATGAAGCGCGCGCAGGAGGAAATCGCCAAGCTCGAGGTCACAGGTACCTCTGGCGGCGGTCTGGTCAGCGTGGTGATGAGCGGTGCGCACGAAGTGCGTCGCGTGCAGATCGATCGCAAGCTGTTTGCCGACGATCCGGAGATGGCCGAAGACTTGGTCGCCGCGGCGATCAACGACGCGGTCAACAAAGTTGCCGAAGCGAGCAAAAACAAACTGGGTGGCGTCACCTCCGGTTTGAACCTGCCGCCTGGCTTCAAGATGCCGTTCTGATAGCGCAAAGGACGAACAGCGAGCGCGCATCTCGTCGATCGCGCTTTGCCTGCGCTCTCGCTAGCCATTCCCGTCTATTGGCGCATCCGATCGAATCATGAGCGGCTCTCCACTCCTCAACGAACTCATCGAAGCCTTGCGCTGCCTGCCTGGCGTGGGCGGTAAAAGTGCGCAGCGCATGGCGTTCCATTTGCTGGAACGCGAACGCGAGCGGGGTTTGAAACTGGCCACGGTGTTGCAGCAGGCGATGCAGAAAATCGGCCATTGCACGCGTTGCCGTAATTTCAGTGAGTCATCCGTGTGTGCGATCTGCGCCAACACGAGCCGCGATCGCCACGTGTTGTGCGTGGTCGAGTCCCCCGTCGACCTGGCCGCGATCGAGCAAGCGACGGGTTACCGTGGGCAATACTTCGTCTTGATGGGGCGCCTGTCCCCGCTGGACGGCCTGGGGCCTGAGGAGCTTGGGTTGGGCTTGCTGAGCGAGCGCCTGGCCGAAGGCGACGTCGAAGAGTTGATCCTGGCCACCAATCCGACAGTGGAAGGTGAGGCGACAGCGCATTATCTGGCCCAGTTGGCCCGAGCCGCAGGCATTCGACCGACGCGCCTGGCACATGGCGTGCCACTCGGCGGCGAACTGGAATACGTCGACCGCGGTACGTTGGCTCACGCATTCGGCAGCCGGCAATCGTTGGACTGAACAGAGGAAACATACCCATGGGTGACACCATCTTCGGCAAGATCGTCCGCCGCGAAATCCCAGCCGATATCGTCTACGAGACCGATGACGTGCTGGCATTCCGGGATCTCAATCCGCAGGCGCCGGTGCATGTGTTGTTCATCCCCAAACGGGCGATTGCAACCTTGAACGATGTCGTAGCGGCGGATGCCCAATTGCTGGGCAAGTTACTGCTCGCCGCCGCCGACTATGCCAAGCGTGAGGGTTTCGATAAGGACGGTTATCGTACCGTCGTCAATTGCAACGAACATGGTGGGCAGACGGTATTCCATTTGCACGTGCATCTGTTGGCCGGGCGACGGATGACCTGGCCGCCGGGCTGATCAAATCAGGCACATAAAAAACGCCGGCAGATGCCGGCGTTTTTTGTGGGCGAGCTGTGTGATTAGTGGTGACGCACAACAATCACCCGGCCACCATAGCCACCATACCAGCCGCCCCAACCACCCCAGCCGCCCCAACCACCCCACGGGCCACCCCAATAGGGGCCCCAGTACGGGTCGTACCAGCCCGGACCGTAGGGATAGCCAACCACCACCGGGCGCTTCGGCCACAGGTAGACCACGTTCGCTTCGACGCGCGGGTAGCTGTAGTCGTAATCACCGACCTTGCGGGTCATCGAGCCCTGGATCGCGCCAGTGACGGTGATCTCGCGACCACGCGAGAACACTTCCGGATCGTAGAAGCCCGAACGGCAGGCTACGAAACGTCCCTGGCTGTCGTTGTTGCCGCTGCGAATCGGGCGGGCCTGATCATCAAGCGGATGACCCAGCACATAGAAACACGTCGACTGCTGACCCGGCTCGGTGCTGATGATTTCGCCGCCCCAACGCACTTGCGTGCCGTTGGCGCTGCCTTGTTGTGCGCTAAGCGACGTTACGTTGGTCGCGTAGTTGCCTTGCAACGGCTGCGGCACGGTGGCGCAAGCGGTGAGCAGGGCAGTACCTGCGGCAAGACTAAGAATTCGGTAGAGGGGAGACATGACTTTTTTCTCCATCGTAGGCGGTTGCATGCTACAGCGTTGCGCTCTGATTAGACCACGCGGTGTGGTTGAAAATTCCGCACTGCTTGTCGGAAAGCGCGTAAGGATTCAGGGGAGGGTTCGACAGTGGCGTAGCGCAGCTCGATATAGCACCTCATCAAATGGTCCAGTTCCATGCGCTGTCCGGGCAATGCACGGATTGCGCGACGCAGGTAATTCTGCGGCCCTTCACTGCGGCCGCGAGCGACCCCAGCGCCGGCAAGCTTGCGCTCAAGCGCACGCATCGCCAGCAGGGCAGGATCGCCCTCCGACCGACGCCACAGCGCCCATGACAGGCCGACCATGCCGAACAGCGCGATGCTGATAGCCAGTAGCTTCTCCAGCATGCCGGTGTCGACATCGCGAATACCGAACGGGGTCAGAAGCCCGCGCTGGCGCAATGCGTCATAACCGATAACGCCCTGGTTCCACATTCGGTTGACGATGTCCCAACGATTGCGAAGGGATTCCAGCATGCCCGATTGGTACCAGGGAAGCTGGTTGCCGGCAGCGCTGGACGCGCCAAGATTGATGCGTTGCGGTCGCACCGCAGCGGTGGGGTCTACGCGTACCCAGCCGCGTCCCGCCAGCCAGACTTCGCTCCATGCATGCGCGTCAGCGTTACGAACCAGCAAGTACTCGCCCAAGCTGTTCCAGAAACCGCCCTGGTAACCGGTCACGACGCGCGCAGGGATGCCGGCCGCACGCATGAGCACGGTGAAGGATGATGCGTAGTGTTCGCAAAAACCTTCGCGTGTGTTGAACAGGAAGTCATCGACAGCGTCGTGACCGAGCGGCGCCGGCAGCAGCGTATAGCTGAAGCCGTCATCGTGAAACCGGTGCAATACGGCCTGGATGATGCCGGCATCGTCGTGACCGAAGCGTTGCCGCAGTTCGGCGGCCAGTGCGTGAGTGCGAGGATCGAAACCCTCTGGAAGTTCCAGTGCGCGCTGGCGCGTGGCGGGGTCAAGTTCTGTCTGAAGTCGGTAGTGCGTTGCCGATCGAACTGTGTAATCGCGTGCTTCATCGACCGGCTTGTCGGCAAACACTTCACCGTCCGAGCGCATTTCAGATTGCGTGGGCGCTTGCAGCGGCAGATCGAGTGTTGGCAATACGCGCTGGTGCGTGGGTTCCAGGCTGATTCGATAGGTGATGGAGCCGTTGGCCTCGACAGGCAAGGACGTCTGGCTGGAGACATGGATCCGCTGCCAGTCTCTTCCGTTGTAATCCCACATCACATAGGCGCGGAAATAGCGTTGATCGTTGGGCGGTGGCGTTCCATCGAAGCTCACACGCATGGCGGGACTGTCGTCGGTGAGCAACTCAGTAAAGTCGCTCGGTGACATCTGGTCGCTAAGGCCGGTTCGAGCTTCCTGCGTGTTAGACGTCCCCCAAAGTGGCGAGCTCAGTCGCGGCAGCAATACGAATGCGACGAATGCCAGCGGCAACGATGCCGCAAGCAGCCCGAGCGCAGGCAGCAACTGGCGTGGCAACTTGACGGGTACGTGCGTGGGCTCAAGCGAGCGCCAGGTTGTCAGCGCCGGCAGCAATCCCAGCGCCACCACGACGGTTGCTATCAGGCCTTGTCCAAACAAGAGTGCGGCCATCAACAGGAAGCAGGCGAAAGCAGCGGCAACACGCGCATCGCGTGGCGACTCGGTCTCGGTCAGCTTCAGCACCAACAAACCCGAGGCCAACGCCGAGCCGGGTTCCCTGCCGAACAGGTTGCCGTAATCGAGCATGACAGCCGCGACCAGGATGACCAGCATCGGCACTTTCAGCCACGCGGGCACGCGTCCCGGGCGTTCTTTGCGTTGCCACCAGCGCAACGCAAGCGCGGCGATGAGGGCCACACTCAGCCACCACGGTAAATGGTTGGCGTGGACGGCCAGAACGAATGCAGTAGTCACGACCAACAGATCGAACGTGCGGTTGCTCACGTGTTCCGGCACACGATGACGGTGCATCATTTGCCCGATGCCCATCATGGCAATAAAGCCAGCGCGCTCATGCACCGCGCGTAGTGAGCGGTGCCGCTGCCGAGATCGATCACCTCATTGGGCAGCCATAGACTGCACTGGCGTCCTTGCGCCTGCGCCTCACCGAGCCAACGAGCGAGGCGGGCGATGCGCGCTTCATTGTCGAGGCCGCGCAGATGTCGCCAGTCCAGTCGCCATTCCTGCCGGGCTTCGGGTTGTTCGTAATCTTTCACTAGCAGCGTGTCGTGACGCGCGCTTGCCTTCCATGCCACGTGACGCAGCGAATCACCGCTGCGGTAATCGCGCAGCGATGCCAGATCCTCACCGCGGTGCAAGCGCTGTTGGCGATTATCTTCGGCCAGCAAGGAGGGGGCTGGGCCCGAAAGCTCCGGTCGCGGCCACACCAACACGGCGTGGTTAGGACGCACCCAGCTCCACGCACGGAACAGACCCCATGGCCAGGTAGTCCAGATGCGAAAACGCGGCACGGTCAGCCAACCGCGTAGTTCGGTAGGGATGCTTACGGTTACCTCCGTTCGACCGTTGACGTCGAACGCGTGAGTACCGCCCACGAGATCGAGTCGAACGGCTTGGCGCAGGCGCGATGCTTGAAAATCGAATACCACATCGATCGGCTGCCCGGCCGTTGCATGGCCAGCGCGCAAGTTGCGTACATGCAATCCATTCAACGTGCGAAACGCTACAAGCATGCTGATCGACGTGGCGGCGCCGAGCAGGCACGTAAGCAGCAACGCAGCATTGTTCGAATAGTTGAGGCTGCCGACCATCATCACCAGCAGCAACACCGTGAAGGCCGCTCCGAAGCCCGTGGGGACGATGTAGATGCGTTGCCGATGCAGCTCGATCGGCAACTCTTCGAGTCGGCGATGCCGCGTCAGCGCAGGCAACCGACGTTCGGCCCACTGTTGCAGGCGTTGCAGCTGGACTTGCATCAGTCGACGGCGACTTCGCTCAACAACGTGCGCGCCAAGGTCTCGCCATTCGCGCCGCGTGCCGCGACCAAACGATGCGCGGCCAACGATACGAACAAAGCCTGGATGTCTTCCGGCAAGACATGCCCGCGATCGCTGAGCATGGCCCACGCGCGCGCCGCTGCGAGCAACGAAAGACCGGCGCGTGGCGACAATCCCACTCGGATATCGGGATGCCGACGGCTGGCGGAGAGCAGGGCCTGCAGATAGTCGAGCAGTGCTGGGCTCGCAGTGATGGTCTGTATTTGGCGATAGAGTGCCGTGAGGCTGGCGGCATCGAGTTGGGGCGTGAGCCGTGTCAGCAGGTCGCGTCGATCGCTGCCGATGAGCAGCTCGCGTTCGGCGCTGGCGTCGGGATAGTCGAGTGAAACGCGCAGCATGAAACGGTCGAGTTGCGAGTCCGGTAGAGGGAAGGTGCCCGCAAGATCTAACGGATTCTGTGTGGCGACCACAAAGAAAGGTTCCGGCAGCGCATGCGTCTGGCCATCAACCGTCACCTGGCGCTCGGCCATCGCTTCCAGCAGCGCGCTTTGCGTTTTGGGCGTTGCACGGTTGATTTCGTCGGCCAACAGCAATCCTGCGAACACCGGGCCTGGATGAAAACGAAACTGCCCCGTCTCGCGCTCGTACATGCTGACCCCGATAATGTCGGAAGGCAGCAAGTCGCTGGTGAACTGCACGCGCTGGAAGTCGAGCGCGAAGCTCGCTGCGAGTGCATGCGCTAGGGTGGTCTTGCCGACGCCGGGTACGTCTTCCAGCAGCAAATGGCCGCCTGCGATCAGGCAGGTGAAGGCCAATTTGACCTGACGTGCCTTGCCGAGAAGTACCCGATTGACCTGGGCAATGGCAGCGTGGAGACGCTGCTGCAGGTTTTCATCACGAAGCGGAGTGATGGCTGACATGAGTTTGTGGAAGGCAAGGACTGATGTGGGGAATGACCCCAGTGTAGTCGCCGGCATCGCACGGTGGCGAGCGGCGTTCGTCACGGTCTTCCTGTGCCTGCTAGGGATGAAGCTGGTGCTTGCCGCAACGCTGCAGCCGTTCGGTGACGAGGCATTTTATTGGCAGGAAAGCAGGCACCTCGCCTGGGGATATAGCGACCTGCCACCGCTTACCGCATGGTTGATCCGCCTGGGTGAAAGCATCGCCGGCCACGGGTTGCTGGGGATGCGCTGGCCATTTTTGCTGCTAGGCAGTCTCTTGCCGTGGGTGCTGGTCGCCTTCGGTCGGCGCGCCTTCGATGCGCGCACAGGATGGCAGGCCGGCTTGCTGTGTCTATGCCTGCCACTGGCAGGCAGCCTCGGTGTGATGGCAATGCCGGATGTCCCGCTTACTGTGGCCGGCGCGGTTGCGATGCTCGCCTTGCTGGGCGCGATGGACGAAAACCGCCGGCGCGATTGGTTGTTGTTGGGTATAGCGCTGGCGTTGTGCTGGATGAGTCACTACCGCGCCGCGATGTTCGTGATCGCGGGCGTGTTGCTGTTCCTGCTCACGCCCCGCGGCCGTGCGCAGTGGGCGCGAGGCGGCTTCTGGTTAGCGATACTGATCGCCGTCGTCGGGCTGGTGCCGTTGGTTGTTTCCAACTGGCAGCAGCATGGTGCGGGCGTCGCCTTCCAGTTGATCGAACGCAATCCATGGCGCTTTCATGCCGATACGTTGGTGCAACCGTTGGAGCAGGCGGTCACCTGCACGCCTTTGCTCTATGTATGTTTGTTGTGGGTAGCGTGGCGTTGTTGGCGTCGGCGTGGTGATGGCGGCCCTTGGGACGTGATCGCGCTGTTGTCGCTGACCTTTCTCGTGGTCTATTTCGCCGCTGGGCTATTCGCGGACGATCAACGTTTCCGCGTGCATTGGCCGTTGCCTGGTTATTTGCCGTTGTTGGCGGCGCTTCCTGTTCTGTTGCGCGAGCCAAGCGTAGCGCGTGGCTGGCAGATGACTGCCAAGGCTGGCGCGGTGTTGGCGTTACTCGTGCAAGTGGCGGGTTTGTTTTATCTCGGTCTTGCCGCCTATCCCGCGGGCGCGCGGTGGTTGGGGGCGGCACGGGCTATTCCAACCAGTTTCATCGGATGGCGTGAAAGTGCCGACGTGGCGAGGGCGCAGTTGGTCGATAAGCCGGCGATTCTCGTGGCAGACAACTTCATGATGGCTGCCGAACTCGATTTTCAGTTCAACGGGCAACGCGCGATTTATACGCTCGACAGTCCTTTGAATGTGAAGTACGGGCGCGCACCGCAAGTCGCTTTGTGGGGCATGGATGAAACAGCATTGCGCCACGATCACCCGACTGATTCTGTACTGCTTGTTGTCGATGAACATGCGCTGCGCGAACGTGAGCGCGCGGCGTGGCTGGGTTCGTTGTGCGCGCGCGTGGAAAACCTGCAGCCCGTGGGGAGACTTGGCCTTTTCGATGGACGCAAGAGTGTTGCGTTCTATCGAGGGCAGGTTGCCGATTCGGTGTTGACGGACAGCAAGCCTGCAGGTGATTGCATTGCTTGGCGCAACGCGGTCGCAGTCGACGAGTGATTACGGAACGCTGACGCCAGCGTCACGCAGCAACTGCGCCAAGGCAATCAGCGGCAAACCGATCAAGGCAGTGGGGTCGCTGCTGTCGATGCGTTCGAACAGGCTGATGCCCAGCCCTTCGCATTTGAAACTGCCGGCGCAGTCCAAGGGTTGTTCTTGCTCGATATAGCGCGTTATCTCGGCCGCTTCGAGCGGTCTGAAGTGCACGCGTGTGAGATCGAGATGCGTGTAGCGCCGATTGTCCCGCGTATCCAGCACGCACAATGCCGTGTGGAAATAGATCGTGCGGCCGGAGCAGGCCGAAAGCTGCGCGTGTGCTCGTTCGATGGAGCCGGGCTTATCCAGCAGCACGCCGTCGAGCTCGGCGACCTGATCCGAACCAATCACCAACGCATCGGGTAGTTCCGCGCCCGCGTCGGTGGCTTTGGCCGTCGCCAACCGCATTGCCCGGATGGCGGGCGCTTCGCCGGCTATCTCGTTTTCCACCGTTCCCGGGGCCCGTGCTTCGAATGTCAGGCCAAGTCGTTGCAACAGCTCGGCCCGGTAGCGGGAGGTGGAGCCCAGGACCAGGCGTCGTGCCGTCATGACGCCGAGTCCTGCCGAATATGCTCCCGCATTGCGCTATCCAGCTCGCTCTGAGCCTGGCCCAGCGCCTGTAACAGAGGCTGTAGCCGCTCGCGGGTCTGGTCCATCGACCGGATGGCGGCATCCAGCTCACCCTGGCTGGCCGTGGGGGCGTGATCGCGGATCCAGATGCGCTGTTGCAGCAGGGCGCGCAGGCCGGCATCGACGGCATGGGAGGCCTCCTGCTCGCTGGCAGCCGGCAGATCCGGATTGAGCGACATCACCGCGTGGGCTTGCTGTAGCCGAGCCCGGCAGGATTTCAGATCGGCTTCGAGTCGATCAGCCAGTTCCAGTAGCTGGCGCAGGCTGCCGGCTCGCTGGGTTAGGCGGCGCAGCACAAAGGCGCCGACCAGAGCCGCAATCAGTAAAATGAACAGAATGGCCAAGCCGAGCGTAAGGTAGGTATCCACTTAGGTTTACGGCTCAGGCGGGGGTAGGGCGCAGTCTGCCGTATGTGCCCGATTCAGGCAAAGCAGCATGGCTGGCTCCGTGATGCTGTTAGCAGCCCGGTTGCGCAGAGGGGTGCGGTTGACTTCAACTGGCTGAAAACTTACTATTTCCCGGTTATGTCCGCCACACTGCCAGAGTCCGTGGACGCTTGGCGCATGGTTTCGGCGCGGCGTTCGTTCCAAGGATCACTGCCTATCGCCGCAATGCGTCGCCTTTGCGAAGTGTTGGCGGATGATGCAGGCGTGGCGCAGTACGAGCTCGATTTCGGTCGGGACGAGTACGGCACGGCATACGTCGATGTACGTGTTCAAGCGCCTTTGTGGCTGGTTTGCCAGCGTACGCTCGAGCCGTTCATCATGCCGGTTACGGTGGACAGCCGGTTAGGTATGATCCGTTCCGAGCGCGAGGAATCCGCGCTGCCGCCGGGGTGCGAGCCGCTGCTGGTCGCCGAGGACGATAAGCTAAGCCCGATCGATGTGATCGAGGACGAATTGTTGTTGGCGCTGCCGCTGGTCCCGGTCAATCCGGACGGCGAGCTGCCCGAAGAAGTAACTCGCCCGCCGGAGGAGGAAACTCCCACCGAGAGGCGTCCCGATAACCCGTTCGCGGTGTTGCGCGAACTCAAGAAAAACTGATTCAGCTGGAGAACCATCATGGCTGTTGCCAAGAGCCGCAAAACCCCGTCCACCCGCGGCATGCGTCGTTCGCACGACAAGCTGAGCACCGTGCAATTGGGCACCGACCCGACCAGCGGCGAAGTGCATCGTCGTCATCACGTGACGGCCGACGGTTACTACCGCGGCAAGAAAGTGATCCAGACCAGCGCCGCGGTGGTCGAAGAAGATTGAGCCAACCCCAAGAGCCTTTAAGGTTCTGGGATTCGGTTTTGCATGGCGGCGCGGTGACGCGCCGCTTTGCGTTCGGGCATCCGGCAACGTAACGTTGCCGTTCAGGTGTCCGGTCACCCGCTAGGCGGATGGCGCAAAGCACCCTCCGCTTGCTGATGGATATTCAATGGCACAGATCTACTCCCGCATCATGGCTACCGGCAGTGCGCTGCCGGAGCGCGTCCTGACCAACGCCGATCTCGAAAAATTCGTCGACACCAGTGACGAATGGATCCATAGCCGCACCGGCATTCGTCAACGCCATGTCGCGGCGGAAGGTGAGACCACGGGCGACTTTGCTACGTTGGCCGCACAGCGCGCGCTCGATGCGGCTGGCGTAAAGCCCTCCGAGCTGGATCTGATCATTCTGGGCACCACCACGCCCGATATCATTTTTCCTTCCACTGCCTGCCTTGTGCAGCATCGGTTGGGTGCGAACGGCTGCGCAGCCTTCGACGTCAATGCAGCGTGCTCGGGCTTCGTCTACGCGTTGGGTATCGCGGATAAGTTCATTCGCAGCGGCCAGTCCAAAAAGGTACTGGTGATCGGCGCCGAAACGCTTACCCGCATGGTCGACTGGACCGAGCGTGAGACCTGCGTGCTGTTTGGCGATGGTGCCGGTGCTGTGGTGTTGGAAGCGTCCAGCGAACCGGGCATCTACGCGACCTGCCTGCATGCCGATGGCGGCCACAAAGAGCTGCTCTACAACCCGGTCGGCGTCTCCGTCGGTTTCAAAGACGAACCCAATCACGGCGTGCGCATTCGCATGTCGGGCCGCGAAGTGTTCAAGGTGGCGGTCAAGACGCTCGATTCGCTGGTCGAGGAAACGCTTGCAGCAGCCGGCATGGAAGCATCGCAGCTGGATTGGCTGATTCCGCATCAGGCCAATCTGCGCATCATCGAAGCCACGGCCAAGCGTCTGAATATGCCGATGGATCAGGTGATCGTCACCGTCGATAAGCACGCCAATACCTCGTCCGGTTCGGTGCCGCTGGCACTGGATAGCGCGGTGCGCTCGGGCAAGGTCAAGCGCGGTCAGAACTTGCTGCTCGAGGCCTTCGGCGGCGGCTTTACCTGGGCTTCCGCACTACTGCGTTATTGATCTCATCCCGTTGCCACATGAATACGCCTGAACAAGTCGTACAGCGGCAACTGGATGCCTACAACGCGCACGACCTCGATGCATGGCTGGATACCTACGCCGTGGATGCCAAGCAGTTCGAGCATCCCGCAACACTGCTGGCATCAGGGCACGCTGAGATCCGCGCGCGGGCCGCGCCGCGTTTTGCCGAGCCCAATCTGCATGCCCAGTTGCTCAAGCGTGTTGTGCTGGGCGAGATGGTGATCGATCACGAGAGCGTTGTCCGCAGCTTTCCAGAAGGCCCCGGACGCATGGACCTGATATGCATCTATCAGGTGCATGCAGGCAAGATCGCGACTGCATCGTTTGTATTTGGCGCCAAAACACTAGACGCCGCCTAGATGCAGCCCCTTCGCTGTAGGTCGTCGTTTTTTTGAAAATGTGCGAATACGGCTGCGTATGCACGCAGATGCTGGCACCATTGCGCCTTTCATCTTGAGCGAAATCCTCTCCCTATGAGTTCCGCTTCGCTAGCTTTCGTTTTTCCCGGCCAGGGTTCGCAGTCGGTTGGCATGCTTGCCGATCTGGCCGCTGCGCATGGCGATGTAAGGGCCACGTTCGATGAAGCATCGCAAGGTGCGGGCATCGATCTGTGGGCGTTGAGTCAACAGGGACCGGAAGATCAGCTCAAACGCACCGAAAACACGCAGCCTGCCTTGTTGGCAGCGAGTGTGGCTGTGTGGCGCGTATGGCAGAAGCTTGGCGGCGCGCAGCCGGCACAACTGTCCGGGCATAGCTTGGGCGAATACAGCGCCCTGGTTTGCGCTGACGCATTATCGCTGCACGACGCGGCGGCCCTGGTGGCCGAGCGCGGTCGCCTGATGCAGGCTGCCGTGCCGGCGGGCGTGGGTGCGATGGCGGCGGTCCTCGGTGGCGACGATGAGCAGATCGCAGCGGTGTGTGCGGAAGTTGCGCAAGGCCAGATCGTGGCGCCGGCCAACTTCAATTCACCCGGACAGTTGGTGATTGCTGGCCACGCCGAGGCCGTCGATAGGGCGTTGGCGAGACTCGCCGAACTGGGCGTCAAGAAGGCTGTGAAACTGGCCGTTTCCGTACCCTCGCATAGTGCGCTGATGCGTGAGGCCGCCGACAAGCTTGGCGAGCGCATGACATCGAGCGCATGGCAGCAGCCATCCATTCCTGTCGTGCAGAACGCCGAAGCACGCAGCTACACGTCGCTCGACGATATTCGAGGCGCTTTGCAGCGCCAGTTGTATCTACCAGTGCGCTGGACGGAGTGCGTGCAGACGCTAGTTGCTGGTGGCGCAACGCACATCGCCGAATGTGGTCCCGGCAAAGTGCTGGCGGGTCTTATCAAACGCATCGACAAGAGCGTCGAAGCGCGCGCGATCGGCACGCCGACCGAACTCGATGCTGCACGCAGCGAATGGGCCTGAAATCCATTTGGAAAGTCTGAATCTTGCCTCGTTGAAGGAAACCGAAGAATGAGCACACTGCAAGGTGAAGTCGTATTGGTCACCGGCGCCAGCCGCGGCATCGGTGCCGCGATTGCCGATGAACTCGCCGCGATGGGCGCTACCGTGATCGGTACTGCGACCAGTGAAGCAGGCGCTGCAGCGATAGGCGAACGACTTGCTGCGAAGGGCGGCCACGGACGTGTCCTCAATGTCACGGATGGCAGCGCGGTCGATGCGTTGATCGATGACATCACCAAACAATTCGGTACAGTGTCGATCCTGGTCAATAACGCGGGCATCACGCGCGATCAATTGCTGATGCGCATGCGCGACGAAGACTGGCAGGCCATCCTCGATACCAATCTCACCTCGGTCTATCGCACATCCAAGGCCGTGATGCGCGGCATGATGAAGGCACGCAAGGGCCGCATCATTTCGATCGCCTCGGTGATTGGTCTTACCGGCAATCCCGGGCAATCCAATTACGCTGCTGCCAAGGCTGGCATCATCGCGTTTTCCAAATCGCTGGCGCGCGAAATCGGTTCGCGCGGCATCACGGTCAATGTGGTGGCTCCGGGCTTTATCGATACCGACATGACTCGCGGCCTGCCGGAAGAATCCAAGCAAGCCCTGCTGGGCCAGATCGCCCTGGGTCGCCTGGGCGATGCCAGCGATATCGCCAAGGCGGTGGGCTTCCTCGCCTCGCCGGCAGCCGGCTATATCACCGGCGAGACTTTGCATGTGAACGGCGGCATGTACATGCCTTGAAAAGGGTGTCGGCGGCACAAGCTTGGTCGAAAGATTGAGCGTAGGTCCTTCGCACCGTTTGAATTTTTGCGGCCTGGCCAGGGCCCGCAGAGATGAAAAAGTCGTCACGGCGTCCGTTTTAGGAGACAATCGGCGCTTTCGCGCCGGCACGGACACTGTGGCGGCTTGTATCACCTGGCATATAATTGGCGGCTTCGCGGCTTAGCCACTACAATGCAGCAGACTTTGCCGGCCGAAAGCCAGGCAAGACGAACACACCCCTTGGGAGGTAAAGGCAACATGAGCACCATCGAAGAACGCGTCAAGAAAATCGTCGTCGAGCAGCTGGGCGTGAAGGAAGATGAGGTCACGGCGAACGCTTCGTTCGTGGACGATCTGGGCGCGGATTCGCTGGACACGGTTGAACTCGTGATGGCGCTCGAAGAGGAATTCGAAACCGAAATTCCCGACGAGGACGCCGAGAAGATCACCACCGTGCAGCAGGCCGTCGATTACATTCGGGCCCACACCAAGGAATGATTCGTTGTGGCGGGCGACGCGCAGTGCGTCCCATGTACCACTAGCGATACCGGAAGCTGCGCCATCAAGGCGCAGTTTTCGTTTCTGCAATTTGCAACGTCCGATCCCGTATGGTTTGCAGGTCGGCGCGCATCGCAATTTGTGGACGGTGATGCCTGACGGCGGATCCATCCCGAAACAGCAAGGAACTTAGATCCATGAGCAAACGACGTGTGGTAGTGACCGGCATTGGCATCATCTCGCCGGTCGGCAACGATATCGCCACTGCCTGGGACAACATCCTCAAGGGCGTCAGCGGTATTGGTTCGGTGACCCATTTTGACGCCACCACGTATGCCACCCGCATCGCGGGTCAGGTGCGCGACTTTGATCCGCTGCAGTGGATGCCGCCCAAAGACGTCAAAAAGATGGATCCTTTCATCCATTACGGCATTGCTGCCGGCACGCAGGCCTTGCGCGATTCCGGTCTGGAAGTGACCGAAGCCAACGCGCCGCGCATCGGCGTGGCAGTGGGTGCCGGTATCGGTGGCCTCAACACCATCGAAGACACCGCCATCGAACTGCACGAAAAGGGGCCGCGTCGCGTTTCCCCGTTCTTCGTGCCGAGCTCGATCATCAACATGGTGTCGGGTCATCTGTCGATCATGTTCGGCCTGAAAGGTCCGAACATCGCGTGCGTCACCGCATGCACCACGGCTACCCACAACATCGGCCTGGCTGCGCGCATGATCCAGTACGGCGATGCGGATGTGATGATCGCCGGCGGTGCCGAATTCTCGACCACGGGCACGGCGATGGCGGGCTTCTGCTCGGCCAAGGCCATGTCCACCCGCAACGACGAGCCGCACAAGGCAAGTCGTCCGTGGGACAAGGACCGCGACGGTTTCGTGTTGTCCGACGGCGCCGGCGTACTGGTGCTTGAGGAATACGAACAAGCCAAGGCTCGTGGCGCGCGCATTTATGCCGAGCTGGTCGGCTTCGGCATGAGCGGCGATGCATATCACATCACTGCGCCCAGCGAAGGCGGCGAAGGTGCTGCGCGCTGCATGGATGCCACATTGCGCGACGCCGGTATCAATCCGTCCGACGTGCAATACATCAATGCGCACGGCACGTCGACGCCGCTGGGTGATCTGGGCGAAGTGTTGGCCGCCAAGCGCGTGTTCGGCGATCACGCTTACAAGCTGGCGATGAGCTCGACCAAGTCGACCACCGGCCACTTGCTTGGTGCTGCTGGCGGCGTGGAAGCGATCTTCACCATTCTCGCCCTGCGCGATCAGGTGTTGCCGCCGACGATCAACCTCGACGAGCCGGGCGAAGGCTGCGATCTCGATTTCGTGCCGCACACAGCGCGCGACGCGAAGCTCGATATTGCTATCTCCAATTCATTCGGATTCGGTGGAACCAACGGCACGCTCGCTTTCCGACGCATCTAGTGAGTTCCATCACTCGTACGCTCGCCGGCCGGCGCGATCTGCTCGCGCCGGCCGCTGCGTTTCCAGAGCGTTATCCCGCGCTACTTGAAAGCGTGACGCGCGTGAGCGCGCATGCGCGCTACGACATTCTTTTCGCGTTTCCCCAAGACACGCTGACACTGTCATCCGATGGCCATGTGCACGATGCGGCAGGGCACGTACGTCCTGATCG